>Ga0207686_10001151_pt1 | contig 15278 bp, 2 predicted proteins | sample KBSM24metaG_FD_184396 | JGI IMG/M metagenome (GOLD analysis project Ga0207686, IMG submission 184396) | Miscanthus rhizosphere microbial communities from Kellogg Biological Station, Michigan, USA - KBS M2-4 metaG (SPAdes) (version 2) | ecosystem: Host-associated > Plants > Roots > Rhizosphere >...
GTCGAGTTGGGCCTGCCAATTACCCTGGCCCACGATCACGCCGTCGCCGATCTCCCGCTGGTCGCGCAGAAAGACTGCGTATCGCGGCGTGCTCTTCGCGCTGCCGAAGCCGGCCTTGTGCGCGCGAATCACGACATAGCCAGTCTGACGGAATTCAATTGAAAGGAAGAACGCGCCCGACACGGCCACCCGCCTGGCGCGGCGGCATTCGCTGTCGGCGCCGCATTGCTCGATTTGGTTGGTCCAGAAATCCTCGCCCGGGACATCGCTCTGCCGGTAGAGGAAGTCGTGATAGTGCTCGCCGACGAACGTGCGCGAAACATCGATCGGATTGCCGGTCGCTTCCGGCGAGTTATCGAGTATTTGCAGAGTCGCGGCACGCGGCGTCCCCAAAGTGGCGTTGACAGGATTCTGCAAAAGCAGCGTCGCCGATTCAGGACCTTCGCTGTAATTATCATCGCTGATCAGCGCCTGGACGGTCTTCTGCGATTCATTTGGTCCGAACACGAGGTGTCCGATCAAGAACGTGTAGTCGCCTTTCTGCTTGGCCGTGGCGTCCGCGCTCATCACATCGACGCTTGCGGTGCTGGACATCACTCCGCTTCGCAAGATCGTTACGTTCACCGCAGTCACGCCCTCCTGCACTGAGTAGAGTGATGAATTGAAGGTAAAGACCGCGAGTGGCGTCGGCGTTGGAGTCGGTGTTGGTGTCGCAGTCGGAGTCGGCGTTGGGGTCGGGGTCGCAGTCGGCGTCGGCGTGGCCGTCGGCGACACGGATGGTGTCGGCGAGGGCGTCGGTGTCGGTGTCGGTGTCGGAGTAGGCGTCGGAGTAGGCGTCGGTGTGGCCGCAGCGCAGACGGCGTTGCCTACCACCCGATAGCTCTTACCGGTATACGGATCCTGCGCGCCGGCCGAGTTCGTCGTATCGGTAGCCGAACTTGAAAGCAATGTCTGATTGCCATTGCCCGCAAACGTGCGACCGACAATCGATCCGATGACGTCGCCGACTTTCGGCGTCCCAATCTTGTCTGCCGAAACCACGATCGTAATTGTCCCGCTGGCTTGATCGACGTTCGATTCGGCGTCTGCGGCGCCTATCTTGTTTGGCGTTGACGTGTTCGCGGGCACGGCTTCGACGGTGGTGACTGTGCCGTATTCAAACGAGACCGCGCTCGATCCGTCGGTATTCATGCCGACGTAGTACGAGCCGGTAAACGGCGTCGTCTGATCCGGCGGCGTAGGATAATTCCAAATCACCCGCCACTGCCGGTTCGGATTGAGTGTGCTCAGATTCGCGACCTTAAGTTTGAAACTGATCTTTTCTTTTCCACCGATCACGTTGTCGGCGAGCCGTACTTCGGTGACATCCAAATCTGCGTTGGCCGGCGCCGACTTCTGATCGCCGGTTGGGTCGACAACGACTTGCAGGCCCGTGCATTTCGATTCGCCGACCGGCTGTGATTTAGCCTCGTTGCTGCTGCATGAAGTGCCGACGGCATTGGTCGCCGTGACTCGATAAAAATAGGTCGTGGCCGCGTCGGCGGTGTTATCGACAAAGCTTGGCGTGGCGCCGGTGCTCGTGAGGAACGAAACGCTCCCGCTGCTGGTGCCGCGAAAGACACTGTAGTTGGTAATTGTAGATCCGCCGTTGTCAGCTTCAGACCAGGTCAAAGTTGCTGCGGCGCCGTCGCGGCCCACCGTCAGATACGGAGTGCCGGGCACGGTAGGTTGCGCCGAAGGATCGTTGGCTGCAAACAAACGCGGGCCCCCCGATTGACGCGCGATGGCGGCAATCTGGGTGTACGAGTTTCCAGTCGAACTATTCAGTCCCTGAACACATGCGGGGCCGGTGCAACCGTCGGCATAGCCGACCAGAATCCGACCCTGTTTGTCCACATCGATGCCGATGAAGTCGAGCAGATTGCGATGCGGCGGTGAGCCGCCACCGAGATGGATTCCGTTTCGTTGGACCGGATCGTTCGGAGTCGCATCGCTCACCTTCCAGGTCGCGCCGCCGTCGAGCGTGGTCGCGATGTAGAGATGCCAGAAGCCGGCAAACGCGCGATCGTCGGGACTGCCTGAAGTTGTCGACCCGAGAAACGCATAAGCCGCACGATCGTCATCACCGGCGACAATTGCCGGAAAGGCAACCGCTTTAATTCCCACGAGTGAACCGACGTCGACAGTGTTCTTCCACGTCGCGCCGTGATCATCAGAGACCGAAACACCTGCGGAGGTGTCGCCACTGCCAAAGGCCGCGTACAGGCGGCCGCCGCTCACCTTGTCGCCCCGGCCGATGGAAACCGCGGGGTCGCTGTTGGAAATATTGCTGCCGGGGATATTCCGAATGGTCCAGGTGACGCCGTTATCTTGCGAGACAACGACGCTGGTCAAATTGTCGCAACTGCGATTGGGAACATAAGCCGTGCCGTCTGGTCCAACTTTTACGTGACCGTGCAATCCGACGCAGCTGGTGTTGCTTCCGTAAATCGGAACCCCGGCGCCAAAGGTCAGGCCGCCGTTGTCGCTGCGCGCGCAGAACGCCTGCACCACGTCCTGAGAGCAATAGTAGACGACGTTTGGATAAGCCACGCCGGTGAGCGGGAAATGAAACGGCCCGGCTCCAATCGTTTGATGATCGACGCCGGAAGGAATTCCACCGCCCTGGCTCGGCGTCCAGTTGTCGCCGTCGTCATCAGTGTAAGCGGACAAGCTGTCCTGACCGCTCAATTCGGAAACAAAGGTTCTGCCGACGGTCGGCGCGGCCGTGTTGTAGCCGTGATCCGTAAAGAGAATCGGATCGAGACTGTCGGCATTATTTGGCGCGCTCTTGTCTTCCCAGATCGAACTCTGCGCATTCGCGGGGCACGTATCGTCGAAAGTCACACGAAAAGTCGTGAGATAAGAAATGTACATCGACTTGCCGGTTTTCCAATTCGCGCCAATCGAAGGCTCACCGGCATCGACGCCTTTGCCGGCAGCGATTTGAGCCGGCTGCGGATAATGGTTTTGAAAACGCGGGGCCGGTCCGGTCGCGAGCGACGCCGGCGTCAAACCGGGGACGACGGTCGCGGTGCCTTTGTAAATATCCTGACCCGGGGCCACGATCGCATAAGCGACGTGAACGGTATACAGGCCCACTCCCATGTTAGCCGGATCGAGATAAGCTGTTTCACTCGTGCCGGGTTGCCCTCCGTTAGTGCCCTGCGCCGCGATTGGCCCAGTCAGGTCACCCTTGTGGATATAGAGATCGTAATCATGGGTGCCCAATTGCCAGGTGATCTGCGCCTGGACCAACTTGCCGTTCCAATCGCTCTGATTGCCGGACACCGTCAGCGCAAAGCTGTCGCAATTCTTTGCCGGTCCGCTGTCGATGCACTGGCTTTCGCCGCCGGTTGCGCCGGTAGCCAGTGAATCACCGTTCCAGGTTGTGTTCGCGCTCACCGTGGGCGCAATGCTTCCGGCCGCCGGGGTCGCCGCTCGTCCCCGAAAGAACGTACCGAACGAAGCCATGACTGCCAGGATGATGCACAGCAGAACGAAGAGAAATGTGTGAATGACTGTGTGACGACGACGACTGTTTCGCATGAGTGCCTCCGGATCTCGCACGCAAATTATCAAGGGAAGAGTTTGTCTGAGTGCGGGGATGATGACGCGTAGGGGTTGAGAAAATCTTGAGACTACGAGGGATGAAAGACCGAAACTCGATTTGCTACGACATCGAAAGCAAATCGCAATACTCAGTGGCTCACACGAAGCGCATGCCGATGCACCGACTCAAATTAATTATTCTGTTTAGGGGGATTGGGGTATCGCGAATTTACCACTGAAGGATGTCGCCGTCAAAATGCGGCGGGGTCGCACACTTAAAACAAGGCCCCGTTTCAATCCATCGCGTTTTTCGATCAACTTTATTCTGTGAGAAACGAAAACTTCATTGCGATTCTTAAAAAAATCGCCTCTCCGAGCGTCCCGTCTCGGAGAGGCGTTCAAGCGGGGCGAGAGAAGTCTTGCGTAGTACTCGGGACGACTCTCAACCTGGACTTACTTCTTCAAGCTGACTGTTCTAGTCAGCGGATTGAAACTCAACTGCATCGTCCGGAGCGGCGTGACGCCAGACACTGTCGGCAACGGTGTCGTGGCACTGCCACCGCCGCTGCCCGGCGCCATGCCTGCCGGGAAGTATTGCTTGCTCGTAATGTTGACCTGCGTCGGCCCGTTGACGAAACCGGTGACGCGATAACGATAGGTCCGGCCGGCTGTCATTGCGCCGCTGACGAATTCCTTCGGCCCCAGATTGCCGGACGATGACAACACATGATCCTGATCGTCAAGCAATTGCAGATCGAGATCGGGGAGAGCACCGGCCGAAACCGGGAACGTGTCCATCGCGCCGTCAACACCGAATGAATTCGGCTTGGCGACAAACGGAATGTCGACATAGTCAACGCCGCTGATGATCACATTGCCCCCGCTGCCCGCCACCACGATTCCGGATAGCGTCTCGGTTTGCGAGCTGAACCGCACGTCGGTCGGCGGCAAGCCGGTACCGGCGCCATCGCCGGGCTGGCTTCCGTTTATCCCCACTGGCGCAGTGCGCACGCGGGCAGTGATCGTGGCCGTCACGGTGAACATCCGCGAGCCGGGATCGCTGAACTTGATGTGACGCGCGTTTGACGTAGCTCCGCCGGGAAGCGTCTGGTTGTAAACAAACGCGGCCGGGTTTGATTGGCCATCGCCACCGTTGTCGGCGTTGATGACTTTCACGGTTGGATCAGAAATCGAAACGATCCGATAAGTGACCGGACCGTAAGCCGCGCCGTCCGGCGAAGAGATGCCGTTGTTCTTCAAGGTTGCATCAATCTCGAAGACGCCTCCGGAAATGGTCGGGTTCGCAATCGACATTGCGATGGCAGACGTCACATCCTGAATCTGACTGTTGACTGTCGTGCCGCCGCTCAAATCAGAAACGCCGGCTTGCCGGGTCGAATTGATCGAAATCGCCCGCACCGCGTATTCGGTATCGAGCATCTCGTTGTAACCATTCGCCGAAGCTGAACTTAGTCCCGCCGGTCCGAAAAATTCAGCGGTGAAGCCTTTGTCCTCGTAGTTTGTCGCTGGATCGAGGACATAGGCGAGATGGCTCCAGCCATTCGTGGCAACGTCGCCGTCGAAGTAGGTGTGCAAGGTCGCACCGGCGAACTGCCGCTGGCCGGCCGTTCCCACTTTGCGCTTGAAGACTTCATAGGCCAGCGCGCCCGAAACCGGCTGCCAGGTCACCCGCAGTGAATTGGCTGAGGCCGGCGCAACCGTGACGCCCTGCGGCACGCCACTGCCATCCTGATTCGCGCCTGCATGATTTTGCTCGGCGGCGAATTGGGTGATGCGCGTCGAGATCGTCTGCCGGCCGCCCACGAGCGTATCGGCGTTCACGCCCATCTCATGCGAGGCGAACACTTGCCAGATGAGGGCTTCGTGCTGCCCCGGCGCATCGAGGTTCGACGGATCGGTTGAATAGAGTATCCGGTCCGCTTCGATCACCGCATCGCGGAACTTCACGAACGTGTCGGGCGCTGTGAGCCCGAGTAAATAGATCGAGCCGAGATGCAGGCGCTCCCAGCTTTCCTGGCCCTGCGAAATTTGCCGCGTCGGCTGGCCATCGAGAAATGCGGGACGCAAATATGTCATCTGCGGTTCCGCAGCTTTCATCAGGTAACGCAGGTCCCACATAGCGCCGACATAAATCTCACCGTCACGATGCTCTTCAAATCCGTTGCCGCCCTCAGTCCCCAGGTATGAATACTTCAGCGACGTGTGCACCGAGCGAATGAACGCCAGACGGTTCACATCGCAGTTCGTGTCCGCGGCAAAGATCTGACAATTGCGTACCCAGTCACGCACTCTCGCTCCCTGCACCACATATTCACCAATCGCTTCGGCGTCGGTGATGGTGTAGGCCCAAAGATCGGCCTGGGCTTCATTCAACGGACTGCCTTCGGCGCCTTCCAGTCCGGCAATCGGTGTTGAGATCGAGTGTGTCCCTTCGTGATAGACGACCGCGCCGTCTTTGCCGAGGTCGTTGAAGAGATAACCGTGGCCATAGACCGTCGGATTGACGATGATCTTCTGTGGTCCGGCCGGCGTGTCCACAGTTTCCGTGACCGGCAAAGAGAATGCGTTGTCGTAACCGAGAGTCGATTGCACGATCGCGTCGGCGGTGCTCGCGTCTTCGGGTCCCTGGCTGGGGAAGTGCGGCAGCGCTACCAGCGGACGATCGCTGTTGGGAAAATCATCGGGGAAATCGCCCTGGCCAATCCGGCTGTGGACCGCGTCATCGCGCCGATGAATGTCGGTCATGTACTCCAAAAGATAATTGACGAAGAAAAAGATGTTCGCATCGTCGATGTGTTCAGCCGGTTCCGCCAGGTCGTCTGCTTCGTTTGGTTGAGCTTCGAGCGGCGCATTGTTTTGCCGGAAATGCCAGGTGCCTTGCGCGGCCTGGGCGAATGGTTGCGCCACGGCGAGCACGTTCTTAATGAGCGCGTGCGGTCCGGTCATGGTTCCGGCGACGCCCGTGGCATTCGTGCCTTCGTTGTAGTTACGCAGGGTGACCCGCAGTAATCCCTCAGGCTCGCCGTTGGCATTCAACTTCAGCTCACCGGTGTCCGGATTCGCCATCACCGGATGGTTCGGATATATGTCCGCGGTGTAGGGAAGCGACGCCGTTTGCGTGTGCACCTCATTTTCGCGAGCGAGAATCTGCCCGCTGTTCGCATCGACCTGGGTGAGGTAAAGACCAAATGGATTCTGCGAGAACGTCATGACGTTCCAGGCGAGCTTGTACCCGTCGGCCGTTGGAAAGATGTTCAGCCTGGGCGCGCGCAAGACCGGCGCGATCTCCTGTTGCAACGCCGCCAGTGCTTTCGTTGTGTACTGGTCAGTTCCCGGCGGGCGGCTGACCGCGTATTTGGCGAGTCCGGCTTGCGCGCTCGCAATCGCAGCATCTGCACTCAACGACGGGGCCAACGCGACATTGGCATCGCGGAAGGTCGAACCCATGACCATGCGAATCTCTTTGTCCGGGCTCATCACAAAACCCAACCCGCCATTGACCACACTCAGCCCGCCAATCTGTTGTTGAAATTTGACGAGATAACCGCCCATCGCGGATTTCTGATCGACCAGCGTCAGCGAGGCCGGATCGACGCCGAATAAAGCGAAGTTCGCGGCGACAAAGGTGCGCGCGGCGTTTTCAGGCGTATCGTTCGACGCCGGCGTGTGGAATCCCATCATCACGTCGGGCGAGCCGGCAAATGAATTCCAACGCACCGAGGCGTTGCCGTAATTCGCCTTGAACTGATTCAACGCCGCGGTCTGGGCCGCCGTCGCTTTCCGCACGGCGGCCGCCGTCGCGTTCACGTCAACATTCGGCGCGCCGAGTTTGTTGGGATCGAATTTGGTTCCCGTCGCGCTGTGCGAGGGCAACAACAGGAAGGTGAGTACCGCAGCGATGCAAAGCGGTAATGCCACCAGCAGAACTCTTAAGCGATAGTTTTTTCTCTTCATGTCATCCGACCTTTCGCAAAAATCAATTCGTTACTGTAGGGGCAGGGCTCGTCCCTGCCCGTGGATGCGAATCGCGGCGGGCCGGGACAAGCCCTGCCCCTACAGATCACGCGAATCAAAGAACTTGCTTAGGGGATTGGGACGAAGATCAAGACCTCGTGCCGGGAGAGCGCCAGGCCCCACTGGCCCTCTCCCTCCATCGCCACCAGTAGCGATGACTAACGCAGCACGAGTTGCGCGGTGACGGCTTTGGTCAATGGATTCACCGTGAAATGAATTCTTTTGGCCGTCAGCAGGTTAATGCCGGGCAGAGACAGTGCTCCTTGATTGCCGCTGCTGCCGCTGCTGCTTGATTGAGTTGATTGGCTCGCCCCGCCGCCGTTCGAGCTGTTCAGGAACGCGGTAGCGTTCACGTCGAATTGGAACATCTCGGAAGCGGCATCGGTGAACCTCAGCGTGCGGGCCGAAGTGGTTTCGGCAGCGCTGAAGATTTGGTCCGCGCCCAGCTGATTTGAGTAGTCGAACAATGCCGGGTTGCTCGCGCCGAGACCGCTGCCGCCATTGTCAGCGTTATTTGCGCGGACCGTGCCGGAAGTCGACGTGACGTTGATGACATTCGCTCGCACGAACGGAACATAGTTCGTCGCAGCTGTGTTGTTCGTCATCGTCAGATCGAGCGAGAAGACACCACTCGCGAGCGATACGTTCGAGACCACCGTCTTTACCTGGTCGGTGATATCGACCAGCGAACGATGGTCGACGATGACGGCTTGCGGCGCGCTCGGCGACGTCACGTAGTAGCCGATTTGGCCGGGAGTCAGCGCCCGCACGCGATAGTAGTGCGTGCCGTCCGCAGCTCCGTTGATTGATTGGCTATTGACGTTGGGCGCAACGTCAGCGACGACGGTGTAGTTCGTCCCGTCAGTCGATTGCTCGATCTCGTACTGCTGCGCGTTCGGAATGCCCTGCCATTGCAAGTTGTAAGCGCCATCGAAATCGACGGCTTTGCCCTGCGCGTCAGTGAAGTCGCCGGCGATTGCCGCGAGCGTTGGCGGTTGCGCGGCGCGCGAAATCGTCCCGGTTATGGTGAAATCAGTCGGCGCTGCGACCCAGCCGCTGGCCCTGAGAATGTAGGTGCCCGGAGCGCCCAGAGTGGTGGCAATGTGCTCTGGTCCACCGCCGTTGCCGGAGTGCGTGACTTCGTTGCCGGCCGGATCGTAGAGATACAGATCGAGATCGGGATACGTCCCGTCTACCGCCTGATCGAAATTCATCGTGACATCTATGGCCGCGCCCGGAGCATCAGCCACGACCGGGAAGCTCTGCGAATCGACGCCTTCGATTAGCATGCTGTTGTTGTCCCCAACCAGGATCGATCCCGACTGGTTAATCTGCGCGAATGAGCCGCCGCCTTGCGGTACTGTCGGCGTCAACTGCATATAGAAAGGCATGCGCAACGCGCCGCCGGATGTTTGCGCGACAATGTAGAACTGCATCTCAATGGCGTTGCTGATATCACGTACGGCGTTGCCGTCAACAGTGGCGCTCACGATGAATGTCGCCGTGCCGTTTGCCGGAACATTCACGCTCGACGCGCTGGTCGTGGCCGTGATCCCGTTCATTTCAAGGTAACGGTTATTGGCGATCGACAAGTTGTAGCTTCCACCCTGACCACTGATGTCCTGAATCGTCACGGTTCGGGTTTCGGTATGAGTCACGCGCGAATTGATTACCGGCACCGAGCCGAACGAGGCGCTGCCGAGGATGCTCGGCTGGACGATGCCGTCGCCCGTGATTCCCATCAAGGCTTTCGTATGGACCGCGTTGTAGACATCGATCAGACCACCGCCCTGCGAGATGATCGAGTCCGAAGTGAGCCCGTCGGCTTTCGGACTGCGATCGACCTGGCGCATGTTCGTGGCGGTATTGATGAGCGCGGTGCGCACGATGTCAGGCGACCAGTCGGGATGCGCTTGCTTGATCAAAGCCACTGCGCCGGCCGTGTGCGGACAGGCGAAGCTGGTGCCGCTCGCGCGAATGTAGCGGCTGGGATCGAACATCGTGCCGGTGTTGGTTTCGGCCGCGCCCACCGCGACCGTGGCAGACAGAACATTGACGCCGGGCGCGCTGACATCGGGTTTGACCTGGCCCAGTCCATAAACCGGACCGCGCGAGCTGAAGTCCGCGATCGACGGTGTGAATCTAAGCGCCGCATTAATGCGAATTTGCTTGGCCGAGACTCCGGTGCCGTCGCCGCCGATGATCGATTTCAAATACTCGCCGTTGACTTTCGACAAGCCGACGGTCGGGATGATCGATTTGCGGACCGTCGCGGCCGTCAATTCGCCGTCGACATTGTTGTAGATGACTGCGGCGATGGCGCCCGCCGCGGCGGCGTTCGCAGCTTTGGTCGTGAATAAGCCGGTGCCCAGACTGCCTGCCGCGGGTAGCGTCGGCGTGTTCACGGTGCTGCCGCGTTGAATCAGGGCAATCTTGCCCGACACCGAAGACGGAAAGTCCGCCGGTGTCTCACCCAATCCGCAGAACACATAATTGTTGGCGATGTCCGAGAGCACCGCGGGCGATCCATCCAGGACCACCGCGGCCATGCCGGCCCGGCTGCCGTCGGTCACGTCCAGAGTGTTATCGCCGGTGGCTGGATCATTCGACGCGGCCGCTGCGATCACGTGGCGACCGGCTGCCGGCGATCCCACCGTGGCTTCGCCGGGACCATCGTTGCCGGCCGCGGCGACGACGACTGTTCCCGTCAGGGCCGCGTTGTCGGCTGCGGTTGAAGTTGCATCATCAGGAGTTCCGGCGCCGCCGAGACTCATGTTGATGACGTTCGCAATCGGCTTCGGCTGCAAATCGAGAGTCACGGGCGAGACCGCATCCTCGAGCGCGAGCGTAATCGGTTCGCCGAGACAGACGCCCACGCCGGCGCAGACTTTGTAGCCCATCAATTTCGCCTGAGGCGCGACACCGTGAATCGGAATGTCGTCAGCAGTGCCGGGCAGACCGTCAGCTCCGGGAGCGTTCGCGAGATAGCCGGCGATATCTGCTGAACAGTGCGTGCCGTGGCCAAAGTCATCGATGGTCCCCGCCAGCGGCAAGTAGTACGGAACCTTTTGATTTGTCGGAACGGAAGCGCTCGCGGGCGCGACGCCGAGGCGCGGCGGTGTCGGATCGCCGCCGAACATCGGATGCGTCCAATCGATGCCGGTATCGAGTACGGCCACGTAGACACCCTGACCTTCGTTGCCGTCGGGATACGTCGCGAACTGCGTCAGGTCGTTCGGATTGCTGCCGTACAAACGCGGTGCGTCGATGTAATCCACGCTCTTCGAAAGCGCGACATGATATTGCGTGTTCGGCGAAACGTTCTTCACTTCAGGCATCGACTTCAGCATCGACAAAGAAGCTTTGGGGAGAGTCATGCCGATTCCATTCAGCACCATCGTGTAGCGATACTGAATCGTCGCGGCCGTGGCGCCGTCGAATCCTTTTATGTCGACGCTATCGACCGTGAAGTTGACGCCGCGCGACTTGAGCGACGTCAGGAATTGATCCTGCGACGCCTTCAATTGATCGCGATAAGCCTGCAACTGCTGATCGCTGACCGTGCCGCCGCTCTTTTGCGTCTTGGCGCGATAAACCGCGCCCGGATCGCCCTTGAGTTGCACGATGACTGAAACCTGCCCGGTGTTGATTGCATGCGATCGCAGAAACGGAAGAGACAAAACGAGTGCGCCTACGAGAATGCCGGCGGCCAAACGAGCGATACGAAACATGTCGGAAACCTCCTCGGGGTTTGCTGTGATTTGTTTTGAGCCGGGCTTTCAGAGGTTTTCGGTTTTGTTCTTCTAATCTCTAACCTCTGGCCTCTAATCTCCGCCTCGATTCGTAGGCACAGCTTAGAAACCGAGGCTTGAGTCAGACTTGAGCGATCCTTGAGAGGGTGGTTGAGAAGAGGTTAGTGAGGGGACGGCAAGGAAATTGTAATGATTGACTGGCGGTGTTAACGCCCAAGGCGTTTGCAAATTCCAGCCCAGGGAAACGAAGGACCTTTCGCAAACTAAACTCTGAAAGAGTTCGCGAATTCACCGGGCCATGTGATGTTTAATCGCAACCCTTTCAGGGTTGGCACTAATCCATGTGGCGCTACCCCAGGGTAGCACGCTGGCGCGCGCAACCCTGGGCTGTGAGTTGGTAAACGCCTTCGGCGTTTTCTGTCCGCATCGTTACAAGTCTCTGCCGTCAAGTAGATAATTACCGATGAATCGGTGGGCTATTTCCATTCGTCGGCTTCACCGCTCTTGCAGTGAACACAACGACGAGCGATTGAGTTCAAGAGACTCAGACATGTTGCCTTCGCATAGCGTGCGCGGGCCAAGTTGAAGGTCGAGTCGCTCGACTCGCGAGTTTGGTCGCTCGACTCGCGAGTTTGGGTTGGTCGTTTACGACGCCGGATGTCTGTCGTACGCAGTTGAATAGATGTCGTGCTGCACGCGGCGTTTGTCCTAGGCGATTGAGGAGATGTCGAAGGCGTTTGTTATTGCGATCTGAGGAGTGGCCGCACGGCCTGAAACACGCAGCTCTGCTGCTCCACAGTGCGGAAAGGCTTGCCTTTTCCGAAAGGCGTTAACCAGTGAGGCTGCGCCTCGATTGCAGGCGTAGCCTGCAGAGAGAATTTAGGGAGGGCTGGCACGGTAAGGCAAAGCCTTACCGCACTTTGCGGCGGCAGAGCCGCTTTCGAGCCTGCGCGGTGTGATTGATGGTGTCAGTACCGGGAGCGGTAGCGACCGGATCAAGGTGCACCCTTAAAGCAAAATAAGGTGTTTTGTTATTCAAAGAAGCTTCTAGATCCGGTCGCTATCCCGACGTGTCGGGAGTACTGACACGTTCGGCTTTTGCGGCAAAGGTGACCTGAGGCAACAGCGCCTTCACGACGTGCCGTTGCCCCAGGTTCGCGGGGAGATACTTCAAGGTTTGATCAGTTTCGACGTGATCGAATTCAGCAGTGGGTTGTACGCGATGCTGTAAAGGATGCTCGTCGGACTCGTGCCGCTCGATCCTGTGCCGCCACTGCCGCCGCCACCCGACGAACTGCTGCTTGATGAAGCTCCGGCTGCAGCGCGATCGACGTTGCCGATCACGTTAAAGGTAACCGTGAATGCCTCATTGTTCGGGTTAGTGAACTTCAGCGTTCGCGGCAAAGATATTTCGTTGCCGGTGAGCGCGTTGTCCAACCCGAGCTTCGTGCTGTAGTCCCACGAAGCGCCGACGCCGGTCTTCGCGTTGTCGGCGTTGGCCACGGTCACGCGGCCACTCGCGGAAGTAATGCTGGCGACTTCAACCCGCAGCGGCGGATAGATCGTCGCTGACGAATTATTCTGGATCTGGATGTCGTACTGACTGACTCCCAGCGCAGACTTCGCATTCGAAGTCACTAGACTCACCATCGATGTCACTGATTGTTCGACGGTTGCTGAGATGGTGTAGGCCACCGACGCTACCGGCGAAGCAGCGAGACCGTTGATTCGCTGGCGCACGTAAGCCGTGTGCGGGCCGGGCACGAGTTGCGGGCCGCTCAATTGCAGCGACCAGCCGTTAGCGTTCACCGGATCACCGAGGTTTGCCGTCAGCGGGGCAGTGAAGTTCGGATCATCGATCGAAACTTCAACCACGCCGTTGAATTGCGCCGAGCCGTCGCCAATCGTGTAACTCAGAGCGCCCGCAGCATCAACCTGGATCGGCAGGCTGGTCGGGTTAGCCGTGCCGGATCCCGCGGACGGAGCCAAGGGTCCGCGTTCGCTCATCGAATAGCCGGTCACGCTCGTGAAGACTGTCCCTGCGGCCGGATTCCCGAGCAGAGACTTCGGAACCTTCATTGTGATCGTTCCCGGAGCTGTGGCCGTGTACGAGCCCTGGATCGACAGCGAGTTCGCCGCATCCGGGTTGTAGGTGATGTACTTCTTCGACGTGCTGGAGTTGATCGATCCCAGCGTGCCGGTTAGGAAGCGCGCGACACCGCCGCGTACCTCTGCCCCAACCCAATACACAGTGTTGCCGGAGTGCATCTGCGTCAGATAGAGCACGCCATCGCCGCCCGACTGTGCCGGCGCCGCCGCCAGCGCGGTGGTGGTCAGATCGGCCACCTGCATATTTACCGTGACCGATGTCGAGTCGTCGCTTAACGACACCGACTTCAGGTCGAGAGCCGGGATGCTGCTGCCGATCACTGCCCCATGATCCGGGAAGTTCGCATCCGCAGCTTCATCACGATCGAAGTTCTTCGGCGTGAGCGTGTGCGTTCCGGATAAGCTCATCGAAGTACTGCGAATCGTATCGCCTGAAGCCGGCGTCGAAATCGTGACGCTGCCGCCGCTCGCATTCAAAGACGCGACTGAATTGAACAGACTCGCGCCGCCGGTCTGCCGCGCCACCATGACGTACGGGGCCGGCAGTTGGTTGGTACTGTCGTTGTAGGTGATGTAGGCCGCGCCCTTCGAATCAATGTCGATCGACGGGAATTCCGCGAAGCTGCGATCGCGTGGACTGCCCGCGAGCGTATCGATGTCACAGTTCAAACCTTCGAGGCAGATCTCGCCGGTATGAATTGTGTTTTCGTTGACCTTGTTCGTGGTGAACGCGGGATTGCCGCTGAGCGCATCGAGCGACTGGGCCATGTTGATGTCCCACCGCGCATTTTCATTGTTACCGCCGGACGTGTGATACCAGATGACGTCCACGCGGCCGGGATCGCCCGCCACGATCCAGGGCATGATGTTCATGCCGGTCATCGAGGGCGGATTGACGATCGCGGGCGTGGTCCAGTGCTCACCGCGATCGGCCGAAGCGGCCATCTTGATCGTGCTGCCATTGGACCAGACGGCGTAGAGATTTCCGGCTTTATCGACTGAGAGCACCGGGAACACGGTCGCAATCCCGCCCCCACCGGTGGGAATCGTCAGATCGTTGACGATCATCGGCGAGCCATCATTCAAATCGGTGACCCGCAGAACCTTCAGCGTGCTGCCCGTGTAGTAAATCTGATAGAGCAGAATCGCGTTCCGCTGCGCACCGTTAATCGTGACCGTGCGAAGCTGCTTATCGACCCGGACCGGGCCCGATTGCGTAACGTTGCCGATGATGCGGCCACCGTCCCAATGCTGGCCACCATCGTTTGTCTTGAAGAGATGGAAATTGCCGCTGCCAAGTCCGACGGCGAAGTTGCGCATGGTGACGTAGCCGATGCCGTCGCCGAAGGCGGCAATCCATTGCCGATCGTCGGTGACGCCTTCCGGATCATCTGCGCCCACGCAGGCGATCGGATTGGTGCGCGTTAGCGGGAAGGTGTTGCCGGTGTCTTCGGAAACCGCAGTGGTCACACACGCGGCCGAAAGGTCTGCGTAATACAAGCGGTTCTTGTCGTCAAAGTCCATCGCGGTGTCGCCGCCGCCGGGGCCGGTTACGGCATCGCGAGTTACGGGCGAGCCGAGCGGCACGAAGGTACGGCCATGATCAGTTGACCTCCACAGCAGGCTCACCGTGGTGCTGACGCCGAATGGCGACGACACATAAATGTTGTCCTGCTGGTCGACTTTGATGTAAGGCTCGCCACCGACTGCCGAAAAATCCGCCAGCGTGTTGTGTCCGAACGTGGCCGCCGGCGGCGGCGTGCCGGGACCGGGCGTCGGCGTAGGTGTCGG
>Ga0207686_10001152_pt1 | contig 15277 bp, 17 predicted proteins | sample KBSM24metaG_FD_184396 | JGI IMG/M metagenome (GOLD analysis project Ga0207686, IMG submission 184396) | Miscanthus rhizosphere microbial communities from Kellogg Biological Station, Michigan, USA - KBS M2-4 metaG (SPAdes) (version 2) | ecosystem: Host-associated > Plants > Roots > Rhizosphere >...
TATGATGCGATGGTGAGAGAGATGCAAATTCACCAGGGTGTTCTTGAAAATCTTCAGCAGATCACTAATAATGCTCATAAAAGCATGATCGATTTTATTTATTTAGAGGAGCTGACCCTTAAAGGTCAAACCGGTGAATTGTTCCTGCTATCAAATGACACGGCAGAGCTGAATAAATATTTCAATTCAATCAGCGAATTCAGAAGAGGTTTATTCGGTCAGCTTAGATGGATGCACCAAATAAGAGATAAAGCAATAAGATTGCTGGAACTGCTTCATCAAAAAGGGTATAAATAATTTTCGGCAAAAAATAATAATTCAATGGAAGTACATGCACACTCACATACCGAAAGAAAAAAATGGACACATTATCTCTGGGAATTTCTCATGTTGTTCCTTGCTATATCACTTGGCTTTTATGCCGAAAATCTCCGGGAAGGAATAAAGCACAAAGAGGAAGTAAAGACGCAAATGCGGTCTCTTTTATCCGATCTTCAATCAGATATCACTCTTTTTGATTCGGTAACAGACCGTAATAGTTATGGTGCAAAGATGGCCGATTCACTGGTGGAGTTGTTACACTCGGATATTACAAATACTACCGAGATTTATTTTGCCGCCAGAACTGTTACTGCCAATCTTGGGTATTACTATACCAACTCAAAGTCTTTTGAGCAGCTTAAGACTGCAGGCTTGCTCCGGTATATAAAAGACAAAGAATTGCTCGATAGTATCGGCACCTATTATGCATCCTTTCAGTGGCTGGAAAATCAGATAGACCTGCTGCGTTTGAAAATGGATGAAATTCACAAAGGAAATACCCGGTTGTTTGACAGTTATGTTTTTCAGGAAATGACGATGAATATAAAAATTATCTCTGGTAGTAGTTCGAATGGCCAAAGAACAACTATCAGCAAACCTTTGGTAAAGCCATCTCTGCTTTCTACTGATGTAAAGGATATAAACACCGTATCGCTGAACTATCATTACTATTCCACTACCATTAAATTTTATATCCGTAATGCTATCGCCCTTCAAAACCGGGCAAAAGGACTTATTGAATTAATAAAAAAGGAATACAGGTTTGATTAAAATATAAACTTATGGAAATACATCGCGATTCATATAATTCGCTATTCTTAATACATTTTATATTTTAAACACATTTTTATGAAAAGCAAAATGATCGTTCTTTTTCTTTTGGTCCGCGTACTTGCTTACGGGCAGGCAGACAGCACTGACATCATTGTACAAAAAATGATGAAAGAACAAAAAATTGCTGGTCTTGCACTCGCTGTTATCAAAAACGGGAAAGCCGAGGTAAATAAGGGTTATGGTTTAGCCAATGTAGAACTCAACGTGGCTGTAACAGAAAAAACCGTTATCCGGCTTGGTTCTGTGAGTAAACAATTTTTTGCAACAGCTATTCTTAAATTAATGGAGGAAGGGAAACTCAGCATTGATGATCATGTACATAAATTTTTTCCGGATGCTCCCGAAACATGGCGGCCAATTCAGATAAAGCACTTAATGTCTCATACCTCCGGACTTAAAAGAGAAGGTCCTGCGTATAATAATTCAGTTATCCAGCCAGACCTTGTTATTATCAAGTCAGCTTATTCTTTACCACTCGATTTTAAGACCGGCGAAAAATACCAGTATTGTAATCTTGCTTATTTTATGCTTGCAGAAATTATCACACAGGTTAGCGGTATGCCCTGGCAGGATTATATACGTGAAAAACTTTTTATACCTGCCGGAATGAAGAACAGCAGCATGACCGATTTTTATCCTATCATTCCCAACCGTGCGAATGGCTATATGCACAAAAGTGGTGTGCTGGTGAATGCTGATGCAATGTACGCAGTGAGGCCAAGCGGTGGATTTCTTTCTACCACAACTGATATGATCCTATGGGATAAAGTGCTGCGGGAAAAAAACATTATTCTGAAAAAAGAGAACTGGGAGTTGCTATGGCAGCCTTTTATAAAAACTTCGGACAACTCAGCATCTAAGGAGTATTATGGATTTGGATGGGCAATAAATGAACTCAATGGACGAAAAGTAGTTGAACATGGTGGTTCCAATATTGGTTTTCGTTCATTCTATGCTCGTTTTGTAAATGACGGTTTGTCCATTATCGTTATGACCAATACAGATGAGGCCAACCCAGGCGCTATTGCCAGGGCTTTATCAGAATATTATTTCAGGTAAAATAGTAACTATGGAAGTACATGCACACACCCACACTGAAAGAAAAAAATGGACGCATTACCTCTGGGAATTTCTCATGTTATTCCTTGCAGTGTTCTGTGGATTTTTAGCGGAGAATCAACGCGAGCATATGGTAGAGCATAAGAAAGAGAAAGAATACCTTTCTTCTTTGATCGCTGATCTGAAATATGATACGGCACAATTCAATTTAAAAGTCCGACAATTTGAAGAAAAATTTCCATTCTTTGATTCCTTGTTTATATTTTTCAATGACCCAAAAAAATTCGACAACAAGCTGCCCTATAAATACTGGAAGCAAACAGAATTAATTTCCGCAACTTATATACCTGCTGAACCAACACTTCAGCAATTAAAATACTCCGGCAATTTCAGGCTGTTATCAAATAAAAAAGTACTAGACAGTATGCTCGTGTATGAGAGCCATATTAACGGCGGTTATCTGGGACAAACCAATTATGGTTGGAGTTCTATAAGCGGCAGTTGCAGTCCAAGGAAAAATATTTTGACAATACAAATTTCAATCGCTATTTGGATGACCGTTACCAGGGCAAAATAAACAACTCAGGCGATTATAGCCTCACTTTAATGCTAACAGACAAGGCACAAATAAGGGAAATATACAATCTATATATAACAGTTAAGTCCACCAATCTCTATTATATTGATCAGTTAAAAGCAAGAAGAGATGAGGCAGGAAGACTATTGACGCTTATTCAAAAAGAGTATGACCTAAAATAAATGTTTATGGAAGTACATGCCCACTCACACACTGAAAGAAAAAAATGGACGCATTATCTCTGGGAATTTTTGATGTTATTCCTTGCCGTCTTCTGTGGTTTTTTAGCGGAAAATGAAAGAGAGCATTTGGTAGAAAACCGAAAGGAGAAGAAATACATTATTTCTATGATGGAGGATCTGAAAAAAGATTCAGCTTTTTTAACACTTAGTATGAATAAGCTTATTCCTTTTCATTCAATGTGGCTGGACTCTGCTATTCATTTGTTCCAATTACAGGATCTGAATACAAAGAACAGAGAAATTTACCAGGCGTATTTTTTAGGTACTGCATGGGATTATGACTATTTCCCTACTCAACGGACCTTATCACAGTTACACAGTGCTGGTTATAATTTGATCAGGAATAAAGAGGCTGCTAAAGCCATCAGTCAGCTGGAAGATGGTTACAATTTTTATTACAAATGGAATGCGTATGTTCAGGATAAACAAAATGAGATCGATTTTGCTGCCGGGGTATTTGCTGATAAAAACGTAGTCGATACGATAAGTTTTATTGCATTTCGCAATGTCCAAAACGATCCCCTTATCGATCTAAAATTATCGGACATTCCGCTCTCTGCAACAATCAATACAACCAATAAAGAAGCATTAAAAAATTATGTAGAAAAGTTAAGAAGTTATTCCTTTTACTTACAGGCCAATATTAAAAACGAACATGTCTTGTATTTAAATTTCATTCGCGGAACAATGGATATCATAAGGAACGAATATAACCTACAATAAAATTATATGGAAGTACATACACATGCGCATTCAGAAAGAAAAAAATGGACACATTATCTCTGGGAATTTTTGATGTTGTTCCTTGCTGTATTCTGCGGCTTTTTAGCAGAGAATCAACGGGAGCATATGGTAGAAAATAAGCGGGAAAAAGAATATATGCAATCGCTTACCGAGGACCTGAGCACGGATACCGCTAATTTAGACAGGGCAATGGAGTTTGGCCAGGTTATAAGAACACGGATCGAAAACCTTATCTCACTTTTAAATAATGAATCTTCGAGAGACAGTGTTGCACAGCTATATAAATTAGATAGGCAGTCGGGACGTGTAGTGAATATAGATTTTGAAGACAGAACTTCTTCCCAGCTGAAAAATGCCGGGAACATGCGGCTGATAAGAAATAGATCAGTAGCTGATTCCACCAGGAGTTACTGGAGTCATATTAAGACAGCGGAAACTATCAGTGCACGATTAGAAGAGTTGAGACTAAAAGCGGGAGATATAAGTGCACAGATCTTTCATAATAAATACATTAAACTTTCAGATCCGCATCATCCCATTGGTTCCGTTATTTCCATTTTACCGGACGCAAAGCTTATCAGTGACGATCCAAAATTGCTGGCACTATATTCAAACAGGCGTCAAGTCACTTTGACAGTTTTAAATAACTACATTAATGAAATGGTGGATGCAAAAACAGCAGCAACAAACCTGATAGCATTAATAAAGAAAGAATACCATTTGAAATAACTATTATGGAAGTACATGCACACTCACATACTGCAAGAAAAAAATGGACACATTATTTCTGGGAATTTCTCATGTTGTTCTTAGCAGTATTCTGTGGGTTCCTTGCAGAAAATTTTCGGGAACACCAGGTAGAACATCAGCGAGAAAAGGAATACATGATCACTATGCTGGAAGATTTGAAAGCAGATATTCCTTTACTTAATGCAACAATAAAAGATTGGAATGAGGTAAGCAAAAGTATTGACTCCGTTACCGATGCAATTTCATTTCCTATTGCCGGTACTGATCTTCTAAAAGTTTACAGGCATATCAATGAAGCGCTGAATGTTTGGAGCTTTACTTATAATGACAGAACTATTACTCAGCTCAAAAACTCGGGAGGTTTTCGCATGATACGGAATAAAGAGGTTGCCGGTAAAATAATTGCTTACGATCAGTTCAATAACGATGCTATTAAAAACATTTTCATGTTCCATTCTAAATTTTATGAAAATGCGATACCATTGCGGAGCAAAGTTTTAGCAGAAAATATAATTACAGAAATTTATAAGGTATATGAAAACTCACCGGCACCTTATTCAGCGAATCCCTGGATAGACAGTATGATAAAAAAAAGCAATATACCATTGCCCGCTGAAATTCAAACTTCGCAAATGTTTGAATTCAAAAATTCTTTGATAGCTCTTAAAAGAGATTATGAGTCCAACATGACCTGGGGCTATGAGCAGTTACAAAAATTAATTAATGAACTAATACATGTGATCCAAAAAAACTATCACCTGGAATAAAACAGCTTTAGTTTGCTGCTGTTTTTAATGAAGTGGTTCTTTGAACTAATTCCAAAACTTTTGGATCATCTTTTATTCCTATCATCATTGGATATTCCAAATAATAATAGATCGTATTTAAATTTTTATTGAAGCAGTTACTTATGTATTGAAAAGTTTTTTCCTTATCACCAAGTGCCCACCAAACCATTAACAGGTCTCCGTCCATTGCCAGTTCTGGCTCTTCTCTTTGTCGCTGCTCAAGTTTACTGATACATTCCAGTGCTTTTTCTTTTTGTCCAAGCTTAGCATATGCATAACCAAGCGGCGCCAGGCTTTTGAGCGGATGATTGGCCAATTGATGCACTTCCTGGAAAAATTCCAATGCTTTTTTCCAATCACCTTTCATTCCAACACACCAGCCTTTCATTTCAATAGCAAGTCTCATTTTTGGATTTATCTCTAATTGCTTTTCTGCAATGCGATAGGCATTGTCATAATGTTCGGCCATTGCATAAGCTTCTCCCAAATAGTTATTAATAACGGGGGAAAGCGGATCGATCTCAAGGGCTTTTTCCAATGCTCTTACTGCCTCCTCTTTTTTTCCGGTTACTATATAATAATAACCAAGCAACCTGTATGTTTCTGTATAAGCCGGATTCAGCTGCAGTGCTTTTTGCAATGAATCATAAGCTGCCTGCCATTTCTTTTCATAAAACAAATAAACTCTTGCTTTAGCGATAAGACTTTCTGCAATGCTATCATCAAGTTTCAATGCTTTATCGCTGTATTGATCGGCGAACCCGAAAGCTTTATCAGGCTTTAACTGACCAGTTGCTCCAAGATTTGAATAAGCGATGGCCATCATTGCATAGGCCTGTGCATAACCTGGTTCTAATTCAATTGCCTGCTGAAAACATTCAATTGCTTTGTAAGTATCGGCCGGTGTGAGTTTATTCCAGTAATGTAATCCCTTTAGGTAAAGCGTATATGCATTTATGTTTTTCGCTGGAGTTTTTAATTGATGTTCTTTTTTTGCAGTAAGCGATAGATTTTCACGAAGTCGGTTAGCAATTATATTACTGATCTCATCCTGCACCTGGAAAATATCGGTAAGATCACGGTCATAATTCTCACTCCAGACATTGTATCCATCAGCTGCGTTTATTAATTGTGCCGTTATGCGAACCCTGTTGGAAGCTTTGCGAACACTGCCTTCCAGAATTTTATCTACGTTTAATTTAACCGCTATCTCACGAACATCATCCAGCTTACCTTTAAATGCAAACGCTGAAGTACGGGAAGTGACTTGCAACCCCTCCACTTTCGTCAGTGAATTCAATAACTCTTCTGTAATGCCATCGCTGAAATATTCATTTTCCGGATCGCCGCTAAGATTTACAAATGGTAAAACCGCCAGGCGATTTGCAGGTGGTTTTGTTTTTCCTTTTAATTCATCACGGGAAGGCACAACTAAGCCTGCATTTGAAACAGCATAAATGCGAACAGGAAGTTTTACATTTTTCAATTCAAAATAACCGAGTTCCCAGAGCGAAATATCATTTTGATTTTTTACTTCATCGGCAACTTTCTCTGAAATAAAAATACTGCCGGGCACTGCAAGCGATTCAATTCTTGATGCAAGATTTACACCATCGCCATATATTGTTTCGTCTTCAATTGAAATATCACCCGTATGCAAACCAATTCGCAGATCAACTTTTGGTTCCTGCTGTAATTGTTTTTGAATTTCAATGGCACTGTTCACGCCATCAATGGCGCTAGAAAATATGCTGAGTGAACCATCTCCATAATATTGCAGGATCTTTCCGTTATAATTCTTTACGGTTCTCTCCAATACATCTTTCAGGTGTTTTTGTTTGGCTTTTGCCAATTGTTCATTCTCCTGCATCAGGGCGGTATACCCTGCCATATCCACAAACATTATAGCTGCCAGTTGTCGCATAAAAAAGAATACGAAAATAAGGAGAATGTATGTTGGGTTGCACATGCAATGAGAATAAAAAATTCATCCTGATAAATTGCAAGTACTAACTTTAAAGCTGTAGCCGAACCACCAACCTTACAGCAACCAAAAATATAAACACCGAACATGGAAGTACACCACCATTCTCATCTCGCCGCAGGCGAGACTCATACTTCGCGAAAAAAATGGACACATTATCTCTGGGAATTTCTTATGCTCTTCCTCGCGGTCTTCTGCGGTTTTTTAGCAGAGAATATGAGAGAAAGAATTGTGGAAAGGCATCGTGAAAAAGACTATATCATTTCAATGATAGAAGATCTGCAGACTGATACAGCAAATTTATCTTTAGTAATAATTGGCTTTGATGAAATAGAAAGAGGATTTGATTCCACGATCAGTGGCTTCAACGATGGTATTAAAACATTCTCTGAAGACTGGGCACAAAAATTCATTTTGTCTTTTCGTGGCGGCTACCCTGATTTTTATCAATCTGACAGGACCATTCAGCAGTTAAAAAATGCCGGTGGAATGCGCCTTATATTAAATAAAAAAGCGGTTAAGGGAATCATCAACTATGATGAAGAAGTGAAAGACCTTGATCTTGAAGTTACTTCTATGTCCAAAGCCCAGGACAGGTATATTGAAGAAGTACTTAAAGTTTGGAGCATAAATAAAATGTATAAAGAGGCTGGAGTGACTTCATGGGCTAAAACCAGGAAGATGATTGTTCACAATAATTACTGGCTCACGAATGATCCCCTGGCATTTGAACATTTATTTAACCGGCTTTCAGAATATAATGAGGCCACCGTTCGCATGAATAGAAATTATAATGACCTTAAAAAAATGGCTATAAGTCTAATGGAACTGCTGAAACAGGAATATCACCTGAAATAATTTTTTATGGAAGTACATGCACACACTCATACAGAAAGAAAAAAATGGACACACTATCTCTGGGAGTTTCTCATGTTATTCCTTGCAGTGTTCTGTGGTTTCCTTGCAGAAAATTATCGGGAGCATGTTGTAGAACATCAGCGGGAAAAAGAATATATGCAATCGATGCTGGAAGATCTTGGACAGGATACTCTCGAGATCAACCGCATTTCATTAGTTAACATTGTTGCGAATGTAGATCTCGATACACTTCTGGAGATTTTTAAGCTTCCTTTGTCCGGAGATAAAGTCACCCGAAAGAAATTATATAAATTTTTGCCGGCATCGATGAGAACAGAGCTTTGTGTTTTTTCACAGCGGACAATGTCACAGTTAAAAAATGCGGGTGGGTTGCGCCTGGTTAGAAAAAGAGAAGTAGCTAACATGATTTCCCTGTATGACAGCAAAATTCAATACCTCGGTGTCATTGCTAAATCCTTAGACGAGATCACTTCCGATGCAACAAGACTTGGCAGTGAGGTTTATGACCTAAACTACTATACAAATAACCACGACAATAATTATGAACTGGTCACCTACGACCCGAAAATTCTTAAAAAACTTTCAAATATTGCCTACTTCGAGCAAAAGGTCTTTGCTCATTATGAAAGCCACCTGCAGGAAGAAAAACAAGTAGCGATTCAATTAATAAAATTGATCAAGAAAGAATATAACCTGCAATAAAACATTTATGGAAGTACATGCACACTCGCATACCGAAAGAAAAAAGTTCACTCATTATCTCTGGGAATTCCTGATGTTATTCCTTGCAGTGTTCGCAGGTTTCCTGGCGGAGAACCAGCGGGAACATATTATTGAACATAAACGGGCTAAGGAATATGCCAAAAGTCTTTTAATAGATCTTCAAAATGACACAGCCGATATTCGCAAAGCTTCAAACTATGAAATACTGGTTGATAAAATAATCGACAGCCTCGTGGGATTTGTGAGCCGAAGCGATCTGTCTCAAAAAACCGGGCAATTGTATTATTACATACGGCTTGCAGGCTCAATTTATACTGTCGACTGGAACAAAGCTACACTGAACCAACTGATCAATTCCGGCAATCTTCGTTACTTCACCAATCCACAATTGGTGAACAAAATAAGCCTCTACAATACCACACAAAATATCATTGCAATCCAGGAACAAACAATACTGGAACACCGGCTCAGATCATTCGCATACAAGGATCATCTTCTTATCCCACAATATGTATTGGCCTTTTCCCAATTATCAATAGATAACCTGATCGCTGGTAAAAAAGATTTATTTATCGATTCATTACGAAATGCTGATCTGCCCTTACAGGATCAAAGTGCTGTTTACCTGGAAAGTTTTGTGAACGCCGTGCTGGCTGCAAAAGGAAATATAGAAGGGCTCGTTTTGAGGACTTACCCAAAATCAATAATGGAAGCAACAGAAATAATGGAAATGCTGAAAAAAGAATACCACTTAAAATAAATCTATGGAAGTACATAGTCACTCTCATACACCAAGAAAAAAATGGACACATTATTTCTGGGAATTTTTAATGTTGTTCCTTGCAGTGTTCTGTGGGTTCCTGGCGGAGTACCAGTTAGAACATGTTATAGAACATCAGCGGGAAAAACAGTACATACGATCCATGATTGAAGATTTGAAATCAGATACCGCCATGTTTGTATCAAATATTCAAATCCGCAATAGTCGTATTGTGATGATGGATTCATTGGTTTTGTTACTCACTTCATCTGCGCCGGATAAAAACGGGAATGATATATATTTTTTCGGCCGGAGTATTTCGCCCCCGGCAAATATTTTTTCCAATGACGGCACCATCCAGCAATTAAAAAGCGCTGGCAACCTGCGATTGATACAAAATAAGACCATTGCAAATAAGATCATGAACTATGACCAGCAAATAAGACAATACTTTTTTGAGATGGGTGACGAAGTGGAAATAAGGGCCGCATACAGGCAATCAGCTATTAAAATGTTTGACACAAAGGTGTTTTATCAAATGGAACAAGCTGATAATTTTCTCAGGCCAACAGGTAACCCAAAATTATTATATACCAGCCCGGAACTAATTAATGAATTGATCGGACATATTCAATACCTGAAAAAAGTTCATCAAACTCAGTTGCGTAGGTCAGAAAAACTACTGGTGGAAGCAAAGAAATTAATGGAGCAGATCAAACAAGAATACCACCTGAACTAAATATTATGGAAGTACATGCACATACACATACCGCAAGAAAAAAATGGACCCATTATCTCTGGGAGTTTCTCATGTTGTTCCTTGCTGTGTTCTGCGGATTCCTGGCAGAATATCAACTGGAGCATATTATAGAAAACCAGCGGGAAAAAAAATATATCAGCTCATTTATCGAAGACCTTAAAGCGGATACTACGTTTATTACAAAATATGTAAAAGCCAAGATCGAAAAGAGGAAGGATCATGACTCTCTGATCTGGTACCTTAACTCTGCAACCCCAAACCAGTATGGTCAAAGGATCTATTTTATTGGTCGCCAACTAACCCGTGGCTTGAATTTCTTTCCTGCAGACGGAACTATCAAACAATTAAAGAATTCGGGCGGATTGCGATTAATTAAAGATCAACAGGCTTCAGACAGCATCCTGGCCTACGATCAGGCGATTGACAGAATATTGCTTACTCAAAGCAGGCAGGAAAATGAGATCACTGAGATAAGGCCAATGATGGGAAAACTGATGGATGCGAATGTGCTGGAAACAATGGTTTATGGCGATGTTATCCATCCGCCTTCTGGAAACCCGGCGCTGCGAACAATTGATAAGGAGTTTATTCTTGATTTTATTTATGCCATCCATCAATTAAAAGGCAGTGATGCCTTAAATGCTGTTCGCTTACAGCAATTAAAAGAAAGAGCAATTGGAATTATTCTTTTTTTAAAAGAAAAGTATCATCTCAAATAAAAATTTATGGAAGTACATGCACACTCACACACGGAAAGGAAAAAATGGACGCATTATTTCTGGGAGTTTCTCATGTTGTTTCTTGCAGTAACACTTGGCTTTCTTGTAGAAAACCAACGGGAACACTATATAGAAAAGAAAAGAGCGAAAGAATATGCTGTTTCGTTATTAATGGATTTGAAAGAAGATTCTGCTAATATATACGGCATAATCCAAAGTAGAACTTTAAGAAAACAGAGGTTAAGCAGTCTGATGGATGAGCTTGAAAAAAAACCAGCCGATCAACAGGACAGCGTTATATTTCTTATTGGCGTAGAGGAATTATCCAGAAGAGCGTATCCAACTTTTAGAATCGGCACTTATGAACAAATAAAAAACTCTGGCTCCTTACGTTATTTTACTAATAAAACCTCTGCTGCACTAGTTGAGTATGAGTCTTACCGAACAGTGCTTGACAAACAGCTTGAAATTGAAAATAAATATGTTCTCGAAAACATTATCCCGCTAAGAGAGAAGTTCATTAATCCAAGATATTTAAGAGATAAGATAGAAGAGAAGACCTATATTATTACAGATCCTTTGATCAGTAAAGATCCTGTCATTCAATTAGAAGTATATCGATCAATAAATTTTTTGCTGGAAAGAAATCGGAGCTATATAAATCAATTAAATATGACTGTGGAAACTGCGATTACATCAGCTATTCATGAATTAGAAAAGGAATATCACTTGAAATAAATTCTTATGGAAGTACATGCCCACACACATACTGCAAGAAAAAAATGGACACATTATCTCTGGGAGTTTTTAATGTTATTCCTTGCTGTGTTCTGTGGATTTTTGGCGGAGAATGAAAGAGAACATATTGTCGAACACCAACGGGAGAAACAATATATTGAGTCAATGATTGCGGATATAAGGACAGATAGTACTGTGATGGGATTCATTATCAAATTTAATAAACAACAGGAATCAGGATTTGATAGTCTTTTACAAAACATTTACCATCAACCTTACACTGATAGCAGCCTGAGAACTTTGTATTACCTCAAAGAAAGATATACCCTTGTGGGGGGTAGAATGCGTTTTTCCAGGGGAACTATTTCGCAATTGAAAAATTCCGGAGGCCTTCGGTTAATAAGGAATAGAGCAGTAGCAGACAGCATCATTAGATATGATATTATTACTGAGAGAGCTGAAGACCAGTTTGAGGGAGTGGATTATTCTGGCAAAAAGCTGCTTGATGTATCCGTAAAAATATTTGATGGTGAGTGTGTTTTTGATTATAACAGTTCATCAAACTATAGAGACATATTAAGCTCAAACAAAAAATTCAATTTACTGACTACCGAAGAAAAAATAATTAAAGAATATGCGAATCTTGCAAAATTCAAGAAGGATGTTATTATAAATTATATACGTCAGTTAACAAATTTACAAAGCAGAATTCCGGCAATCATACAATTTCTGGAAAAAGAATATCATTTAGAATAAAAATAATTTATGGAAGTACATAGCCACACTCACACACCAAGGAAAAAATGGACACATTATCTCTGGGAGTTTCTCATGTTGTTCCTTGCTGTGTTCTGCGGTTTCCTGGCAGAGAACTTCAGGGAGCATAAAGTTGAACAACAAAGAGCCAAAGAATTGGCTATTAGTTTTTATGATGAACTGAAGAGGGATTCTGCTACAATACAAACCGTTCAGATGAACAGGCTTAAAAGAGACTCATCGTTTACCTATCTGAAGAAATATTTCCGGGACAGCTCCATCACTAATTGTTCAAAAGAGTTTTCCATTGACTTCAATTACGCTTTCATCGTATTCGGCTCTTATATTTTTGAACCTAAAGATGCCATACTAGATCAATTAAAAAATTCCGGTTCATTACGCTATTTTAAAAACACGGAATTACAAAAATTAACCGGTGACCTTTCTGTAGCAATTGCCAACATAAGAACACGAAATAAATTTGAATCCGACTTTCTTGATTTGTATTTGACGCCGTACCTGGTAAAACACAACGACATCGAATTTTATGATAATATAAGCAACCGGTACAAAATATTACTTGTGTATGCACTGTCAGCATATGAAAAGAGCAGTGAGGTGTTTCCTTTCCATTTTAATAAACCAGATGATTTTGATAAAACAGAATCTGTGAATCTTACGGGGATGTATCAACTGAGGTGTTGGGGCACTTCAATAAAGCAGTATGCTGACTATCAAAAATTAAATACCCGGTTGCTTGAAGAATTGCGCATAGACTATAAACTCAAATAGTAATTTATGGAAGTACATGCACACACACATACGGAAAGAAAAAAATGGACCCATTACCTCTGGGAGTTTCTCATGTTGTTCCTTGCTGTGTTCTGCGGATTCCTGGCAGAGAATTTACGGGAGCATCAAATTGAAAAAGACAGGGAAAAACAATTTATCAAATCCATTTTGGATGACTTAAGGGCCGATATAAAAAGCCTCGGGATAAATTATCTCCATCATCAAACAAGTATTATTATAATGGATTCCCGTTTCGGGTTACTCAATAACCCGCAGCTTGCAAAACAACAAGGGGATGATCTCTATTATTTTGCAAGAATCGGTCCTCGTTTTATTCCTTTTGCGGGTAATTCAAAAACTTTTGATCAGTTGAGAAACTCAGGTGGATTTCGCCTGATTTCTAAACCGGGCGTGGCCGATAAGATCATGACTTATTACCTGCAGTTTCCATGGTACAACGAGCTTAAAGACATATATAACCTTGAATTTGAAGATTACAAAAGGGCAGCAAGTAAAATAATTGATCCTGCTATTTTTAAAAAGCAGGAAGGAGAAAACCGCTCTATCATCAGGGGCAACAGTAACCCTGCATTACGAAGTTACGAACCAGGCTTGCTGAAAGAAATGGGCCTTTGGACAGTTTACCTGAATGGGACCCGGAATTCTATACTCCTCCGTTTTGATTCATTAAAAGCAAATGCAAATGAATTGATTTTATTTCTTAAAAAAGAATATCACCTTGAATAAATTTATATGGAAGTACATTCACATACAGTAAGAAAAAAATGGACACACTATCTCTGGGAGTTTTTAATGTTGTTCCTTGCTGTGTTCTGCGGCTTTTTAGCAGAGAATTTCAGGGAACACCAGGTTGAAAAGCATAGAGCGAAGCAATATGTTCTTTCCTTTTATGAAGATCTGAAAAAAGATACAACGAGATTAGGAAAAGTATTAGAGGTAGAAAACAAAAAAATAGAATCGCTCAGCCATTTGAAAAACTGTTATGATTCTCTTGTAATTAATCCAACAGTTACAACTTGTCTATTCGATATAATAAAAAATTCTGCATTCAATAATCCAGGAGTGCTAACTGACAGGACATTGAAACAATTAGCCAATGCCGGTGGATACCGATTATTGGAAAAAGAAGATGCCGACAGTATCATTGGTTATGACAATGCCTCATCTGCTTTTGTAAGTTTTAATCTTACCGCATACCAGGAGGCTCAAGACAATGTTAGAACCACATTCAATTCGGCTATTGATTTTACTGCTAATACAGAATTGTATAGCAATGTAACCGCTTCCAACAGTGAGTATGTTTCGGCTATGAAAACACCACTTCTCTTTTCAAATGATAAGGCTTTGCTGAATAAATATTTCAATGAATTATTCCAGTATCTAAGAGTTATAGTGGGTCATCGTAACCGTATAATATCTTTAAAAGAAAAGGCAACAGGATTAATTCTTTTTTTTAAACAAGAATATCACCTGAAATAAATTATTTATGGAAGTACATGCTCACACTCATACCGCAAGAAAAAAATGGACACATTATCTCTGGGAGTTTTTAATGTTATTCCTTGCCGTGTTCTGTGGGTTCCTGGCAGAGAATATACGGGAACATAAAATAGAACAGCAAAGGGCAAAAGAATTGGCAAAAAATCTTTATAAAGAAATTTATGCCGATTCAATTGCTGTTCAGCAAAAAATAACTACCCGGAGTAAAAAAGAAGAGGAGTGTGTTTACTTTATAAATTATATAAAGGATAGCAGCCTGACTACTCTTTCATCACGATTTTACCCGGCATTTACCTGGGCTTTTATTCAATCAGCGCAATTGTTTTTTGA
>Ga0207686_10001155_pt1 | contig 15252 bp, 11 predicted proteins | sample KBSM24metaG_FD_184396 | JGI IMG/M metagenome (GOLD analysis project Ga0207686, IMG submission 184396) | Miscanthus rhizosphere microbial communities from Kellogg Biological Station, Michigan, USA - KBS M2-4 metaG (SPAdes) (version 2) | ecosystem: Host-associated > Plants > Roots > Rhizosphere >...
AAGACCGCGGAGGAAGAGCTCGCGGAGGACATCCTTCGCGCGCGGGGCGAAGAAGCACTGGCCGCGGAAATCGCCGCCCAGGCGACGAAGCCCGACGGAAGCAAACGATGAGCGCCTTCCTGATCGCGAACATCGCACCGTTGATGTTCGTGACGCTGATCGTGGTGCTGCTGATCGGCTATCCAGTCGCCTTCTCGCTCGCCGCCGTGGGCATTGCCTACGCGCTTCTCGGGATTCACCTCGGACTGCTGACGCCCTCGCTGGTCCAGGCGCTGCCGGAGCGGGTCTGGGGTGTGATGTCGAACGACACGTTGCTCGCGGTGCCTTTCTTCACCTTCATGGGACTGATCCTGGAACGCAGCGGCATGGCCGAGGACCTGCTCGATACCATCGGGCAAGTCTTCGGGCCGGTGCGCGGCGGGCTCGCTTACGCGGTCATCTTCGTCGGCGCGCTGCTGGCGGCGACGACCGGCGTGGTCGCGGCATCGGTCATTTCGATGGGACTCATCTCGCTGCCCATCATGCTGCGTTATGGCTACGACCGCCGCTTCGCCAGCGGCGTCATCGCCGCCTCGGGCACGCTGGCGCAGATCATCCCGCCGTCGCTGGTGCTGATCATCATGGCCGACCAGCTCGGCAAGTCGGTCGGCGATATGTACGCGGGCGCGTTCATTCCCGGGATCAGCCTCGCCTGCTTGTATGCGCTCTACACGATGGGCGTCTGCGCGGTGAAGCCGGCGTGGGCGCCGGCGCTGCCGCTGGAAGCGCGCACCTTGCGCGAGCCCAGCGGTGCCGGCGGCACGCGTTCGCTGCTGGTGCTGACGATCGTAGCGGCGGCGTCCGCAGTCGCGTTCGCACACTGGAAGTACGGCCCCGACGATCCGACCGACGAGATGCTGGTCGTCGCGACCAGCGTCGGCACCGGCGTGGCCTTCTTTGCCGCGGTGCTCAATCGCGTGTTCAAGCTCGGACTGCTGTCGCGCCTGGCCGAACGCGTCGTGTTCGTGATGATACCGCCGCTGGCGTTGATCTTTCTGGTGCTGGGCACGATTTTCCTCGGCGTCGCGACGCCGACCGAAGGCGGCGCGATGGGCGCGAGCGGCGCGCTGATCATGGCGGTGGCCCGGAAGCGGCTGACATGGAAACTGATGCGCCAGGCGATGGACACGACCGCCAAGCTCTCGACGTTCGTCGTGTTCATCCTGGTCGGCGCGCGCGTGTTCAGCCTGACTTTCTATGGCGTGAACGGACACGTCTGGGTCGAGCAGCTGCTGCTGCATCTGCCGGGCGGCCAGCTGGGCTTCCTGATCGTCGTCAACGTGCTGATCTTTTTCCTGGCCTTCTTCCTCGACTTTTTCGAGCTGTCGTTCATCGTCATTCCGCTGGTCGGCCCGGTCGCCGACAAGCTAGGCATCGACCTGATCTGGTTCGGCGTGCTGCTCGGCGTCAACATGCAGACCTCGTTCATGCACCCGCCATTCGGATTTGCGCTGTTCTATCTGCGCAGCGTCGCGCCTGCCAAGGACTTTCTCGACAAGGTCACCGGCAGGCTGACCAAGAAGGTGACGACCGGCCAGATTTACTGGGGCGCGGTGCCGTTCGTGCTGATCCAGATCGTGATGATCGCGCTGGTTATCAGTTTTCCGCAGATGGTGATGGTCTACAAGGCCAGCGAGAAAGCGTTCGACATCAAAAAGATCCAGATCATCGTGCCGGAAGACCAATCGGGGCCGGGCAGCCAGCCGGCCGGAGGCGGGTCCGAGGGCACCACCAACATTGAACAGGAGAACGCCGAGAAAGCACTGGAAAAGGAGCTCGGCGGCGCAACGAAGGACCCAGGCAGCTCACAGACCGAAAGCGCTCCCGGCAACCAGCAGGACGACGTGGAAAAGGCGCTGCAAAAAGAGCTGGGCGGCGCCAAAGCTCCCGAAGAAAAGAAGTAAGCCAAAAAAACGCCGGGTTATGGGCCCGGCGCATGCTGTTTCGATCCCGGTCGCGGTACCGGTGGGTGATCCGCTATTTGCGACTAGCCAGCCGCTCCGCTGCAATCATGAAGTTGTCGAAACGGTTTTCCGTGACGGCGAACCACGACACCTGCTCTGCGCGAAACGCCTTCCACGGCTCGTAAATTTTCTTGAATTTTGCGTTCTTGCCGGCGATTTCGTCGTAGGTTTCGGTCGTCGCTTTGTAGCATGCCGCCAGAATCTCATTCGAGAACGGCTGCAGCTTGACGCCGTTGCCGATCAGCCGCTTCATCGCCGCCGGATTGAGCGAATCGTACTTGGACGTCATGTCCATATTCGCCTCGAAGCATGCGGCCTCGAATATCGCCTGGTAGTCCTTGGGCAGCGCTTCCCACGCCTTGATGTTGACGTAGCAATCGACTCCGGTGCTGCCTTCCCACCAGCCCGGATAGTAGTAATTCTTCGCGATCTTGTAGAACCCGAGCTTCTCGTCGTCATAGGGTCCGACCCATTCCGCGGCGTCGATCGTTCCCTTCTCGAGCGCCGGATAGATGTCTCCTCCGGCAATCTGCTGCGGCACGACGCCGAGCTTGGCCAGCGGCAGCGCGCCCGTGCCCCCGATGCGGAACTTCAGGCCCTTCAAGTCGGCGACCGTCTTTATTTCCTTGCGGAACCAGCCCCCCATCTGCGCGCCAGTGTTCCCCGCCGGGAAGCTGATCATGTTGTAGTCCTTGTAGAACTCGCGCATCAGCGCAAGCCCGCCGCCGTGATACATCCAGGCATTCTGCTGGCGCGTATTGAGGCCGAACGGGATCGCTGCAGCGAATGCGAAGGTCGGATCCTTGCCGAAGAAATAGTACGGCGCGGTATGGGCGCATTCGACGGTGGCGTTCTGTACGGCGTCGACGACACCGAACGCCGGAACGATTTCTCCGCCGGCAAACACCTGGATCTGGAACTTGCCGTTGGTCGCCGCGGCGCAGCGCTTGGAAATGACATCGGCCCCGCCGAAAATCGTGTCCAGCGCCTTCGGAAAGCTCGACGCCATCCGCCATTTGACCTCGGGTTGCGTGCCCTGGCCGACGACCGGCGCGGCAACGGCGCCGGCGGCGAGACCGACCCCGGCTTTTTTCAGAAATGAACGACGTTCCATGAACTCCTCCAGGGGAAATTCGATACTGGCGCGCCGTAGAACTGCCGGCGGCGCGACGCCGGATGTTGCGCTGGTGATCCGCGGGGGCGCATGACTTAGTCGTCGGCGTCCAGACGGTGTTCGTTGCTCCGCCTGTGATTTTATCGTATTTCGACTAGCGTGTAGCCGTTCAGCCGGACAGCTTCCGCACGGCGCTGAATAGGCCCCACGACCAGCCGGCCTGGCGCTCGATCGTCTGGTTGAAGCGCACAAGGTAGCGAGCATTCCCGGTATCGAGCTCGACCATGCCTCCGGACATCAGGCGGTCGTCGGGTCCGATCAGGCTGCGCTGCGTGGCCTCGCGATTGGCCGCGTGCGAGGGAATATAGACACCGAAAAACGGCCGGTCGATCGCAGCGCGCTCACCGTCCAGCGGCGCGACCCAGGTGCGCAGCAGCACCCGGATGATGCGCCGCGCGATGATCTCGACGCCGCAGATCACTTCGTCCACCTGCTCGCGCTGCATGCGGCGCACGACCGCGAGGCTCCATCCTTCAGGCGCCTGAAAGGCAATGATCTCGCCCAGCTTGGCCGGCACGTCCTTGGCGGGCGCCACCAACCGGCAGCCGCTGTCGCTGTGGTCGACCAAGCGCCATTGCGACCCACGAACACGCCGCGCTACCGAGTCGGGGTTGGCGCTGGGGTTCACCATCTGCGTGATCTCGTCGTAGCTCATCATCGCGCCGACCGACTTGGCTTGCGGTGACAGGTGCTCGACTTCGGCGACCGCCCGTGTCAAGGCCTGCAGCCCGACGACGACGCGGACGTCGTGCTCGGTGCGCTGCCGTGGCGCGCGCGGCGCGTAGGCCAGCGCATCGGGACCGTAGAGCGCCGCCAGCCGCATCAGCAACAGCTTCTGCTCGCGCGGCGGCAGATCGCCGTCCAACGGCTTGTCGTCGTCGCGGTCCGGCAGGACGCGCATGCGCTCGACGATTTTGGCGTATACCGACGAAGCATCGAGATACAGCACGCGCCCGCCCGCGCGCGGCCGGTCGCCGCGCCGCAGGCCATGCGTACCCGACAGGTCGACAAGAAAATTGGCGTTGGTGCCGTGCTGTGGCACCAGGGTAACCGCATCGACCCAATCTTCGAGCGCGCGCGCCACCCACTCGACCTGATCGGGCGTGAAGCTTCCGCTATCCAGACGCATCAGCAGCAGCGTCGCGACGTACTCCTGCTCCTGCGTCTTGGTCGGGCGCCGGAATCCGGCGGCGCCGCCTTCGCGATGCCAGCCCCGGGTGCGGGCAAATTCGTACAGCTCGTGGATTTCCCGCCATTGCGCAGGTATCCAGTGCCCGTAACGAAACAGGCGGAACTTGCCATCGAGTCCTTTGTAGTGCGCAAGCCGCAACAGAACCCGGGGCATGACCGCCTTCCACTGCTTGTCGTCGCGTCCCCCGTAGCCGCTCTTGACCGCCGCCTCGTAGGCCGCGATGAACGCCTTGACCAGATCGAACACCGCATGCCACAGCCGCGTCTCGACGCTGCTGGAGCGCTGATAATTGGCCGTGTACTGCTCGGTCAGATCGCCGATGACCGGCTCGAATCGCGCGTCGATCGACAGCAGCGCCTCGGCCTGCGCCGGACCGATCGCGCGGCGACCGCCGGGAAACGAGGTGACGAGGTCAAGCGCCTCGTGCTGCAGCTGCAGCGCGTCGGTGGCGGGCAAGGTCGCGATCCAGCGCGCCGCTGCGGCCGGATTGCGCAATGGATCGGAGAGCGACCGTCTCCAGATCGCGATCCGCTCGCCGACGCCGCGCTTGGCCAACTGCGCTCGCACTACGCCGCCGTCCGGGAGCGCGGCCGCATTAGCCGCGGGACGCCGAGCCGATGGATCGGATCAGCCATGCTAGTTTCCCGCCACGGCCATCTTGCCGATCATGATCGATCCGCAGTGGCGCGAGCCGCGGCGATCGACGTCCTTGCCGATGGCCGTGATATCCCGGTACATGCGGCTCAGGTTTCCGGCGATGGTGATCTCCTCGACCGGATATGCGATCTCCCCGTCTTCGACCCAGTAGCCGGCCGCACCGCGCGAATAATCGCCGGTGACCGGATTGACTCCCTGCCCCAGTAGTTCGGTGACCAGCAGGCCGCGGTCCATGCGCTTGAGCAGCGCCGGCAGATCATCGTCGCCGTGGCTGACGATCAGATTGTGATTGCCGCCCGCGTTGGCCGTCGATTGCAGCCCCAGCTTGCGCGCCGAGTAGCTGCCGAGGAAATATCCCTGCACGACACCGTCGGCGACGACATCGCGCGAACGTGTCGCGACCCCTTCGTCGTCGAACGGCGTCGAGGCCTGCCCGCGCGGCAGGTGCGGCTCTTCGCGGATCGACACGTGCGGAGCGAACACCTGCATACCGACGCTGTCGAGCAGGAACGACGACTTGCGATACAGGCTGCCGCCGCTGACGGCGTTGACAAAGTGACCGATCAGACCGGTGGCGATCGGAGCCTCGTAAACGACCGGACACTCGATGGTCGCGAGCTTGCGCGCACCGAGGCGGTGCAGCGTACGCAGCCCCGCCTTTCTGCCGACTTCGCGCGCCGGCATCAAGTCGGCGGGCGATCGCGCCGACGTATACCAGTCATCGCGCTGCATCGCGCCATCCTCTTCGCCGATCACCGCACAGTAGATGCCATGACGCGAGCTCGCGTAGCCGCCCGAAAATCCGTTGCTGTTCGCGTAGACGAATTCCGCCTCGTGCAGCGATACCGACGCGCCTTCGGAATTGTTGATGCGCGCATCGACGCCGAGCGCCGCGGCCTCGCATTCGCGCCCGAGCTCGATCGCCTGCTCGACGGAGAGCGGCCAAGGATGGCTCAAATCGGGATCGGTCCAGCCGCGGGCGAGCAGCTTTGGATCGGCGAGACCCGCGCAGTTGTCGTCGGCTGTATAGCGTGCGATCGTCAGCGCCTTGGTGACGGTGTCTCGAATAGCGGCGGGCGCGAAATCGGCCGTGCTGGCATGTCCCCGCCGCTGACCGACGTAGACGGTGACGCCGATCCCCTTGTCGCGGTTGTAGGCGATAGTCTCGACATCCCCCTTGCGCACGGTAACGCTCTGGCCGAAGGCCTGCGAAACTTCGGCCTCGGCAGCGGTCGCGCCGCCCGCGCGCGCGGCGTCCAGCACCTGTGCGGCGACATCGGCGAGCGTGCCGGCGGCGAGTGCAAAACGATTCTCGGACGTGCTCACTGAGCTGGTCATCGACGGACTCGAAGCGGAAGGCAGACCCCTGATCGGTTATGATAGCAAACCCCTTTCGCGACCCCTGGCGCCGCCATGCGACGATCCGACGAAACACCCCGGCGAACTGGACAGGAGGGACGCGGACCACCCTCTCCCGGCAGCCGCCACGCAGCGCCGGCGATCGGCGACCCCGACCGATCGACGCCGGATCCGTCCAGCGACCACGTCGCGGTCTTGTCGAAAACGCGCCGCAAGACCGAGATGCACGACCTTCAGAGCCTGGGTGAGACGCTGGTTCAACTTTCCGCCCCCCGGCTGTCCGAGCTCGGCTTGCCCGAGCGCCTCGCCGACGCGGTCGAACAGGCGCGCGGGATCCGCAAGCACGAGGCGCGGCGCAGGCAGATGCAATACATCGGCAGGCTGATGCGCGATGTCGATCCCGAGCCGATCCGGGCCCGGCTCGCGCAGTGGGGCGCGGCGCCGGCTGCGGAAAAAGCCCGTCTGGCGGCAGTCGAGCGCTGGCGCGAGCGCCTGCTCGTAGACTCGGCCGCGCTCGATCAGCTGTGCGCCGCCGCTCCGCATGCCGACCGCGCACGCCTTTCTGCGCTGGTGATGCGCGCGAAGGGCGAGCGAGCGCGAGCCGTATCGCCGCATGCTTATCGTGAGCTTTTTCGCGTTCTGAACACGTTGTTGTCGACGGTGCACGCGACGTGATGCCGGGCGCAGAGCGCGTTCCCGGAAGCTGCCGATGAGCGAGGTCGCATCGCTTTTGATCGGCCTGGTCTCGGTCAGCGACCGCGCATCCGCCGGGGTATACGAGGACAAAGGCATTCCGGGCCTCACCGACTGGTTCGGCGCGGCGCTGGCGACGCCGTGGCGGATGGAAACGCGGCTGATCCCGGATGAGCAAGCGCTGATCGAGCGCACTCTGATCGAGCTCGTCGACAGCGTGCGCTGCCATCTCGTGCTGACGACTGGAGGCACCGGGCCGGCGGCGCGCGACGTCACGCCGGAAGCCACGCTGGCGGTCGCGCACAAGGTGTTGCCGGGATTCGGCGAGCAGATGCGACAGGTGAGCCTCCGATACGTGCCTACGGCGATGCTGTCGCGCCAGGTCGGCGTCATCCGCGGCGGCGCGCTGATCCTCAACCTCCCCGGACAGCCAAAGGCCATCAAGGAAACGCTCGACGGCGTCTTTCCCGCCGTGCCGTACTGCATCGACCTGATCGGCGGGCCCTACATCGAGACAAAGGAGGAGGTCTGCAAGGTCTTCCGTCCGAAGAGCGCACTGCGCCCGCCGCCGGTGTGAGCCCTCGCGCGATGGTTGCCGACGACACCAACCAGCCGCCGCCCTACGAGGGACGCAACCTCTATCTAGCCGATCGCGCGCTGCGTACTGCGGTCGAGCGAAACGGCGCCGCGTGGTCGCACGGCCGGCTTGAGGAGTGGGGTGCGGCGCTGGGAAGCGCCGAGCTGTCGGCGCTGGCGGCGCGCGCCAATCGTTTTGTACCCGAGCTTCGGACGCACGACCGCTTCGGCAATCGCATCGACGAAGTGGGATTCGATCCCGCCTGGCACGAGATACTGATGCTGGCGATGATCGAGGGCGAGCATGCCTCGCCATGGACCGAAGCGCGTGCGGGCGCGCAGGTCGCGCGGGCGGCCGCGTACCTGATGCACGCCCAGATCGAAAACGGCACGCAGTGCCCGCTGACGATGACCTTCGCCGCCGTGCCGCTGCTGCGCAGGCACGCCGGCGCCATTCCGTGGCTCGCCGACGAATGGCTGCCGAGAATTCTGTCTCGCGATTACGACCCGCGGGCGTTGCCGGTCGCGCAAAAGGCATCAGCGCTGATCGGCATGGGCATGACCGAGCGTCAGGGTGGGTCCGATGTGCGCGCCAACACGACCCGCGCCGAACCAGTCGGTGGCAGCGAATACCGGCTGACCGGGCATAAATGGTTTTTTTCGGCGCCTATGTGCGATGCGCATCTGGTGCTCGCGCAGGCGCCGAAGGGCCTGTCGTGCTTTTTCCTGCCGCGCGTCTTGCCCGACGGCGCACGCAACGCGGTACGCCTGCAGCGACTGAAGGACAAGCTCGGCAATCGCTCGAATGCCTCGTGCGAAGTCGAGTTCGGCAGCGCCGCCGGCTGGCTGCTTGGCGACGAGGGCCGCGGCGTGCAGGTCATCATCGAGATGGTTCAGCACACGCGACTCGATTGCGCGATCGGCAGCGCGGGCATCGTCAAAAGCGCTGCGGCGCAGGCGCTCCATCATGCGCAGCATCGCCGCGCGTTTGGCCGCCCTCTCGCCGAGCAGCCGTTGATGCAGAACGTGCTCGCCGACCTCGCGATCGAAGCCGAAGCCGCCGTCCAATCGGCCCTGCGGCTGGCGTCGACGTTCGAGGCGAACGCAAACGAGGCGGAAGCGGCGTTGTCCCGGCTCGCGACTCCGGCGCTCAAATACTGGCTGTGCAAGCGCGCGCCGCTGGTAGTCGCCGAGGCGATCGAAGTGCTGGGCGGCAATGCCTACGTCGAGGAAAGCGCCTTGCCGCGCCTGTACCGCGAGGCGCCGCTTAACTCGATCTGGGAAGGCTCGGGCAACATCATGTGTCTCGATGTCCTGCGCGCCGCACGGCGCGAGCCGAACGCGGTGGCGGCGCTGCTGGACGAGCTCGCGCTCGCAAGCGGAGGCGATGCGCGTCTCGACCGGCACATCGCGCGGCTCGGCGCGACGTTCAGCGACGGCACGCTCGACGAGGCGGGAGCGCGCCGGCTCGCCTCCGATGTTGCGCTGGCGCTGGCCGCGGCGTTGCTGGTGAGGAACGCCGCTCCGGCGGTCGCCGACGCGTTCTGCGCATCGCGCCTGGGCGAGAGCTACGCAGGTGCGCTGGGAACGCTGCCGTCGGGCATCGATTGCGCCGGCGTCCTCGCCCAGGCCGGGTGCTGACAAACAACCCGTTGCGGGCACCGCATCCGTCGCGGCGACCGGAACAATTTCTACACTGCGCTTGGCGCGCGGCCGTCATCCGGGAGGATGTGGTCCCAGTCCATCAGCAGCTCGGACCGGCGCGCCGGGTCCTGCCGGTAGTATCGACGCAGCAAATCGTAGACATCGGCATATTCGAGCAGCAGCAGCGCCGGTTCGGCAAAGAACACTTCGGACAGCACGGCAAAGAATTCCGCCGGGCTTTCTGCGGCGTACGGATCGATGGCAGTGTCCTCTTCAGACTCCACCCGGGCGCGGAAGTGCTCGTACGCGATCTTCATCGTCCGCTGCCAATCGTTCGGCCGCATGTCGGCCGGCAGCGGCGGGCAGCCATTGGCGTCGCCGTTACGCATGTCGAGCTTATGCGCGAATTCATGAATGACCAGGTTCATCCCGGCGCTGTCCCAGTCGGCGCCCGCTTCGACGTCGGACCAGGAAAGCACGACCGGCCCGCCGGGCATCGACTCGCCGGCCAGCTGCTCCCGGTGCCGATGCACGACGCCGGCTTCGTCCTCGAACTCGCGCGCGATGATGAATTCGTCCGGATAGACGATGACGTTTTCCCAGCCGTCGTAGCAATCCGCATCGAGCCAGAGTGCCGGAGCACAGGCCTGCATCGCGATCAGGACGCGCATCAGCGGAGTTACCGCGAAGCCGGCGGCGCCGACGATGCCTTTTTCCGAGAGGAACACGACGACGCGCTCGCGCAGGCGCTTGATCTCGTCTTCAGTGTAAATCGCCAGAAAAGGCAGCGCGTCCAGCGCCTGGCGCCATAACGTCTCCGGAATCGCCGCGGTCGCCAGCGTCCGCCGGCGGCGCCAGTTGCGGATCGCTTCGAACATCGTTCCCGCCCGCGCGAACCTTCAGCTCGCGCTATTGGACGCCGGCGGTTCGAGATCGAGCTCTGCATCCGCGCTGGTTCCGGTCTCGATGTCGATCACGATCGCGGTTTGGTCGCGCAAAAGGAGCGTCGCCTCGCTTTCCGGCAATGCTTCCACTCCCCGCAGCTTTCGCTCGATCGATCGCGATCGTATCTCCGCCGCGCCGAGCGTGTTGCCAACCATCTCGAGTTGTTTCTTGGTCTTGGCGAGGATGTCGCCGAACGTTCCGAACTCGGTCTTCACGGCAGCAAGCAGCCGCCATACCTCGCCGGAGCGGCGCTCGATGGCAAGCGTCCGAAAGCCCATCTGCAGGCTGTTCAGGATTGCGGCCAATGTCGTCGGACCGGCAAGCGTGACCTGATATTCGCGTTGTATCAGGTCGCCGAGCCCCGGACGCCGCAGAACTTCCGCATACAGGCTTTCTACCGGCAGGTATAGCAACGCAAAGTCCGTCGTATGCGGCGGTTCGATGTATTTCTCGTGGATGTCCCTGGCCTGCTTGCGAACGCGATCCTCCAGCGCCTTTCCGAAAAGCTCTACGCTCACCAGGTCAGCCCTTTCCTGCGCATCCTGCAGGCGCTGAAAATCCTCGAGCGGAAACTTGGCGTCGATCGGCAGCCAGAATTCGCTCTTGCCTTCGTCGCGGCCCGGCAGGCGAATCGCGAATTCGACTCGCCAGGACTGGCCGGGCCGGGTGACGACGTTCTTGCTGTATTGCGCCGGTGTCAGCATCTGCTCAAGCAGATTTTCAAGCTGAACTTCGCCCCAGGTCCCGCGCGTCTTGATGTTGGTCAGAACTTTCTTAAGATCGCCGACGCCGGCCGCGAGCGTTTGCATCTCGCCCAGTCCCTTATGAACCTGCTCGAGACGGTCGGAGACGAGCTTGAACGATTCGCCCAGCCGTTGCTCGAGCGTGGCGTGCAGCTTTTCGTCGACGGTGAGTCGGATATGCTCGAGCTTCTGCGCGTTGTCGCCGCGCATGATCTCGAGCCGCTGTTCGACTGTCGCGCGCACAGCCTCGAGCCGCAGCTCGTTCGATTGCGTCAGCGATGCCAGGCGCTCGTTCTGGACATGCGCGCTGCCGGCGAGCTGATTCTGCAGCGCCTGCGTGAACTGATTGAGGGCGGCAGCAAGCTCGGCCCGCCCGGTCTGGGCGTTCTGCGCCGCTTCACCACGCGCCTGTGCGAGCTCTGTGCGCAGCTCGCGCTCCAGGCGCTCGTTTTGCGCGCCGATCGTGTCGAGACGAGCTTTCAATTCGACGCCGGCCGCGATTCGAAACAGCGCCTGCACACGACTCAGGATGACGACGAGCAGCGCTGTCAGCGCGACGAAGCCGAGTCCCAGGGCAGTCAGCCAGATGGTCGATTCCATTGCCAACAGTTTACGTCGCCGCTCTCAGCGCGGCAAAGCGAGCCGCCATTCGCGCCGCATTCCGGTTGCCGCGACCTACGCAGCTTCGCGGCTTGCGCGCTTGCGCTCGTGCGCCAGCAGATGCCGTTTGCGGATGCGAATCGATTTGGGTGTGACCTCGGCAAGCTCGTCGTCGGCGATGAACTCGACCGCGTATTCGAGCGTCAGCTGGATCGGCGGCGTCAGCGCGATCGCTTCGTCCTTGCCGGACGCGCGGACGTTGGTCAGCTGCTTGCCCTTGATCGGATTGACGACCAGGTCGTTGTCGCGGCTGTGGATGCCGATCACCATGCCTTCGTAAAGCTTGTCGCCCGGAGAGACGAACATGCGCCCGCGCTCCTGCAGCTTCCACAGTGCGTAGGCGACTGCATCCCCGGCTTCCGCCGAGATCAGCACGCCGTTTCGCCGCTCCGGAATGTCGCCGCCGACCTTGGCATAGCCGTCGAAGACGTGGCTGATGAGGCCGGTGCCGCGCGTGAGGTTCATGAACTCGCCCTGGAAGCCGATCAGGCCTCGCGCCGGAACACGGTACTCGAGTCGCGTGCGCCCGCGGCTGTCTGATTCCATGTGCGTGAGCTCGCCGCGCCGCATGCCCAGCGCTTCCATCACCGCGCCCTGATGCGCATCCTCGACGTCGACCGAAAGCTGCTCGAACGGCTCGCACTGCTCGCCGTCGATTTCACGGAACACGACGCGCGGCCGCGATACCGCAAGCTCATAACCCTCGCGCCGCATGTTCTCGAGCAGGATAGTGAGATGCAGCTCGCCGCGCCCGAAGACCGTGAAGATGTCGGTGTCGGCGGTGTCCTCGACCTTGAGCGCGACATTGGTCAAAAGCTCCCGCGACAGCCGCTCGCGCAGGTTACGGCTCGTGACGTACTTGCCTTCCTTGCCGGCGAGCGGCGAGGTATTGACCTGGAACTGCATCGACAGCGTCGGCTCGTCGACTGAAATCATCGGCAGCGCGTCGGGCGCATCGACCGCCGCGATCGTCGTCCCGATCGACAATTGATCGATGCCGGTAATCAGCACGATGTCGCCGGCCGCCGCGCTTTCGACCGGGGCGCGCTGCAGCCCGGAGAAGCCGAGCACCTGGCCGACCTTGCCGCGTGCCGACGCGGCGTCGCCGGAGAGAACCATGACTTCCTGACCCGGGACGAGGCGGCCGCGGCGGATGCGGCCGATGCCGAGCCGTCCGACGTAGCTGGAGTAGTCCAGCGCACTGATCTGCAGCTGCAGCGGCCCGTCGGGGTCGCCTGTGGGAGCCGGCACGCTGGCGAGAATCGTCTCGAACAGCGGCCGCATGTCGGTGCCCGTCGTCCCCGGGTCGAGCGACGCATAGCCGTTCAGCGCCGACGCGTAGACGACCGGAAAATCGAGCTGGTCTTCGCTCGCGCCGAGGCGGTCGAACAGCTCGAACGTCTGGTTGACCACCCATTCGGCGCGGGCGCCCGGCCGGTCGACCTTGTTGACCACGACGATTGGCTTCAGGCCCTGTGCCAGCGCCTTGCGGGTGACAAAGCGGGTCTGGGGCATCGGGCCCTCGACCGCGTCGACCAGCAGAAGGACGCCGTCGACCATCGACAGCACGCGCTCGACTTCACCGCCGAAGTCGGCGTGGCCGGGGGTGTCGACGATGTTGATGTGCGTATCGCCGTACTCGATCGCGCAGTTCTTGGCGACAATGGTGATGCCGCGCTCGCGTTCGATGTCGTTGCTGTCCATCATCCGCTCGGCGACGTGCTGGTAGGCGGCAAATGTCCCCGCCTGGACCAGCAGCTTGTCGACCAGCGTGGTTTTGCCGTGGTCGACGTGGGCGATGATCGCGATGTTGCGCAGCTTTCTGCGCGGCGTCGGGTTACTCATGGTGCAATTCGGGTCATGGTGCGGTGCGGGAGCGAAACACTCTATTATAGCCGATCGGACGACCCGCCGCGAGAAAATAGTTGCAAAATCCGGCATTTAGAGGTACTATCTAATAATTCGGCGGCCGTTCCGGTCACCGCCGATCCCCCAGCCGGGCCGGCCTCCTTGGCCGCAAACCCGCTGTCCCGATGTCATTTTTCGCTGCCTGGACCGGAACTCGCGACAAGCGAGAGGCCGCGCCAGGAGCACCATTGAATGAGTAGCACCACCCCGCAGAGCTTTGCCGAGCTCGGCTTGAGGCCGGAGATCCTCCGCGCCGTTGCCGAAGCCGGATACACGACGCCGACCCCGATCCAGCTGCAGGCGATCCCCCTGATTCTCGAAGGCCTTGACGTCATGGGCGGGGCCCAGACAGGGACCGGCAAGACGGCGGGCTTTGCCCTGCCGATACTGCAGAAGCTGATGCCGCTGGCCAACGCCAGCCCATCGCCTGCCCGGCACCCGGTCCGGGCCCTGATCCTGACGCCGACCCGCGAGTTGGCGATCCAGGTCGAGGAAGCGATCGCGACGTACGGTAAATACTCGGGGCTGCGCTCGACGGTCGTCTACGGCGGCGTCGACATAAGACAGCAGCTCCCGACGGTTCGCGGCGGCATCGAGATCCTCGTCGCGACGCCCGGCAGGCTGCTCGACCACATCGAGCAGAAATCGGTGTACCTGGGCCAGGTCGAGATCTTCGTACTCGATGAAGCCGACCGCATGCTCGACATGGGCTTCATTCCCGACATCAAGCGGATCATGGCGCTGCTGCCGGCGACCGCGAAGCGGCAGAACCTGCTTTTCTCGGCGACCTTCTCGAACGAAATCAAAAAGCTCGCCGACCAGTTGCTCAACGCGCCGCGATTGATCGAGGTCGCGCGCCGCAACACCACCGCTGAAACCGTCTCGCAAAGCGTCTACAAAGTATCGGCCGAGCGCAAGCGTGCGTTGCTGGCGCATATCGTGACCTCGCGCAATCTGTGGCAGGTGCTGTGCTTCGTGCGCACCAAGCACGGCGCATCGCGCCTGGCTCGGCAGCTCGAAAAGGACGGCCTGAAGACAACGGCGATCCATGGCGACAAGAGCCAGCCGGCGCGTCTGGAAGCGCTCGACGATTTCAAGGCCGCCAAGGTTCAGGTGATGGTCGCGACCGACGTCGCCGCGCGCGGGCTGGACATCGACGACCTGCCTCTGGTCATCAACTACGAGCTGCCATACGTCCCCGAGGATTACATCCACCGCATCGGCCGAACGGGCCGCGCCGGGGCGAGCGGTGAAGCGATCTCATTCTGCTCGCCCGATGAGGAACGGCTGCTGACTGAAATCGAGCGGATGCTCAAGCGGTCGATCCCGGTCGCCGCCGTCGACGGAATCCCGGCCGAACGGGCGCCGGCGCACGGCGAGCGTCCCCCGGCCCATGCCGCTCGTGGCGCGGCCGCTTCGCGCGAGCCGCGAGCCGTGCGGGAACCCCGACAGGCCCGGGAAGCCAGGCCGGCGAAGCCGCCGCGCGCTCGCCCCGCCGAGGCGCCGCCGCCGCGCCGGGACCATGCCGTCGACGACACCCGCAATCCGGACCAGGCGCCGATCGAGCGTCCGGCCGCGAGGCAGAACGGCTCGGGAACGCTGGCTCCGTCGTCGCACGCCCGGCCGGGATCGCGCAAGTCGCATCCGATTCCCGCGCTGCTGATGAAGCGCACGGCCGGCGAGCCGGAAAAGGTCTAG
>Ga0207686_10001158_pt1 | contig 15209 bp, 14 predicted proteins | sample KBSM24metaG_FD_184396 | JGI IMG/M metagenome (GOLD analysis project Ga0207686, IMG submission 184396) | Miscanthus rhizosphere microbial communities from Kellogg Biological Station, Michigan, USA - KBS M2-4 metaG (SPAdes) (version 2) | ecosystem: Host-associated > Plants > Roots > Rhizosphere >...
AGCGTCGGTCCTTCTCTCCGACGAACAACTGGATCGACTGCGCCAGGGCCTCGCGCTCGCCGACGGCCCCACGCGCCCGGCTCTGGTGACGCGCATTCGCGACGGAGCCAAATATAGTTTTTTCGAAATCACCATCACCGAAGGACGCAACCGGCAGGTTCGCCGCATGGTGGAAGCGCTGGGAGCGAAAGTGCTCAAGCTGGTGCGGACCGCCATTGGCGGCATCGAAATCGGTCCGCTCGAAATCGGCAAATACCGCGCGCTCGCAGCGGAGGAAAGACTCGCGCTAGGCGGAATGTCTAAGAAACCTTCGCACGCGGGACGTCCCGTGGTTCCGCCTGCCGTCCCGCGGGATCGGGAGACTCGTCAGGCCCCGCGCCGAAACGGAAAATCAGCGCGCTGGGCAAGTGAAAATCGCCCCCGCGGCCATAACGGGTCAGCACGGAAGCCGTGATCTGTAGCGCCACGGCGGTCACGATCCAGATTTGCCAGTGGGAAAAAACGCCGCGCAGAGCAAATTCGCCGGTCACGCCGATATCCGACGCTAAGCGCCAGAAACCTAGCACGTAGGCCATCAGCGACGCCGGAATCAACAGCGCGCCGCCGGCCAAAGCCAGATGCCGGTTCTTACCGCGCTCTTTGCGCAGAATCCGCCCAGACCGCAACTTTACGCGAACGATCATGAAATGATACGCCCTTCATAACAGTCTAACAGGTGGCCGGAGGCTGAATCGATCCGCAGGGTCTGTCTCAGGGTCCCCCAACCGCTGCAACAGAGTGATACATTAGTGACCACAGATAGCGCTCCGCTGGCGGTGCTAAGGGAAATTGGGTGGGCCCTGCCGCTTGCACGGACGCACAGCCGACGAGGGAGACGCGCAATGCGGCTTTATAGGTTCTTTGCCACCTGTGGCGTGGCGGTGATGGGTTTCGGGGTCCACCACCTGGATGCCCAAAACCTGACGGGTGACGCCTGGAAGCTAGAGGCCAAGGGCGATGCGGCGGAGGCTCGGGAACAGCTGCAGAAGGCCGCCAACGCCTCACCCAACGATCCACTGGCTCTCGAAGCCTACGCGGAATTCCTGGGCGAGCACCGCGATCCTGCGGCGCGCGGCGCTTATGAAAAACTCTGGCAATTGCTCAGCCGTAACGGCGCGAGCGCGGCCGAACGTTCGAAAGCCGCCCGTCGCCTGGCCGAACTGGACCTGCTCGCCGGAGACCGCGAGAGCGCTGAAAAACATTTGGATGCCTTCCGCTCCGCTGGAGGAAACGGGCTGAGCCTGCCTGCGGCGTCGGCCGCGCAGCATTTTAACTACATCGAGATTCCTGGTCCTCTGCGTTCGTTCGCGCGCATGGCGGCTATCTCGCCCGAGATTGCGCCCGAAGACGTGATGGCGTCGCTCGCGCACAACATTACCTTGAACGGCTATTCGGCCACCCGCGCCAGCGAATCGTTGGAGGCCACCGAATACTTGAAATTGGTGATCCGCTATCTGGCGCAGGCGCGCGAGCTCGAAAAACTCGCGGGACCCGACAAGATTCTGCGCGTGGACATGTGCGAATCGACGGTGACCGGTGACCTGCTGCGCATCCTGGGATATCGCATGCGGGGCGGCTGCGGCTCGGATGTCGCGCTCGAAACCGTGAACCCGTCGCGCGCGTTCCTCACCATCGACTCGGGCTTCCCCTTGTCGGACCTGGAAGCTGCGCTACGCACCAATCGCCCGTTCACTCTGGATTATCACCCGTCTCGCGTGCCCATCCTTTATGGACCCGAATACTGGCAGCCCGCGGCGTCCAGCCAGAAGCCGGTGGAGTTCATCGATTTCTTTCTGGGCGATCCTTCCATCTGCCGCTTGTATTCGGCCACGGCGGCGCTGGATCCCGATACCGCCGAGCAGCTTCGCAAAGACATGCCGGCCGCCAAAGCGAAAATTTACGCGCACGTTCTCGACTTCTTCGGCTCCATGTTCGAAGTGCGTGACGGCAGAGCGGTCGTTCCCGGCGGCGCGCGGTCGGAGAAAATGTGGACGGAGCTGGTCGGCGTCGCGCCTGACAAAGGAGCCGCGTTTTTCGAAAGGCTGATCGAAAAAGACGACGGCTGGTTGGCGTCCTACTACGACTCGCTCGCCCGCATCAACGGGCCAGTGGAGGTGTATCTCACCGAGCCCGAACGGCTCAAGCGCTTCTACCAGGCCATGCGCGGGAAGGTCACCAGCCCCGGGCCGGCGCGTCCGGTGTTCCGCGCGAATACCGACATGGTGCTGCTCACCACACGTATGCGCACGGATGCCGACGGCAAGCCGCACCTGCCCGGCGGTCTGGATGTCTGGAAGAATTTGTTCGCCGGAAAAGCGCAAGCCAAGTATGACTCGCGCCTGGCCAAAGCGGCCCCCGGCTGGAAGGACTCCGAAGAAGTCATTGAGGCCATGTTCGGGCTGTCGCGCAAGATCGTAGAGAACGAGGCGCTGAAGATTTTCATGGCGCTCACCGATATCGAGCGCAATCGCGCGAAGCCTCTCGAGACCAACACCGTCGAGGCGCTGGTGCGCGATTACAAAGCGCTGGGCGCGCAGTATCCGTTGTTTGCGGAAGCCCCGGCGATTTCAGACGCCACCATCCTGGCGTATCTGGACGCAGCCCGCGGGATCGCGCAGATTCGCGACATCGCACTGCGCGCCGACGCCGCCGGCACCATGCAGGCTTTGGCCGGATTCTGGCAAGTGTTCGTACGCCAGCGCAGCATACAGCCGGGCGAAGCCGATGGCGCGCTGAGCGGGGTGTTGCAGGGCTTCGCGAAAGTGCAGAGCCAGAAGGATGTGTTCGACGCGGGACTAAAAGGCCTCGGCAAACTGCTAGAGGCGGCGCATGCCCCCAGCTCAGGTTCGCCGCAGGATCACATTATGGATCTGCTGGCCGGCACCAAAGCCGCGGGTGATGGCGCCCTGTCCGACGCTCATACCCAGATGATCCAGGATATGACACGCGTGTTCGAAGCGCAGCGCTTGGTTTCGCTCGACACCATCTTGACCTTGGCGGATCGTCTGGAAGCCGCGGCCGCGGGCCAGAAGCTGGATGGCGCTACGGCAGTGCGCCTCGCCGGACGCATCACGGAAATCCAATTGCCGCGCACCACGTTAAACACCCGCGAACGGACCGAGATGTCCTCTGGTTACTGGACCGACAAGCATATCGAGGCCGAGCGCAAGTTGAATCTGCGGGCCGCGATCGATAAGGCGGGCGCCGATCCGCAGAAACTGCGCGACGTGCGCGCGTCGCTGGCGCCGGTGCTGCGCGATACCTTGGTGGGCCTTAACTATGTGCACTACGCTCCGCCGGGAGCGCAGGTTCTGTTCACCAATCCAGCGTTCGTGCGGAGTCACGATTTCTACGGCAGTCCGGATCATCAGCGCACCTGGCTCGCTACGGAAGTCCTGGGCAGCGGTTGGCCCAGCAACGCCGGCGGACGGCTGGTGGGTTCCCTGATCGCCCTGCCCTACGCACTGGCGGAAGCCGAACAGAATTTCCTGATTCCCTCCCGCGAACAAGCTCTCATTTGGGGCGATCTGGTGCCGCAGATGATTCTCAGCGCGGTGATTCCACGCTGGTGGAACGTCACCTCCACGCAGTTGCACTGGGTTGGATTGAACATGGCTTACGCGGAATCCGCGCTCGCGCAATCGGCATTGAACGAAGCCGAGCGGCGGCGCGTCGTCGCCGTGCTCGACCACTACGTTCCGCCGTCACGCCTGAAGAAGATCGAGCGCATGCTGGCGGAAGGCGAAGTTCGCCGGGCGGCCGAAAACGTGGTGCCGTCCGAAATGTATCTGGTGGCTCGCGAGCTGGCGCCGGGCGATCGCGATTCCACGCTGGCTGAAGATCTGCGCAAGCTGGCGGCCGCGGCCCCCGAAGAGCTCGACCCGCGTACCATCTCGCACGCGTTTGGAACCCCCAAACCGCTGCTTTCCACTTCTTATGAGCCGGCGCTGTTGAACCTGCGTACGTTCCCGACGCTAATGGGATATTCCAGCCGGATTCTGGCGGAAAGCTGGGAATCGAACCTGTTGTTCTACGCGGCGCTGGCGGACGAAGTCCACATGCGTCCGGCGGAATTGAACTTACGCGTGCCCGAATGGACCCAGCAGACAGTGGAACGCATCTTCGCCACGCATCTCGAAGACTGGCCGGCGCTCTTGCGCTCGCTCCGCCTGGTAGGCGACGACGTGCGTCAAAAAGCGCGCAAGCAGATGGTTGCGCAAAATCAAAAGACAGAATAGCGGATCGGAATCAGGGAGGACAGCAGCGTGTTTCGGCGACTTGGTCTCATCTTTTTATTGGTGGCACTGGCGGTGGCACAGGACCGTCCCACCTTTCGCGTCAAAGTAGATCTGGTGGTGCTCTCGTTCACCATCACCGATAACAAAGGCCATTACATTAACGGCCTGCAACCCAAGGACTTTCGCATCCTGGAAGACGGCATCCCGCAAAAGCTTTCGAGCTTCGCCGAGGGCAACAAACCGCCGCTCGAAGTCCAGCCCGACGGCTCCGTGCGCCCCATGCAGGTTACCGAACAAGTGAAAGTGGAAGGCCGCCCGGACGCCGTGGTGGGCACCAATGTATTCGTGCTGTTCGACACCAGCAATTATATGTACCGCGGATTCGTCTACGCCTCCGACGCTATTGCCGACTTTGTGCGAGGTTTAGACCGCGCGGATTCGGTGGCGGTCTACACCTATAGCCGCAATCTGACGCGCGCCGCCTCGCTCACCAAGGAGCGCAACGAAGCTGTCTCCGGCTTGCGTAGCGCGGTAGCGGGCGACGATTCGGCACTCTACAATTGTCTGCTGCTCACCCTGCGCGACGCCGCTCGCGTGCCGGGACGCAAAGTGGTGATCGTGTTTTCGAACGGTCCCGATAACGCCAGCATGGTGGCTCCCGACGACGTCCGCGCCGTGGCCGAGGACGAAGGCATTCCGATCTACGTCATTTCCACCAACGAAGTGACCAAGGACCCGGTGTCTTCAAACGTGTTCAAACGCATCTCCACCGGCACCGGCGGCAAATCGTATTTCGCGAAGACCTGGCAGAAGCAGGTGGAAGCGTTCGAAGCCATCCGCGAAGATCTGGGCAACTCCTACACCGTGACGTATTATCCCCAGACCAACCCCAACGAAGGCTTCCGCAAGATTTCCGTGGAAGTGCTATCTGACGCCGGCAAGAAGTATCGCGTGCAAGCCAGACCGGGTTACCGCCCGCATGGCGGATTCTGACGCTTACGCCGGCGTAGTAAGCTGTTTCCCTTTTTCCGCAAGCAGGATCGCCAGCAGCCGCGCCGGCTTGGTCTTGCTGCCGTTGCCCGAAACCGCGTGCAACTGGTTCGGCGTCTCGAGGAACATCTCGCCGGTAGCATAAGTCTTTTCCGGATCGTCCCCCACCTTGGAGCGGATCTCGCCTTCGAGAACGTAAGCGATGGTGATACCGGGATGCCGATGCGCGGCCGAACTTTCGCCGGGAGCGTAGGAAACTTCGACGGCCGTCACCGACCAGTCCTTCAAGTTCAAGTCCGGCAGTGCATGCTCAAAGAGCACCTTCCTGCCGCCAGTCTGCGCGTTCGAAACCAGCGCCTGTGCCAGCAAAGCGCCGGCGCCGCCTAACAAAACTCTGCGATTCATTTTGCACCCCCCTTAATACAGCGTAGCCGGCACTCGCACCTTGGCCTCTTCATCGAAAGCCTTGGCATCGACGAATCCGCAAGTGTGCTTAGCCATCACCGTTCCCATGCTGGGCAGCGAGCCCGGCGCAGCGTGCTTCGCCGGATTCCACAAATCCGACCGCACCAGCGCGCGGCTGCACTGGATATACGCTTCCTTCACCTTCACCACAATCACCGTGCGCGGCGCTTGCCCCTGCATGACGAATTGTTCCGTCAACGCCGGGTCGCGGCTGATCACCGCCTCACCGTTCACGCGAAAACTTTCATTGACACCCGGAATCAAAAACAAAAGTCCGACCGCCGGATTCTTCACCAGGTTCCGCAGCGAATCCAGACGGTTGTTACCCCGCCGGTCGGGGATCAGCAGCGTGTGGTCATCGGCCACCTTGACGAATCCGGGCACGTCGCCGCGCGGCGAATTGTCGGCCGTCCCGCTTTGCGTACCCATAATCAACATCGGCGAAGCAGCAATAAAAGCGCGGCAATGGTCATCCAGATGATCCATCTGCTTACGCACCGACCGCTCCAGCGCCGGCGGATATAGTGCCGCCAATTCCGCTTCCTCGCGAATAACCTGACTGGCGTCGATCTCCATGGTCTACGGCTCCCCTTCCAGTTTACGCAAGCGCACCTCGACGCCCGGGCTGCTTTTCAATGCGTCGGCAAACTCCTGCGTATTCTGCCCGCGGTAATGATACGGATAGACGATCTTAGGTTGGAACGCTGCCACGCACGCAGCGGCCTCCACCGGAGGCATGGTCCGCGGCGGGTTCATCGCCACAAACGCGATGCTGATGTTTTTCAGCGCCCTCATCTCCGGCACGCATTCCGTATCGCCAGAAAAATACAGGCGCGTATCGCCGAAGCTCAAAATATAGCCGTTGCCGATGCCCTTATGATGATACGGCTTGCCGGGCCCCGAACCCAGCTTCAAGTTGTACATTGGCACGGCCTCAATTTCCACTCCCATAAAGGTCTTCTTCTCGCCATTGCTGATCGCATCGGTATCGCCCGCAGTGCCATTCAGCGTATCGGTGACCGCAGGCGGCCCCAGCAGAATCGTGCCATCCTTGCGCAGGGTCTTGAGCAGCGCCGCGTCCATGTGATCGGCGTGCGTGTGCGTGATCACGATGAGGTCGGCCTGTGGCAGCCCCGAATAATCCGCCTGCCCCCACGGATCGACGTGAATGATCTTACCGCCGAATTCCAGCATCACACTGCCGTGATACAGCGGCGTGATCTTGAGCGGACCCTTGGAAGTCTCGACGACGTCCGCTTGCCGGTTGGGCGCGACCGCGCCAAACGTCACAGAGAAGCCGAACACAACCAACGCGCCAACAATTTTCAAATTCATGGATCACTCCTTCGTCAGCACTTCAGCTCGATCCCCCGCGTCCCCGGCCTTGCGGCATGAACGGATTCTATCGCAGATGGGCCGCCCCTGCCGAATACGGTTGACCCCGCTGAGCGCGCCATGACACAATTTGAGGCTGTTGCCGGTCGTCTCAGGAGGGTTACAAATGAAGCTGTTCGGGGTTTTGTGTCTGGTCGCGCTCGTCGGCGCGCCCGTTTACGCGCAAGTCGATCTGGTAGGCGAGTGGGGCCAGCGGCAACATGAAGACCAGCCCGAGCGCGGCCCCGGCCCCGAACTCGGCGACTATTTAGGCCTACCCATCAACGCCGCCGCCCGCGCCAAAGCCGACGCTTGGGACGCTTCTCTACTGACGCTGCCCGAGTGGCAGTGTCGTCCGCATCCCGCCGACTACGGCACCCGCGGCCCGTCCAACATGCGTATCTGGAAAGAGGTCGACGCCGCCACGCAGCAGGTGATCGCCTATCACACGCACATCGCCTGGCAAGCGCCCGAGCGCACCATTTGGATGGACGGCCGCCCGCATCCGCCCGAGTACGCCGCGCACACCTGGCAAGGCTTCTCCACCGGCAAGTGGGAAGGCCAAATGCTGACAGTCACCACCACGCACTTGAAGCCCGGCTTCATCCGCCGCAACGGTGTGCCGCGCAGCGAAAAGGGAGTGCTGGTCGAACATTGGATTCGCCACGGCGACGTCCTGACCATGCTCGAATTTGTCACCGATCCGGTGTATCTCACCGAACCCATGGTCCGCTCGCAAAATTGGGTGTGGACGCGCGACCAGGAACTAGCACCCTATCCTTGCGAATCCGTAACCGAAGTACCGCGCGAATTAGGCTTAGTGCCGCATCATCTGCCGGGGACCAATACCTTCCTGCATGAGTTCTCGGCGAAGTACAAACTCCCCTACGAAGTAACCCGCGGCGGCTCGGAAACCATGTACCCGGAATACCGCCAGCGCATCGAAGCATTCCGCGTCACAGAAAAAACCGCCGCCAGCGCGAAGTAAAACCGAGATCGCATGGGATACTGAGAAGTATCGCCGCCGAAACACAAAAACGACTGATTGTTGCAATTGACGGGCCTGCGGGCGCGGGCAAGAGCACTATCGCCCGCGCCATCGCCCAGCGCCTCGGCTTCACTTATATCGACACCGGGGCGATGTACCGCGCGGTCGCGCTGTGGGCGCTGCGTGTCGGAGTGGATCTCGACGACCTGCATCGCCTGGAGCAACTCGCCAAGGAAGCACGCATCGAGTTCACCGCCGGCGACACCGTGGTGCGCTTGAACGGTGAAGACGTGTCCGCCGCCATCCGCGAGCCGCGCGTCAGCGAAGCCGCCTCGAAAGTCTCCATGGCTCCCGGCGTACGGCGTGCCATGCGCGAAGAGCAGCGCCGCATCGGCGCAACCCAGTCCGTGGTGATGGAAGGCCGCGACATCGGCACCGTCGTGTTCCCCGAAGCGCAAGTGAAGGTCTACCTGGACGCCGCTCCCGAAGTGCGCGCCGGGCGCCGGGCCACCGAGACCGGCGGCGCCCTCGCAGAGATCGCGCAGGAAATCGCCGAGCGTGACCATCGCGACCGTACCCGCACCGAAGCCCCGCTGACGCAAGCGCCCGATGCGGAGTATCTCGACACCACACGCTTGTCACCCAGCGAAGTGGAAGAAGCCATTTTGAAACTGGTTCGCGAACGCACCTCCAATGGAAAGGGACATCATTGAACAGCCGTAGTCATCTTCTCGTGATGAAGTTCGGAGGCACCAGCATGGGCTCGTCCGAACGCATCGACGTAGCCGCGCGCCTCACCACGGAACAACACGCGAAGCGCCCGGTGGCCATCGTAGTATCGGCCATGTCGAAAGTCACCGATCTGTTGCTCGACTCGCTCCGCAAAGCCGAAGCGGGTGATGAAGCCGGCCTGGATGCTAACATTCGAACGCTGGCTGACCGGCATCTGACCTGCTGCCACCAATTGCTGCCTGAAGGTTTCCAGGAGACCGCGCTCGACGGCGTGCGTGGACTGATCGCCGAATTCGAGCGAATTGCAAAAGGCATCCTGATGCTGGGCGAACGCCCACTGTCTTCGGTGGATCGCGCCATAGCTATCGGCGAACGTCTCTCCGCGCTGCTGATGGCCGCGTATCTCGAGTCGCAAGGCACCCGCGCGGCGGCCGTGAACGCGGCGCAAGTGATCGCCACCGACGATGTGTTCGGCAATGCCACGCCGCTGATGGAGGAGACCCGGGAAAAGTCGGTAGCAGTATTGGGCCCCCTGCTGGATCAACGCGTGGTTCCCGTAATCACCGGGTTCAACGCCGCCACGCTTGATGGCCGCCCCACCACGCTCGGACGCGGCGGTTCGGATTTCTCGGCCGCTATCTTAGCCGCGTCGATGGACGCCGAAGAATTGTGGATCTGGACCGACGTCGATGGCATCATGACCGGCGATCCGCGCCTCATCCCCGACGCCCGCGTGCTGGACGAAATCACCTATAACGAAGCCGCCGAGTTGGCCTACGCTGGCGCCAAGGTGCTGCATCCGCGCACGCTCGCCCCGCTGATCGAACGCCAAATCCCCGTCTGGAGCAAAAACAGTTTTGCGCCCGAGAAGCCCGGAACGCGCATCGTCGCGCAGCTAGGCCGCGGCAGCGATGTCGCCGGCGGCCCGCACGCCGTCACTTCGATGACCGAGGTAGCACTGGTGGCCGTCGAACCTGCTAGCGCCGGAGTCAGTGGCACTCGCCTGATGGCGGAAGCGCTCGAAGCTTTAGATGCGGCCGGCGTGGAACTACTCGCCATCACCAGCTCCAGCTATCGCCAGAGTTTTTGTTTCCTGGTGCGCCAGTCCGAATTAAAGGCGGCGCTCGAACACATGGAAGAAACCTTCGCGCTCGAGCTGACGCACGGGTACGTGAAGCCTATCCAGGTGGATTCCAACGTCGGCCTGATCGCCGTAGTAGGCGAAGGTATGCGCGGCACCCCGGGTTTAGCCGGACGCATCTTCACCGCGATTTCCCGCCACAACATCAACATCATTGCGATCGCACAAGGCTCCAGCGAACTAACCATAGCGATTGTGGTTCGCCGCGAAGGCCTGGAAAAGGCGGTGCGAGCAGTGCATGAAGAATGCGGCTTGGGCTGCCTGGTCCCTTAGGTGAGAGGTTTTTTCTGTTCTGGCGCTTCCCTTAAAGCTCCGCGCAGATTCTTGTCGGCGTTTTCCAGGCACTCCTGAATCTCATCGACGTCGGGAACTTTGGTCTCATCGATGTCCGCCAGAGAAGCTCGCGCGGACTGGATACTGTGCATGCTGTCGGTAATTTTTGCGCGTTCACTCTTAGTCAGTTGTCGCATCGAATTTTGAGCATCTGTGAGCCTCCAGATGGTGAAGATACGCATACTTGGCTTCGTGTTTGCGTTCATTCGCCATGAAGATCAAATCATCGAAGCGCGCACTATCCAGGTCGCCTCCAACGATCGACAGAAACTGCTCCTCGTGAAGCTTCGTCAATTCCCGAACGGTCTCACCAAACCCGTCCAAAAGCTGTCTAGCGTCCTCACAGTACACAAGACTAATCATGGAGCATTCCTTGGCACTCACAACTCAGCTCCTCCTGCAACATCACTGGCAATTCAAATGCCATAACACTCCCGGAAGAGCCCCCGCCCAAGGCTCGATCCAGTTAGAGATTTTTTATGCCCGAAACGTTTCGATAAATTTTTAGGTGCCTCAGGCGGTTGCCCGAGCCTGGAGTACAATAAACATTAGGCGGTTTTTGCCCCACGTAGGAGCTTCACAAAAATGTTCAATTTGTTCCGTAGCGGCGCCAAATTTACCAAGTATATGTTGGGAGGGTTGCTGCTGATCGTGGCCGCGTCAATGGTCACATACCTTATCCCCAGTAGCGGGCTGACAACTGCATCGAGTACCGGCGGCGAGAACGTCCTGGCCGAAGTGGGTAACTCGACGATCACGGTCGACGACGCCAAGGCGGCCGCCGATCGCTTGGTGACCGGCGGCCAGTTGCCCAAGGACGCCGTGGAAGTGTATCTGCCGCAATTGGTGGATCAAATGGTGCAAGATCGCGCCGCCACCTATGCTTTCGAAAAGCTGGGTCTGGCCGTTACCGATGAAGAAGTGCTGACGGGTCTCATGTCGGTTTATCCGCAATTTTTCAAGGACGGGAAGCTGGCGGCTCCCGATCAACTGGAGGCGGCGCTGCAGAGCCAGCAGGGCCTCACCCTCGCGGGCGGTGTCGAAATGATGCGCCAGCAGTTGCTGTTGCGTAAAGTGCAGAACGTGGCCATGGCCAGTGTAGTGGTAACGCAAGCGGAAGTGGACCAGGCGGTGATTAAAAAACATCAGACCGCGAAAATCGAATACATCGCCTTCCCGCCGGCCAAATTCCGCGATCAGGTGAAAACCACTCCCGAGCTTTTGCAGCAGGAGTTTCAGCGCGAGCGCGGCATGTACACCATTCCCGAAAAACGCTCTTTTCAAGTGCTAGTCGCGGACCAGGCCAAGATGGCGGAAAGCATGACCGTGACCGACGCTCAACTACGGGCTGCCTACGCCGCTTCCATGGACAGCTTCCGCACGCCGGAACGCGTCAAAGTGCGCCACATTTTGTTGATGACGCAAGGCAAGTCGGACGCCGAAAAGAAAGCCGCCCTGACCAAAGCGCAGGATCTACTAAAACAGGTGAAGTCCGGCGCGGACTTCGCCGAGCTCGCCAAGAAGAATTCGCAGGACCCCGGCTCGGCGCAGAATGGCGGAGACTTGGGTTTCATCGTAAAAGGCCAGACCGTGCCGCCCTTCGAGAAGTTTGCGTTCTCGGCCAAGCCGAATGAGATCAGCGATCTGGTCACCACCGAGTACGGCTATCACATTATTCAAATGGAGGAAAAACAGCCGGCGCGCGTCAAGCCTTTCGAGGAAGTCAAAGACAGCATCGCCGAACAACTCAAGAAACAAGGTGTGAACGAAAAGATGCAGTCGACTGTCGATCAGGCCCGTGCAGCGCTGCTCAAGGCCCCCGCTTCGGCAGCGGACGTGGCCAAGCAGTTCGGCCTGGACGTGATTACGGTGAAGGACGCCAAGGCCGGCGAGCCGATTCCCTCTCTCGGTCCCGCACCGGAGATAACCTCCGCGCTCGCTGGGATGAAGGCGAATGACGTCTCCGACTCGCTGCTGATATCAGGAAACAAAATCGCAATCGTGGTGCTCGATCAGAAAACTCCCCCGGCAGCCGCTCAGTTCAGCGACGTCGAGGCCCAAGTGCGCGACCGCTATATCACCAACGCCTCCATTTCACTGTCGAATCAAGCCGCGCTCAAGGCCAATGACCAGATACACGCCGGCGCCGATCTGGAGACCGTCGCGAAGTCCATGAAGCTGGACCTCGTGAAGTCGGCCGATTTCACAGCCAGCGATTCTATCGAAGGGCTAGGCAACGCGTCGGTGCTGCCCGAAGCGTTCACCAAGCCGGTCGGCTCCACCAACGGACCCCAAAATGTAGAAGGCCGCAACATCATTTTCAAAATCCTGGATCGCAGCACGCCTGATCCCAAAAACTATTCCAATGAGCGCGATTCGGCCGTGCAGGAACTGAAGCAAGGGAAGGCGCGCACGATGTACGGGCTGTTCCAGGACAGCCTGTTGGAGCAAGTAAGGCAGGACGGCAAATTGAAGATTCATCAAGCCGCCATCCAGCAATTGGCTACCTCCTACCACCAGACGCGCTAGGGACGAACCGGCGCCTCTGTGGATTTCGCCCTCGAAGTTTGGCACAGCCTTACCGATCCGGATCAGTTGATCCACCTGCTGACGCAGGTATTAACCGGGTGGCTTGGTTACGGCCTTCTGGCCTTCATCGTTTTTGCGGAAACCGGTTTGCTAGTCGGCCTGTTCCTGCCCGGCGATTCGCTGCTGTTCACCGTTGGAGTGGTCTGCGGCGCGGGCGATCTGGATATCGTCACCATCTCCGCGCTGCTGGTGGCGGCCTCCATTGCCGGCGACCAAAGCGGGTATTTCCTGGGCCGACGCACCGGGCCCGCCATCTTTTCGCGTCCGGATTCGCGCATCTTCAAGCAGGAGTACGTCACGCGCACGCAGGCCTTCTACGCCAAGCACGGCGGCAAGACTTTGATCTATGCGAAGTTCGCGCCCATCGTCCGCACCTTCGCGCCCTTCATGGCCGGCGTCGGCCGGATGCCATACCGCCGTTTCGTTTCCTTCAATATTTTCGGAGGCCTGGGCTGGGTGCTGTCGATGACTCTCGCCGGATACTATCTGGGTGAAGTCCCGCTGGTCCGCAAGAACTTCGAAAAAGTAGTGCTGCTGATCGTGGCGGTGAGCCTGCTGCCCCTGGCAATCCACTACTGGCAGTCGCGGCGCGCTAGCGCACCGGTCCGCTAAGGCTCTCGATCGCACGACGCACCACGGCATCGCGCTGCATTTCAATCTGGTCGCCTTTTTCGACGCCGAACTTCAGGTTGACGATTTCCTGCCTCAGCTTGCTTTGGATCAAATTGCGGTCGCGCAGCCATTCCGCGATACCCGGCTGAATGCCGCGCTGTGAGAGCGACACCTTGAGTTGATCCAGCAGATCCGGAGTGACATCGAAGTTCTCGGGGATGTCATGCGACTGCACGTATTCGCCCGCGAACGACGTCAGTGTCCCGCTGGCATCCAGCACGTACACCAACTGGCTGACCTGTACCGGTTGGACCACGACATCCGGCTGGATGCCACCGCCGCCGCGCACCGCGCGCCCCGTGTCCGTGTGAAACGTTCCGGGGGTAGCCTTAGCCGCGACATTCAGCGAGCCGCTGTCGAGAGGCTTCTGCAGGGACCGGCCGCTGGGCGTGTAGTAAAACGCGATGGTCAGCGCCAACCCGCTATTGCCCGACAGCGGAAAAACATTTTGCACGATGCCCTTTCCATAGCTGGGCTCGCCGAGAATGGTGGCGCGGTCGTGGTCCTGCAACGCACCCGCCAGGATCTCCGAAGCGCTAGCACTCTTCGCGTCCATCAGCACCGCCAGAGGAAACGTGTAAGGCTGCGCCAGCGCGGGCACCTGCACTTGGTCTTTCTGTTCGCTACGCCCGCGAATCGTGAACACCACTTGACCCGGCTGCAAAAATAGCGAAGCCACCTCCACTGCCGCCTTCACCGCCCCGCCCGGATTGTCGCGCAAATCGATCACGAGTCCCTTCAGATCCGCGCCGCCCAGCGCTTCGATGCTATTCTTCACCAGCTTTCCGGTTGGCTCGTCAAAACTCTTAATCCGCAAATAACCGACGCCTGGCGCCAGCGTAAAGACGCGATCCACGCTAGGCGCATCGATCAACTCAGGAGAGAGGGAGAGTCGAAACGCGCGCGCATTGCCGGGCTTGCGTACGTCGAGCACCGCCGCCTGCTGACGCGCCTGCGTGAGGAGCTGAATCAGTTGCTCAGGAACCAGTTGCGACAACGGGATATTGTTGATCGCCAGGATCTCATCGCCTGCACTCAGCCCGGACTTCGCCGACGGTGAACCCTCCATGGTTTGCAAGATAGTGACGCGTCCCGGCACGATGCTCACAATCGTGCCGAAGCCCTTGGACTCGCTTTGCTGCATCTGCTGGAGTTGCTGAAACTGGTCCGGGTCGAAAAAGATCGAATGCGGGTCGAGCGTGCGCAGCATCCCCGGAATCGCTCCTTGGTAGATCGCTTGATCGGCCGACACCGGGTCAGCAGCATGCTCGTCGAGCGTCACAAAAACGTCGATGATCTTCTTGAGGTCATCGGCCACCGCAGCCGCCGGGTCATCATCCGCCCGCAGCGCCATGGGCAAAAACAGCAATAGGACGGCCGCCAGCGCGCGCATACTCACCTGTGAAACCGCGTGGCTTTCCGTTCGGCGTGCCGTTCGAGAGCCAGATCAATCAGCCGGCCGATCAGCTCCGCGTACGGCAATCCCGCCGCTTCCCACATTTTCGGATACATGCTGATAGACGTAAAACCCGGAATCGTGTTGGGCTCGTTGATATAGAATTTGCCGCTAGCGGTTTCAAGCAGAAAGTCCACGCGCGCCATGCCCTCGCAATGGACGGCCTGGTAGCATGCGACTGCGAGGCGCTGC
>Ga0207686_10001160_pt1 | contig 15199 bp, 17 predicted proteins | sample KBSM24metaG_FD_184396 | JGI IMG/M metagenome (GOLD analysis project Ga0207686, IMG submission 184396) | Miscanthus rhizosphere microbial communities from Kellogg Biological Station, Michigan, USA - KBS M2-4 metaG (SPAdes) (version 2) | ecosystem: Host-associated > Plants > Roots > Rhizosphere >...
AAATAACGTCGTTTTTTAGGTAGAGAATTCGCGAGTTGGATAGCTTGAGAAACGGTATTACTCCCCTTTTCCTAGAGCGAAACTGGAATACATGGCTTGCCACGCCAAGTTTGACAAGCATGTCGGGAGTGATAAGATCTGGAAATTCCGCTTGGATCTTCTGCATCAAGCTAGTGAAGTTTTCGTCCATTGCATCCTCGTTTCAGAGGGAAGTGTTGAAAATTGAATCTTTGTATTACAGTGGTGGAGTCATGTAAAATTACATGTTAGATCTAGTCAAAGCGATCCAACAGCATGCACTTCGATTGACTTTTCACTGAATATTGAGATATTTTGAAGGAATCAAACGCGATCTTACATGCGTATTGTTTTCTGCTGGGGTCGTTTGGCGACGCCCCAGCAATTCGTTCCTTTAAAATTTCTTTCCAACACTCCCTATAAATTAAAAATATATAATTCAACCCTTAGTCTATAAAGCAATTGACTCTTGCTCTGCAAGATCTTTTTCATCTTTTCCTGACAAAAGCTGAGTAGCCATTTTTAGGCAAAGCCTCGTGCGTTCATCATCCGTCAGTGAAAGGAACTCTTTTCTCCCATAGGCTTTGGCATCTGCATAAAGGAGTTTCGGGCTAAAGATAAAAGGCAATTTTGCTCGCTTACTAGCGATCTTCATATTTCGCACTATTTGCCCTGGATGAATGCTTTTCCCTGTTTCTGTAGTGAATAGAAGCTCTTCGCCGCTCTTTCCTTTCTTTTGCGCTAAAATACACCTTTTTAGATCTGCTCGCATTTCACCGAGGAAGCTTCCGTCTTTGAATTTGATAGTGTCGCTAGAAAAATCAATATTGCTGATAGAAATGCTTAAAATTTGATGTATGGTGCATTGAAACTCCCACATCATCCAGCAAATTAGAGAATCACGAGCATTGCGTTTACATAGCTCTCTTATAAGGCTCATAATCTCAGATTTCTTTAAGCGCTTCGATTTAACCTCATTTGAGGAAAGTATTTCTGAAATGATGTTCCGCTGAGCACCTATTAAGCATGCGGGAGCTTTAATACCTGATTTTTTTATCTTTTTTTGTTTTACGAACTCGTGGAATGATCGTAGCAATGCACGCCTGGCGCGCTTTGTAGATGGAGGCCAATCTAAAATTTCACCTAACGTTTTTAAACTATTTTCCGTTCCAATTTTGATAAATTCGGATAGCGGCTGTTCTAGGTCAAAAATTCCTGTCTCAATCAATTTTGTCATGTTGGATAGGTTTTCGGCTTTTTTCTTTAGGAAGAAGTCCTCATTTTCCAAGAGATCGTCACGCCAGGCCATAATAGCATCCCAAACGGTAGGCTTTTGCATCACAACACCATTGTAATATTGCATTACTGTAATACAGTGATATGGGCACACTGTCGTTTTGCTTCGTAATGGCACAGTCATATTGCGTTACTGTAATACAGTCACACAATCGCACTGTGTTAGAATTCCAGCTCATCCTTTCTCTTGTTTCCTAGACGGATTAGTGCACGGATGATAGAGGATGTGTTGAGAGGTTTGCCAGCTTTATTGATCGCGTAGATCGTAATTTCGTTGAGCATTTGCTTGTCTTCAGGGAGAACAGTGCAAGAAATTTGAGGGCTAAGCCTTCCGGCAGGAACAGGAGAGGTTTTTGGCTTAAGAGCAAGATCTTCCGTTAACTTAAACTTATCCTGTGTTGTTTCCTCTGTCGCATGCTGTGACTGACCTACTGCATCCAGTGTGCGCTTTGGCTTATTTTTTACCATGCAATAGCCTCTTAATTTCATTCCCCAGAGCGGCTACTTCTTCGGCTGCTTCTTTATTACCTAGCTCGCGGATATGTGTTTCTTCATAGCCAACATCTTGGTAGGCAATACGCAGTCCGATGCGTGTTTTGAGGCTTTGTAGCCCTAAAAGCTTTTCTCCTTCCGGGATTCCGTCTTTATGCGCCCCTGTATTTTTCTGAAAGAAGTTCCATAAAATGCGGATCTCGCCTTTGGTCGCCTTTCTAATTGCTTCAACAAACTTGATCTGAGCTTTGAGATCGCGAGGGCTGGGGCGGCTAACTACAAGGCTTAAATCAGATAGCTTGGCTATCATTTGAACTAGGTCGGGATCTTCATGAATTGAACGCGGGTTCCCATCAATCACCAGGTAATCGATTCCTTTGTCTGACAGTTCTTTCCCCTTTTCCCATAACTGAGTCTTATTGCCGACGGAGAAAACGTCGAACGGTAATTCTGGATTGAGGTTTTTAGCACTGATACATGTTCCTTGCACGTCTGCATCTAAGATAACAACGTTTGCTTTGTGTGTCTTTGTAAGCTCCCATGCTGTTATAAGGGCGACAGAGCTTTTTCCCGTTCCACCTTTTGCGCCCAGGCTACTGATAACTTTCATAAATGCTCTGTCCTATTTGGATTTTGTGTTTCCTTCAATTCTGCACTTCCAATTACCTTGCATCCACTTTTCAATATCACTACGATTGAATTTCCAAGTTTTACCTGTTTTAAATCCAGGAAATCTACCTGCCCTCACGTACCTGTATAAGGTGGGTTTTGCAATTCTAAGGTACTCACAAACCTCCTGAGAGGTCAATATCTCCGTCATAAATCCCTTGCATTAGATCTTTATTAGTCCTGGATAGTAATCGCTTGGATGTTTGAGGTCAATATTTTTGAGTGATCAATAGTGATCAGAAACGATCACTAACTATCATACGCTATCACATTACCATATGAGATTTTCTGTAAAATCGGCTTTAGATGTGTTATGAGCGTGTATTGCAGGGATATCGTGTTGTGGTAATATTGTGAGGCTACATTAGGACGGCGCAGTAATTCTACGGTGTGATGGTGTTGTATCGTTGTCATAATGCGGTGTAATATTACTGCCTTGTAGTGCTATTGTGGGGCAGTATTACAATAGTGAAGTGGCGTAATAACATTGTCACACTGTATTACAGTCTTGCAATCTCACTGTGTTACATTTTGCTTGCGCGCTATCTGATTTTTGGTTACGCTAATTCTGTTTAACGTAACCAAACTCACGTTTGAGGTGAAAATGCTACAGACTTTGACCCCAACTTGCAACCTTCCAATTGATCAGGCCGAACTCTTGCAAAAGACCATAGCTTATGAAAAAGCGTCACTATCCCCCAATACAGTGAGAACTTACACCTCAATGTGTAAGAAGTTTCAAGCATGGTGCGAAATTAACGGGCTGAGCTTCCTGCCAGCTTCAGCTGAGACCATAGCGCTATACATTGCAAGCCTTGGCGCAACAGTGAGCTTTTCAACTATTGGCAGTGTGATTGCTGCTATTGAAATGGCGCATGAGAAAGATGGCAAGTCTATTTCAGGTGATAAAGAGCTGTATCGCCGTGTAAAAAAAGGCATTCGCCGAACGCATAAAGAGAACCAAACCTTGAAGCAAGCGCCTGCTATGACTGTGCTTGATCTTAAGGGTGTATGTTGCAAGCTGGGTGATAGCTTGAAGGATTGCAGAGACAAAGCACTTGTGACATTGGCTTTCTTTGGTGCGTTCCGACGGAGTGAAGTTGTCTCTCTGGACGTCGAGCATTTAGAGTTTAATGGAAATGGTGTTGCAATATCTTTACTGCAATCCAAGACTAGCGACACAAAGCAGATCATATATGTGGCAACCGCAAAAGATAAAGATATCTGTCCAGTGAAGGCACTAAAGGGCTGGTTGGCCAAGGGCAAGATCAAGGCAGGCCCGATCTTCCTTTCCTTGATGAAAGGCGACAAATTGTCTGGTAGGCTCTCCGGCCATTCAGTAAACGCGATCATCAAGGAACATTTCGGCGATGAGTACTCGGGCCATAGTGCACGTCGTGGGCTTGCGACGGCCTCGGCAGAGAAGGGAGCTTCAATTCACATTATCAAAAAGCACACCCGGCATAAGTCGGCTGACATGGTATTGCGGTACGTTGACGGCGCTAAAGGTTTTGAGGACTCGGCCGTCACAGTGCTGGGGGTGTAAACAGCCCATGGGAATTGCGCGGTTTGAAAACCGACATAACAAAAAATGTGCATTAAGGAATTAAATCTACGTGTTTTTTTTACATGGATCCTTACCACCTATCCGATACACCCCATGAGACTGATTGTGCACTGCTACACCTAATGGCAATGGCATTGCCAACAGAAATATTATTTGTATATAAATTGCACGCAAATCTAATGGTTTTAAATCAATATTATAGTATAATTCAAAACTTGTTGTTAGTGCGACATAACTATTTGAAAACCATATTACAGGAACAAGCCAATGAAAAAAATTGTTTACTTTTTAGCTACCGTCTTAACTTGTTTAAATTCACATCTAACTGGAGATGAGAATCTGATCAACCAAGTCAATTCCGCTGTAGAAATCAAAGACGTAACCCTTATTTTAGATTCTATAGATGCGATATTAGATGTAGAGGGAAACGCGCAAAATTTAATAAATTTGCTTGTTCAATATGCCGATAATGGGAAATCAGATTTTTCACTGTATAACGCAATAGAAGACAATAATTTTTTGGCCAGCTTAATATTGACTCACTATTCAAAAGACGTCAACAAAAGAAAAGATGGCTATGAAAGTGTTTACGAATCTAAAAACCCTTCAGCATTTCGTTGGTATAAGGCGCCTCTTGAACTAGCCTTGGATAAAGATATGGTTGGTTTAATACCCTATCTTCTGACACACAATGCTAACCCATATGCTATGCGGGGCGTTAGCTTCCTATACCAAGACGAGGAAAACTTACTTTATCTTGAAGATATTGGAGTTAAACATGAAAAGAAGGTTTGCTCAAAGAGTTTGAAAGAGTATTTTTCTACATATTACTACGATAGTATAATCGGAAGGACTAGATGTATGGAAAGAACCTTTATCGGTGATGTGATCGCAAAGGATCGCCTAGATGTTCTTGAAATTGTAGATGGCACTATTCAGATAGATTGGGATAAGACATGTTGTAAAACTCAGATGGGGAAATTTACACCACTACAATTTGCTCTAATTAGCAAACGTTATGAGATAGCCGCATTTATTATAGATCATGGAGCGAGATTTTAAATCTCCAAAACTCTTAGTATACCTTACTTTGAGGCAACCACTAAATAGGCATATGATAAATGCAAGCGTGGAATTTATTCCGTTTCCCCTCGTGACCCCTTAGTAGACGATTTTCTCCATCACTTCGCACCATTGTGCTGACTGCGGAAAGTCGGTCTTTTTCTTTTGAATCTGAGCGTGGAAAAATGTTTTTATATCGGTGTAACTTTCAAAAAAATTTGCTAGATGAATGGGTTGTTTATAGGGGAAAAATCTATCTGCTAGGTTAATGTAACCAAACAGGAGAAAAAGCAAATTATTTATTGCGATTTCAGCTAATAATTTATTGAATCTTGGTAGCAAAGAAATAGTTTTTGACTTATTGGATACCGCATTCAGCCTTGGAAGACTAGACCCAAAGTTTCTATGCTCGAATTTTGACAAAAAGTGATAAGTTTTCTTTTGAGAGCCTTTTCCGGCAACATGTTCCCAAGCTCTTCTTATTGTGACTTTTTCCCCCTTGCTGTCTTTACCATCAGTTTCATATGCAATGATTTGATCCTTGTGATCGAAAAGATATTTGTATTTCACCAAGTTCTCTAAAAGTGATCTACAACAGTTCAAAGAATCCTGGTATAATCCTTTCTCCATTAAAACACTACAGCTTCGAAAGGAGAGTGCCATTTCATAGTATGAATATAAAGTTGCGACGATGAAGCAATAATCGTCTGAATTTTGTTCTCCTGGGAGAGAACATTCGTGATAGCATAATTCTAGCAATATATCAATTGCTTGTCCAAACCTAACAAACCACTTACCATAAAGTTCATATGTTTGCTCCTGGACAAGGGTTTCTGCCTCAAGTATATCCCTAAAAGATGCGTGTCGTCGCGATTTTGATTGTTCTGTGTCTACATGAACCATTTTGAATTCCCCTAAATATTCTTGTTTTGGCCCATAAAAGGATATTTTAGCCCATCTCGTCAAAAATGTAAAATCAGCCTAAGCCGTGTAGCAACGAAGTTGCATCGATGATGTTATTCACTTTCATCCACTTTGAAAAGATGCCCCAAAATCCACACAATGGATGCCGAGAAACTTAAGAGTTTGGCTTGGGGAAATTTAAGGCAAGCTGTTGGGGCATGGGGTTGCATTTCTTTATTCAGGCATCAAATCTTTAGGTGAGCATCCTAATGCTTTCGCTATGCCGATGATGTTCTCTAGAGAGATGTTCCTTTCTCCTCGTTCGACAGATCCAACATAGGTTGGGTGAAGATCTGACTTTTCGGCTAATTCTTCTTGAGTCATCTCCATTTCAAACCGTCGCATTCTTACTTTTAGGCCAAAAGCTTTTCGAATAGGAGTCTTTTTTCTGTTGTGCGGTTCCTTACCCATGTGTACCTCTAAATACACCTAGGCTAGGAGTTCCCATCGACTTAATACACAGACGATGAGTCCTAAAAAATGATTATGAGTACACTTTAATTGCCAATCATGTTACAATTATCTTTAAAGCAAATGGTTTAAAATCGAAATAAAGACAACCATACAAGGGACAAAAAAATTAAAACAATGATTATAAAACAAATTACAATATCTATATTTCTTTGCTTTGGAATCCTATTTACAAACAATATTCAAGCTCATGTATCTGCGACCGATCTAGTAAATCTCAGTGAAGAATTTCAAGAGTTTATCACAAAGACAGGTGGTAAAGAAAGTCCGTATCATGAGATGAGTTTGCCTTTGTATGCTCTTGAATTCGACCATTTCGAAATATTTTTCTATCTAGCGAAGCGAGAAGGTTTTCATTTCAGATACGTGAGTCCATTACAAGAACCAAATGTTACCGTTACAACCATTTTTCACACAGCAATTCGAAAAGGCAATGCTGATTTGCTAGACAAATTATTAATTGAATTTGAAGACGGGTCTTCTAGCTATGAATATTCGCGCCATAATAACCACGTGGAAGAGTCAACAAATATTCTGGGTTTAGCCTTGCTTCCCGAGTATGTTAATTATGATATAGTAAAAACTATATTAGATCATAGCTTTGATCCAAATGGTAAAAACATTAATGGTTCAGATCGATATAAAAATGTCGATGTTCGAGTCAAACCATATTGGTCAAAAACAACAACTTATCAGGCATTTATGTTAGATCGCCTCGATATAGTGGAATTGCTACTACAATATGGCGCTTATTTAGACACACGTCTTCTTAATGAGTATATTACTAGTCAAAACATAGAAGGAATTCGACTAGTAATAACATGCGGAGCAAGAGTGTTTTGGAAACATATAGAACTAGCTTTAAAACACAATATGAATCTAGAAGGCGAAGAAATTGCATTGTTACTATTTGAAGTTTATGATCAAACTCAAAATCCATAACAAAAGTGCTAATCGATTTTTATCGATATTCAAAGCGAGGATTCTAAAAAATATTATTATGATTGGAAGCGAAATGATAAAGACATGATACATTTTCAAGGCTTCTCTCTTCTCAAATTTTTCACCCTATCCAGAAAATTTCTTGAACATTTCCACAGGGATGGTTTAAGGTAGTGTGTCACTACTTTAACACAAGTGTTAGCATGGCTAAACCAAAAAGAATCCAAGAAAGTGTGCGCGTCTCTCTTGTTATTTCAAAGCGGCAACTTGAGAGAGTGCAGCATATGGCTATCAGAATGAGCTCACAAGAGGGGCGACAGATAACGCCATCCGAGGCTATACGAATGGCGATAGAGGCGGCTTACCCGATCCCGAAAGATCAGCAAGCCACCTTATTTTAAACCTCAAGCGCAAAAGGCTGTGGTATTAAAAAAAGGTGTCGGATTTTACCAAAATGGACTATTGAATATAATTAATAAAGAGGGCAGATGCCAGAGATCAGCAGATTTTACGGAATTGCAATTTACCTTCGCTATAACGATCATAATCCGCCGCATTTTCATGCAAAATATGGGAAATACAAGGCAGTGTTTTCAATCAAAGAATTGAAGCTAATGGAAGGAAATATGCCTCCACGAGCTATTTCGCACATCCTTGAATGGGCATTTTTACATCGCGATGAATTGATGAAAGATTGGAATCTTGCTAGGGAGAACGCGCCTTTGAACAAAATTAAAGGGCTGGAATAATTATGCATTTAGTAAGAAAGATAAATTATATTGATGGCTATAAGATAAGCTTAACTTTTGACGACAGAGAAACAAAAATCGTCGACATTGAACCTTATCTTAATAAGGGCATTTTTTTGACCTTAAGAGATCGCGATTATTTCAATATGGTAAAAGTAAAAGACGATACCATTGTATGGCCTAATGAAGCCGACTTTTGCCCCGATGTCTTGTATGAAATTGGGGTTCCTGTCGCAAGCAAACCTCTGCATCGCAAAAGAAAAAGCTCTAAGCCTCCGATAGCACAACCTTGATCAGTATAACGGCCTCTTGTTGGCTACCGCCTCCTTATGCTTTGCAAGGGCTTCTTCCCTGTTCCCTAGCTTTCCTACTTTGTCAATGCCCAAGGCCAATATCCTAAAAGCATCTGCGCAATGGCTAGCGAAGTTATGTAGTGGAGCCGTTGACCAACAGCCTTGTCTATCATTCCATTGCTTTCGATAAGCATCTAGGTACTTAATCCCAGTCGCGCACATTTCTTCATTGAAATAGCACCGGTGAAGGATATTTCGCACAGCGTCAATTCCCTCTTGCACTCCAATTTTCAATGTCTGGGTGAATTTGACACCAAGAGATTGAGCTATCTCTGTTCTTGTAAGGCCAGATCCAAACTCATGCTGAGAGGCATCGTGTGGTACAAAATGGCTTCCGTACGTGTAGCTTTTAGACTTCAGCCACTGAATGTAAAACGGCAGCGCCTCACCAGAATTTTCGTAGTACTCCAAAATATTGATCCGCTGGTCATTAACCTGAAATAGCCATAGCGAAGTGCTGTCACTAAATCCTAGATCCCATGCGGTATGCACTGGTTTCGTAGGGTTATGGAATAGCTTTGTGATACGACCTTCTTTTCTCGATTTAATGAGGTAGCTTGAATAGTAGTTACCATCCGCTGCGCTTTCCCAGCTCTCCTCTGGCAAAGAAGGAAACTCGCGCTTCATGTCCTCTTTCTGACTTTCGAGCTTCTTTACATACCACGCTCGCTTGCCTGGGTTTATCTGGCAACCTGTTCGAAATTGAACCTTTTCAAAGTACTCATGGAGTTCAGGGGGGACGATCACGCCTTCAGGATCTAACCAATATTCCTTGTGCTCCATCCAAGGGTAGAAATGAAACCGAAAGTCAAGCTTTGTAAGGCATCTGTTGCTACCCTCTTGCGAACGCCTGCAAAGATCATAGAAGTAGCCATCACGACCTTCGGCGGTTGATTCGATGAAGACATACTGTCCCGGTGCTAAAGTGTTAAGCGACCCTGTGACTATCTCGCGCGCTTTTTCAGGGTACTTAGTTGCGAGCTTTGCCATTTCGCTCACGTGCAGATATTGCAATGTTTGGCCTCGCATAGATGTACCAACCCGAATGCTAGAGCCATTCGAAAGCGAAAGCTCCCTAGCACTGTCCAGATTTGCCGGAATAGCCCCTTTCAAAGGATCAGGCAAGTTGTCATAAGCGAATTTAACGCGTCTAAAGAAAATCTCTGCATCTTCCTTGGTGTGGGCAATAATCCCAGCCGAACAGTTAGAGTTAAAGAGGCAACGATCAAGAAATAGGAGGCCTGTAAACGTTGATATTCCTAGCTGCCTGGCCTTAAGAACAACATTGCAATACCACATGTCATTATAAAGCTTCTTTTGCGCCCAATTCAGCTTAAAGACGCTCTTGCGACCTTCTTTATCTATGATGTGATAAAGGTTATTAATCCTCCAAAGCGGATCTCTAAGGTTTTTCTCGGCCTCTTCCAGCTCTTTATTCCTCATTGACTAAGTCCTTAGATTCGCCATCGGCCTTTTGAAGAAGGAAGGTCAATGGATTGACGGCATCGCCAGAAACTTTGGTCTCTGTCTTATCAGCCCACCCATGATTATTAATTAAAGCAAATTTAGACATAGTTGGGTTAAATGCACTTAACATTGAGCCTTTAAAAATTCTACTCTCTTGAAAAGCTTTAGCTGTCTTATAGGCTCCGGCAAATCTTTCATTCTCACGTGCCCATTCAGACATATAATCAGGGTCTATTCCTCTTTCTAAGCAAAAATCTTTTACCCAAAAATTACCTTCATTCTTAATCCAAATAAGAAGCTCATCGGCAAACCGTTCAATAACTTCCGGTGTGTATTTTTTTGGTCGTCCCGCCTTTCCTTCAACGTCATAATTTGGATGTCCTTTCGGTGCTGGCATTATTCCCCCCTGCAACCATCTCCACAAACTAAACCCGTTGGTACGGGTGTAATCTTTGGACATTCTGTTTTTATAAAATCTTTTTCTGAAATAATTATTGGGCAACCGGCAACTAAAGCTAAATATTGATTATCTTCTCTTGATTCTTTCAGGCATTTTAAGAGAATTTCTTTTTTCTCTTTTGTAAATCCGAAAAGATATTCAATATTATCCTCATCAATAAAAAATCCTGGAGCATCTTTAATTAAATATGTGTACCTTCCTGGGCTTTCTTTAAATTCTATGGGTCTAGTTAGCTTGATATATTGAAGCACAGGAAGCTTAGTCGTTTCTGTCATTTCGTCACCTTCTTAAAAATCGATTTTAGCAAAAAAATTATTTCCAACCTACCTTCGAACGCATTGCACTTTTTGTGAATGCTGTTTTCCGCGGAGGAGGATCTCGAAACTCCTTTAGCACTGGCCTGGTCGCCACTGGCAAGGTGGCCTGTAGCTGCGCAGGCTTGGCTTCCTGCCTGCTTTGTTTCTCATCCGCCTCTTCACCCTGGCGAACTGCCCTTGGCGGCTTAGGCGAGGAAATAAGAGGCCGTTCAGTATCAGCAAGCCTGGCTTCAATAAAAAGCTGTCCTTTCTCTCGAATCGCCTCGATCAATGCCTTCTGTTTTTCTTTATCCTCAAAGAGGACGGTAGGGTAATCAACTCTTTCACCAGTCTCATGATTGATTCCTGTTCGAAACGGAAGCCTGAAAAAGTATCGACCTTTTGACCCAGAGGCAAAGATCCCCATGATGACCATGCCTTGATCGGGGAGTCGAATCTTTAACGTTCCTTTGATAACACCATTGTCCTTGTTCTCTTCGAATGGGTAAAACTCTAAAACTTCAATGTTCATTTTTTGCTCCATTATATTTTGACGCAACCTGCGAACGGGTAAAATTCGATAAATTCAACGTTCATTTTTTCCCCTTTAGTTTGGCGTTAATTTTGTCATAAACCAAAGGTTTATGACCCGCAAAGTCTGATAATTGTCATAAACCTAGGTTTATGACAATTGCCCTTCACAGTGAAGCATCAAGTTTTTTCTAAAATCAAAGCCTCAAAATGTTATCAAATGTCATAAAACCTGTCATAAACCTGTCATAAACCTGTCATAAACCATGGTTTATGACCCCTTTTTTGTTGTCATAAACCTCCTCCAAGCCAATAGGCTTGGAGGTTTATGACAATAAGGTGCATGACAAAAAGGTGTACGACATTGGTTCGGATCTCATCAAATATCGCCATCTTGTCTTTGAAAATTTTCGACCAAATAAACCCACGGGTTCCATCTGCTTGCATCCTTTTCAGGATCTTGCAACCTTTGATAACATTTATTTTCGCGGACAAGATCACTCAAAAGTTTATTCGCATAAGTTTGACCCTTGCCGATTCGCTCCGACAGACTCTTACTTGTGAATTTCGTTCCTCTATGCTGCCTCATCACAAGCAAAAGACTTTCTTTGTCTTTGTCTGCGGCTGTTTTTCTCGGTTGTCCGTTGATATCATCATTGCTAAACCAACTCACGCGAACGCTTCCCGTTCCTTCAACCGCACATAAGTCAAACCCTTGATCTTGCCATTGCTCGCCATCTTTAAGTTTTGAGCACGACATTATCGCCCTTGTTTCTGTATCCGATTGTTTTTTGATCTCGATCATAAAGTCCATGGCTCCCCGCAAAGCGCTGCTTCCCCTTTCCCCTGTTCCTGATTTGTTTGTGTGGTGGACAAGTATGACAGCGCACCCAAGTTCATTGGCTGCTAGGCGGCATGATTGCAAAACTTTTCCCATATCTCTTGCGCTGTTCTCATCTGCTGTGACACTAGCGGTGTGTAAGGTATCAATAACAAGAACATCGAGTTTTCCTGCTTCTTTTTCCATTATCCTTTTCTTCCATTCGAGAATAAAATTATCAATCGCGGTCAAATCTTTAGTATCATTGTTTCCTGATTCATATAGTTGCGGCATTGTTTTATAGAATGTTAAATTATGTAAATTTTGGGCTTCGTGATATTGGGCTGCCGCTATAAATCGGGAAGGCAAACCGCTAATGCCTTCCCCGGCACAATAAGCAACATTGAGTTCTCTATTAACGTTAAATTTGTTTGCTACCGGGATTTTAGAACAAATAGATACAATCATATCGATAACGATAAATGTTTTCCCACAACCTGGAGGACCGTAAACCATACCAAGATCGCCCTCACCAAAAAATTGATCTACCAGCCATTCTTTTGGGGGCATATTTTGCAGCTCTGAAAACGTATACGGCTGAAATATTGGGTTTCTTCTTGCTTTCTGCTCGGCGTCTTCTTCTGCACACCTTAAATCGTGTTCTCGCAGCTTAATAATCTCATTTTCTTCTCTACATTTATCCCAAAGAGGTTTGAATCGCTTATAAGCTTCAATCTCATTTTTCGACATTCCATCCGGTAGGTCTTCTCTGTATAGCCAAGAAGGGTGTAGTCCACTAGAATTACACTGTGCTTCTATTTTCTTTTTTTCTTTGTTAGTTTTATCGCGCTTGAATTCTTGTGAAATCCGCTTTCTCGCTAACTTTCTTGTGCTTTCTGTGCCATGCCAAATGTCTTTCACTTCAGAATTAAGCCATGGGATTACCTTCAATTTCCGATTACCTAAAGTGAATCTTTCAGCTACAGCATCGGCATCTTCTTGCTTTTCATAAACCCATCCCTCTGGAAGGAATTCGGCTTTTATGCCATCTTTGCGTGCTTGATCTCCATTTAATCTAAATTCAGGATCGCCACTTACCATAAGTAGGTAACAATTAACACGAATCTCGATTTTCCCTTTTGGATTTGGAAAAGTGAGTGTTTTGTTCTGTTGAGGCTGTTCGGAAGTGATTTCTTCTTCTAAGACTTGAGTTTCAATTTCTGCTGTGCTATTATCGGTCATAGTATACCAGTACTGTTGAAGCCGCCCAGGTTATTGTCTGGCGGCTTTTTTGTTTAACACTCCACTTCCTATTATTAGGGCTGCTTGCCCTCTAGATAGATCCTCGATCCCTGATGTGTAGCCAAAGGATCTGAAAAGACTTTTTTGCTTGTCACTAATCGGTAGTGCTCTCCAAGGCGCTTCAAGGTCGCTTACTGTGAAGAGCGCTCTATTTGATTTTGCGAATTCTTCAGCGGTTGCGAATCCGTAATCAAAAGTGAGATTTTCGGCTATGGTTCGGCAGCTATTCCGGTTATCAAAGAACACGACATTGAATCGGCCTTCGGCAGTCGGGAAGATCTTCAACACTTTGTTGTCCACTCCTTTTAGGCTGAATGACTGACCTGCTTGCTGCCACACAAACTCGTCCCCTATGGGGTCAAATTCAGTAATGGCCGCTTTTAGCTTTTTGTTGATTGTTGGCGGTAAGTTTTGAGTAAACTCGATTATTTTGTTTTCAGGCTTCTGCTTACCCTGCATTTCTTCAACGTCATCGAGTAGGATGGCACTACCGCAAAGCGAGTGGCTTTTGCTCCCAAAGTCCAAAATCAAACAATCTTTCTTGTTTGGATAAAGGCGAAGTCCACGACCGCATATTTGCTGATAGAGCCCTTTTGATTGCGTTGGTCTTGCCATTAAGATGCAATCAACTGAAGGGCAGTCCCAACCCTCTGTAAGAATTTGGCAGTTTGCTAAGACTGTGATGGAGCCGCTTTTAAAGCGTTCTAATAAGTTTGCTCGTTCATCTAATGGCATTCCCCCGTGAATGGCCTCCGCTGCAATTCCATGGCCTTTAAATGCGCCCGCTAAGTTTTTGGCGTGAGATACATTAACGCAAAAGGCAACAGTTCGACGAGTTTGAGCACGCTCAAGATATGTCTCTAGTATCAGCTGAGTTATTTCTGGTGTGTCCATATAACGAGCAAGCGATTCTGTCCTAAAATCACCCTCTTCGGTCTCCACCGTGCTCAAGTCCAGATCTGTTTTGATTTTCACCCCTACCGGCTTGCAGAGGTATCCTAAATCAATCAAATCTTTGACGGATTTGCGATAAACAACTTGTTGAAAAACAGCGGCAAGCCCCTTATATCCTTGTCTAAAAGGCGTTGCTGTGCACCCCACCAGAAGCTTTTCTGTTGAAGCATCAAGAAAGCCTAGAGTAGATAAAACTTGCCTAGCTGAATAGGCACCGGCCCTGTGGCACTCGTCGTAGATGCACAGATTGAAGCCTTGCTGTTGTAGGTGCTCAAGCGTATTTTCTCGGCTTGCGCTTTGTATGGATGAAATCACAATATCGCGGTCAAACTCTTTCTGCCCTTCTTGTACAACGCCAATGTTACTGCCTGGACAGATCATTTTGATTTTTTCTTTGGCTTGCTCAAGAAGCTCTCTAGTGTGCGCTAAAACAAGAGTTTTGCAATTTAACTGAGCAACTAGGTTGGCGAATACAACTGTTTTGCCTGCTCCTGTAGCCATATGAACCATTTGCCGGCTTATTCCCTTGGCATAATGCTTGTGAATACTTTGAAGGCATTCTTCTTGATATGGCCTAAGCTTTAGATTCATTGCTCACGCACTCCTCCAAAAGGCTTTCTGATATGCTGTTTTCAGTATTATAAGAGCGCTTAAGCCAAGAAATAACGTCGTTTTTTAGGTAGAGAATTCGCGAGTTGGATAGCTTGAGAAACGGTATTACTCCCCTTTTCCTAGAGCGAAACTGGAATACATGGCTTGCCACGCCAAGTTTGACAAGCATGTCGGG
>Ga0207686_10001169_pt1 | contig 15162 bp, 20 predicted proteins | sample KBSM24metaG_FD_184396 | JGI IMG/M metagenome (GOLD analysis project Ga0207686, IMG submission 184396) | Miscanthus rhizosphere microbial communities from Kellogg Biological Station, Michigan, USA - KBS M2-4 metaG (SPAdes) (version 2) | ecosystem: Host-associated > Plants > Roots > Rhizosphere >...
ACCGGATCATAGAACGGCAGCACGCGCAGCGTTTCCGCCAGGGCCTCCTTCTGCGCGACGACATCGAACGGCCGCGCCACGAACTCCAGCGTCACCAGCTCCTCGAAGATGCTGGTCGGAATGCCGACGAGGCGGCCGCGGAACTTGACCAGCGCCGGCCCGCAGTCAAAGGCAAACCAGCACCATATCTTGCGGCCGGGACCGAGCAGCCCGATCACGCTGCCAGCCTCGTTAACCGGCCGCCGGACTTTGGCGGTCAGGCTCGCCGGGTCGCCCTCTTGCTGCGACAGGATGAACTCGAATACCGCCTCATCCCAGCGCATGTGTTCAGGACCGAACGTCGTCTCGCTGGCGTCGATCCAGGCGAAATAGGGAAGGCCGGCAGGCATCGATCAGGGTGTCCGTTGCTCGGCCTCGAGCTGCCACGCCACCTCGGCCGCCCATTCGTCGCGCGAAGTGTTCCAGCTTGTGACCTTGGCCAGGATGGTCAGCACGTCGTCGGGATCGCCGCCGCCGAGGCCGGGGATACAGGTGATGGTGATGTCCTGGCCCGGCCAAACGCCGGCGAGTGCCGGCGCCTCGTGGTCGGTGCAGGTAATCGAAACTTTGTACTGCCGGAACTGCGCGACCGAAATATCGGCCAGATCGCCGCGGCAATCGCGCGCCACGTTCTTGGCCTGGTCGATCGGGTCCAGCGTCATGGTGATGCCGCGCACGGCGTACTGCGAGAAGTCGATGCTGTCGATCGCGAGCAGGGTATAGGCCGGCATCAGGAATACCGGGAGGGCTTGCGGCCACCGGAGCGGACCTGCGCCAGCGCCGCCGCCTTGCGCAACTCATCGACCGCGCCGGACGAGGCGCGCAGGCCGCCAATCTCGGGCAGGCCGGGAAACTGAATGGTGACATTGCTCATGCCGCCGGCCAGGCCGCCAGTGGCGAATGCAGGGATTGCCCGCGGGACCAGGCCGCCGAGCGCGAAGCGGCCCATGCCGTCAAGCACCCGCCGCAGATCGCCGCCGGACATCCGCAACATCTCGAGGAAAGCCAGGACGCCCGGTCGCGCCACCGCCCGCGCCGGCATGATGTGCTCGCCGCGCGAAACCCAGGCCAGGTTACTATCCGATGTGCCGGTGCCACGACCACCGAGCAGCCCACCGCGGGCGTTGCCCCCTCCCCTGTTCAAAGCATTCAATGCATCAGTCATAGCGGACACAACTGGGAACAGTTTATCGGTAAGGCTGTCGGCGACACCGACAACGCTTTGCGCTATTTGCTCCAGCGCCTTGCGCGTTTCGTTATTTGCTCCCGCAATGCTGCCAATCCAGTCGGCTATCTTGTCGGCCATGCCGCCACCGCCGCTGAATGTTACGCCGCGGATAAAGCCGCCATCGGCAAAGCCCGGAATTCCCCCGCCACGCCGCAGCGCCTCGAGAAACGACGCGACGCCTGGCTGCGCCACCACTCGCGCCGGCATGATGTATTCGCCGCGCGAAAGCCAGGCGAGATTGCTGTCTGACGTACCAGTGCCACGACCACCGAGCAGACCGCCGCTGGCAAACTGTCCACCGCCCGCCGCTGCCGGCGCCGCCGCGCCCGCCGCTGCCGGCGCCGCCGCGCCACCGCTTGGCTTCAGTCCTATGAACTCCAGCAGCTTATTGATTGCGCCCTGGATCGCGCCGGTGAGTGCGTTCCATGCCGCCACGCCGGCGCTTGAAATAACGTCCCAGGCGATGCCGAGCATCTTGTTTATAAAACCCTCAAGCTCGGTACCCGCCCCCTGGATCGCGGAAATAAGTCCTTGCCATCCCGATGTACCTTGCTGCGCTGCTTGCGTCGATGCCGCTCCTGCTTGCGCTGATGACTGCGCTAGTGCCGCCTGCTGCTGCGTTATCGCTCCGAGTTTCTCATCCCAAACCATGAAACCCGACGCCGCCTGCTGTCCGGCTTGCTGCGCTGCCTGGCCGGTTTGCTGTGTACTCAATACGGCTCTGCCGAGAGCTTCATTCCAGACCAAAACGCCCTGACCCGCCTGCTGTCCTGCCTGACCCGCCTGCTGTCCGGCTTGCTGCGCCGTCTGCCCGACCTGCTGATATGTCTGCCGCAACTGCTCATTATTCTTCTGCAATTCTTCCCATGCCGCGCGAACCTTCTGCGCCGCTTCTGCCTGGCCTTCCAGCGGACTGCCAAACAGTTTAAGAGCCGCAACCAGCACATTCCATTGAGCAACAAGGTTGCTGACTTCTGCTCTTATAATCGTCAGTTCCCGCGTCAGGAACTCCAATATAGGCGTTGTGATCGGCGTGATAACTCTCTTGAGTTCGGTCCATGCCGCATTCAAACCATTGAGTGTCTGTTGATACTTGGCCGCCTCAACGATCTGTTGTTGTGTTGCCGGCGTGACGCTACCAAGCGCCGCCGCAAAATTTTTCGCACTAATAGTACCCGTCTGCAATCCTGCGATCACTTGACCGCCGAGGGCGTCTCCCAGAGTTGCGAGCGCAAGTTTAGTGCGATCAATGCCATCTGGCATACGCTGGAGCTGGGCGATGAACTGCTGCAGTCCCGTGAAAACACTAGGAGGAACAATATCGCCAACCCGCATGAGACCGCCGCCAAGCAGCGGCTTCAACTTCTCCAGACTGCTAGCAAGCGCATCTGGAGCTACGCCGAGCCTGCCAAAAGCCTGCTGCAATGTATCGAGTTGCTGTGCAGTCAAACCCAGCTTTGCCGATTCGACAGTGAGCTTGTTGAGTGCATCTGCAGAGGAATCTCCAAACTTTATGAGCGTTCCTGCCAGAACACCGACCGCGATGCCGACCGGACCTAATGCTCGGGCAAAAACACCGATTGGCCCGAGCGACCTTGTCATTCGGGCGCCCATTCTGCTGAAGGCAAGACCAAGCGCGTCTATGGACCCACTGATGACGGTCGCCGACTGGGAGAGTGGATCGAGCAGGCCCTTCGCTTCGGCGGCGCCTTCGGCGCTGACGTTCACCGTTGCATCGATCTGGCCCAACTCTTCCGCCGCACCCTTGAGATCGTCGATCTTGGTCTTGGCCTCGTCTGCACCCTCGACCTTGACTTCTACCGTTGCCTCGGTCTGGCCCAGTTCCTCTGCCGCACCCTTGACACCGTCGATGCCGGTCTTAGCCTCGTCGGCACCTTCAGCCCTGACCTCCAGCGTCGCATCAACTTGGCCCAGTTCTTCTGCCGCGCTCTTGAGACCGTCGACGCCGCCGACAATCTCCTCGAGCTGCTTGCGGACATCATCGCCGCCTTCAAGCCCAATTCCGATCGAGATTTTGTCTACCATGGCGTGTCACGCGTCCTTGAAATGTTTGCTGAATAGCTCGCGGAATTTTGCCGCGTGTTCCTTAACGATCTCGCCTATGCGGAATTTCTTCGGAATGGTAACCGATGGAACGCCGATATAGAGCGGCTTGCGCTGGCGATCCCTGTCGTCGGCATCGAACAGCATCGGCTTGCCACCGATCGTGGCCGAGGTGAGTTTCTTGCCCGAGCGGCTGGCGGTCGGCGCCCCATGCCTGGTCGGTATCCACAGCATCGGCTTGCCCGAGATGGTGGCACCGCGCTCGAACACTCCTGCGATGCCATATGTGTGGAAGACGACGGCTTTGGCCTGCAGCGACGGCTCCCCGCCTTCGGTCGCCTCCATGGTCCGGTATTGCAATCCACTTTGCCACTTCGCCCGCGTAAACCCAGGTCCGGCCTCCCCGATATTCTGGCGTCCCTCCTGCACGGCATTGGCAGCGGTCTCGCGCAAGGCGGCAACCGCTGCGGTGGCAACCTTTCGCCGCTTCTCCTCAAGCATTCGCTGCCAAACCGATTGGTCGGTCTTGACCTCAAATTTCATTTACCGCCCCACGCCTTCAGTGTGCTCTCAATTCCCTTACTGTCGCCCTGCGCGCCGATGGCAGTAACAATCAGATCGTTCACATGATCGATGCGGTCGAGCTTGGCATTAAATTCGAGATAGGCAACGATCTGGCGCCACGACAGCGTCATTGCATAGTCGGGTGGGAATCCGCGTCGGATAAGGGCGGTGATGTCAACGGCGATTGCCTCAAGCGCACTTTGTAGATTCTCTTTGCCTCTTCGTCGGCTCCGCCGATCAGGCTCGTCAGTTCCTGAATGAAGGAGCCAAGTCCGTTTGGGAATGTTAGTCCGAGGATTGCGCGCAGAAACTTGAGTTGCTGTTCGGGCAATAGCTTGGCCCCGAGGCGTTCATATTCTTCGTCACCGAGATGCCCACATCCTGCTGCAATGATAGGACCAGCAGCAGCACCGCATCCCTCAATCATGCGCATGATGACATCGCCGCCGGTATCGCCGCTGGCGAGCGATTTCAACCCCGGAAACCGTGCGACAATAGACGCGATGGCATCAACGGAAATGCCGTGCACCTTAACCCGATGCTCGCCTATTTTGACGACCTCGACTGCGGTCGATGGTGCAATGTCCAGAAGGTCTGCCATACTGTCTCCTATGCCGACGGAGCCTCGTCGCGGATCGTCCAGACGCCGAAGAAGCCGTTGGCATCCTTCTGCACCTCGGCCTCGATCTCGATCACCGTGAAGTCATCCTCATCGGTGATGAAACTGAAATCGCCGGACGGGACGAACGAGACGGTGGCGAGGAAGTCGACCTGTTGACCAATGTCATTGGTGCCGACCACCTTGATCTCGCCGGTGAACTCGGTCTTCGACAAGCCGCTCAGCGTCATGTTGCCATCGGTGTCGGTGCCTTGCTCGGCAAGCGCGAAGAACGCCAGGTTGTTGCCGGTGATTTCGTCGAGCGTCATCTTGATCGTGGCGCCGGCCTGGGTGATGGCGGTAAAGTCCTTGGTCTTGATGCCCTCGCGCGAGGAGAAGTGTTCTTTCTTCTCGACCTCTGGCGTGTAGACGAACGACGGCGCATTGCCGAGATCGGTAAAGACCGAAGCACCGGCCTCCTTGAACGAAACGACGCCTTTACCGATGTGATAGTTGTTGACGTTGGGTGACGTGGGCATGGCAGTTCCTTTCCCTTTCTAAAGTTCTTCCGGTCGAAGCGTGTACTTGAACATGAACAGCACCCGCAGGAATCCGCTCTGCGAGCGCCCCCATCCGAAATCGGTGTTGCAGCCGAGATAGCGGATCGCGCCGTTGCCGCGCGGACTCGACTTGGCGACCAGGTTGTTGAGCTCGGCGTCGTACAGCACCCCCTTGATGAATTCACGGCGCAGTGTGGTCAGATCGGACCCAACCTCGTCGGCCTGCTCCATGAAGACAATCTCGGGTGTCATCTGCACGATGAACGGGCTGTTGGATGGACGGTTGTGCGTGTCGGTGGTTTCCTCGTCGGCGTCGAACACCATCACCGCCGGCAATAGGTTTTCGGGAACATCGACACTATTGCGCTGTGCCCAGCGGACGTTAGGAACGGCGGCGGCCACCTCGAGCAGACGCGCCAGAATGTCCTCGCGAACGTCAGCCATCGCTCGACTCGATGGCCTTGAGCAGAAAGCGAACCTCGCCGACATCCTCGCCGTTCGGACTGCCGCGCAGTTCATGCGAGCGCACGAGCCAGGAGCGACCATTGAAGGTCAGCGACGCCCCCTGATAATCGTCGCGCACAATCCCTTTCTCGGCGAGTTCAGGGATGCGGGCGAAGGCGCCTGGCCCGGTTGTGCGCACCTCCATGGTTCCATTGATGTTGGACTTCGGCCGGGTTTCATCGATCACGGTGATTGTAACCTCGCCCGCCGTTCCGACGGACAATGTCGCCGGCACACCAAGCTCGGCATAGACCGGGTCGTAGAGCAGCGCGCTATAGTCGATGGTCATGGCGGGGTGCTCATGCTGATGAGATCAGCATCTGCTTGCTGGCCATAAACAAACAAAACAGTGCAGCGCCCGGTGTAGGCCTGGTTTTCATTTCCATAGAGAAAAACGGATGCTATCTCACTATCCGCAAAATCAACGCTGCCTGGACCTGAGACAGCAGTGGCTTCACCATCCTGGGAAATAGCAACCTTGGTAAGTGAGACAGTCGCGGCTGTCCTTCCTTGAAGGGCACCGCCCGTGGACGCCTCCAAATAAACGGTGTCAAAATCATCGGAAGTAATTGAAACATAGTTGTGATAAATGCTGACATACTTCAATGGCGGGAACGTCTCTTCAAAGAAATTGAGGACAGGAATCGTACCCTCGGAATAACTACCCGCTATCAAATAAGTAGCAGGGAATTTGAGTTGCTCGACGAACGCCGCCGACAAAATGAAATGAGACGCACTGTCGAGAACGATTAAACCGCTGCCGTCAGCGGTGCCATTGGTGATCAGGTCGGCGATGCCAATCTCATCTGTAGTACCATCCCAGCATTTCACCTCACCGCCCACGAGGGCAAAACCTGCACGCGGCAGATCACCATTGGGTGTGCGGAATGTTTCCAACCATGCAGGGCTTGCGCCGCCGCCACTCGCTAGATCTCCCGGCTCGATCAGGCCATCAAGTCCATCACGCAGCGCAGCCTCGTTGCCGCTCCAATTATGCAGGATCGCAGTCCGAATGCTCGACAGCGATTGGGTGCCACCACCGCCGCCGCCGCTAAGACCGAGATCAGCGAGTGCATCGCGCAAGATCGCCTCGTCTGATATGGGCCGCAGGAAACCGCGGCGAACCTCACGCATCGAGCCACCTGAACCGCCGGCCGGAATGGCAAGCTCATGCAGCAGAGCACGCACCTTCTCCGCGCCCGCGCTACCGAGCATCGCGCGTTGAATGCGGTTGATCAGGCTGGACACGGTGAGGTTTCCCTTCGGAAGGCAAACGTCCCGATGTCCTCGCGGCCGAGTTCGGTCTCGATGTTGCTTTCCGACACCAGCGCAAAGCCGCAGGTCTGCATTGCAAACACCAGCCCATTGCGGGTGAAGTACCAGCAATGCTCCTCCGGCTTGAAATGCTTCGATCTCAGCGCGTGCTCGGCGTCGCGGAAGATCGGCAGCGAGAGAAAGACCCATTCGCGCACATTGGCGAGCAGCGACTGGAAATCGGGGATGTGTTCGAGCACGTCCCACAAGGTCACGGCATCGAACGAGACCAGATGCGGATCGACCAGCAGCATGCGTTGCTCGAGCCAGGCGAGACCGGCCGGATTGACATCGTAGCCGTAGGTCGAGCGCCCACGCTGGTTGCGCAGTTCGACAAAGGCACCCGAGCCGATGCCGACATCGATCAGCGTCCCGCGATAATGCCGCTCGACGAAGTTGAATCGCGCCTGCATCAGGGCGCGGCCGAGCTCGGTCTGGGCGTTGCGATCGAAGCTGTCGAAATAGTCCTGATCGTAAGGTGCGTGCCCGGCCTCGACCGGGTAGTAGCCGATGCCGTGCTGCAGCCACCAGGTCAGGCAGCGGCGCGAGAACTGCCCCACCAGCGGGAGAACTGCCCGAGCGGGTCCGCGATCGTCTTGTCGCAGGTGTGCAGCATATTCGTGCATCGGCAGAACTTCTCCGGTTTGGCAAATCCGATGCGGCTCAGATCGAGCCGTGGGTCGGTGATCTTCTCGGGTGCGTTGTGGCCGCCGTGGCCGCCCAGGATGACGAAGGCATTGACTTTGAGCGCCAGCGCCGCCGGCACGATCCAGCCGACGCCGCCGATGACGATGTCTGCGTCGCGCACCAGGGCGAGCAGCTCGCGCACCGAGAGCTCGCCGTGGACAAAGTAGCGGTGCGCCGGTGGCGGCTCGCCGATGACCCATTCCTCGTTCGGCGCGAGGTCGGCGACGGCGACCACGGTATGGGTTGCCATCAGTTCGGCGGCGATCGCTGCGACATATTCTGGCCGCGGGTTGCGCGCCTCGTTGCGCCATTCGGTGCGTACCGTCACCGGCCGGATGACCGCGATCGGGCGGTCGGCGTTGACCGGCGATGCGCCTAAGTCCGGCAGATCGAACAGCGCCGGATTAAAGCCGACGTTCAGCTTTGCCCATCTATGCTCGAGCGCATTGATGATCGAGGCAGTCGTCAATTCTCTGCCATAGCTGACCTTGATCTCGCGCATCGGTATCGGCGCCGATCGCACCCACCGATCGGACGGTTGCCGCGCCATGTTCTTTTGCTGCGTGCGCAGCTTGCGACTGCCGCAGACAAACTTGATATCGAGATCGGCGTAAAGCTCAGGCCACGGCGTCTCGAGGTGAAGCTCGTAGTCCCTTGCCGCCGCACGCACGAACGGCCGGCTGTATACGCAGTCCCCCATTCCCCACATCCCGCGAACGAGGATGGGTTTATGCCGCACGCCGCTCCCTCAATACGTCCTGCAGATCGATGACCGGCCACAGATCGGCATAGGCGCTGCCGGGGCTGGCGTTCCATAACGTGATGCCCATGGTCCGCAGCGGCTCGACCATGGTGGCGAGATCGGCGCGGTGGCGATCGTAGCGTTCCTTCTTCGGCGCCCAGCGATGCGGCTTGTGGTGCCAGGTCCGGCCGTCTGCCGCGGCCTTGCCGTCGATGCCGAGCCAGACGATGGTGCCATCAGGCCCGATGAGATGCGCCGCCAGATTGGTTGCGGCCGTGAGCGAGGTCCACTTCTGCATCAGGCTATCGCGCTCGCGCGCGAGCCCCGGCGGATTGGTCTTGCGGCAGACCAGCACATTCTTGGCTTCCGACACCATGCGCGAGGTGGTGACGACGCGGCCTCGGAAGCTCGCGACCGCCGCCCGGTTCTCCGGTTCGTTCCACCAGCGCCAGTCGCCGAAATAGAGGATGTCGGCCCATGGCGCGGCGTAGACGCTAGAGTTGATGACGATGACGCGCCGGCCGCGCAGGGCCTCGAGGTCGACCTCGAGCACCGACGGCCCACCGCCGACGATGAAGGCGGTCTCGCCTTCCCACTCGCGCGGGACCGGCCAGAATGCGCTCATGCCAGCAGCATTCCCGGCATGCCACCGATGATGCGGATCGACGGTATGCCCAGCAGCAGCGCGACGATGAGGTAAAGCGCGATCAGCGCCACCACCGCGATATAACCCTTCTGCACGTTGCCCGGCACCGCGATACCCATCCACGAACAGAACCAAAGGATGATTGCGCCCACCAGCAAGAGGATGGCAACGACGATTGCCACATTGATAATACCTAACAGGATTCCACCGAGTGACATGGCGAGGCCTCCCTAGGCAACGTGCAAACGGCGATACGGCTTGATGAGATCAACCACGATCGCCGAGAGATACCCCGATGACGCGGTCGACAGCGATGGCGTGAAATAGGCAACGCGGGTGTCGCCGTGCTGCACTTCGCGGATCGTAGGATCGCGCGTGCCGGATGTGCGGTTCTCGTTCACCGCCTGGATGACTGCCTGCTGCAGCCGCGCGGGCGCTTCTTCCGGCAGGTCGTAGCCGCCCTGGTAGAGAACGGCGACGACTGTCTCGGCCCAGCAGCCGTCGATCCACAGCCGTCCGCTGGCCGGATCAAAGTCAACGTCGGCCGCGGTGGCGCCTGCGGTCGAGACCTCGATGATCTCGACCACCGGATAGAGCGACAGCGTCAGTGCCTGCCGCTCGAGCATGTACTCGTTGCGATCGACGGTGAATGTCTCCAATACCTCGGCCAGCCCTAAGCGGCGGTTGCAATACTCTGCAATCAGCCGTGACTGCATCGTGATTGCCGCCTGTAGCGCGGCATCTTCCGTCGCGCCTTCGATGCCGAGCGCGAGCTTGAGATCGTCGAGGCTGATCAGGTCAGGCCCCGCGCTGTCGGTCGACTCGTCGATGATCTCGAGGATCGAATGCATTTACTTGAACCTGACCGGCTTGAGCGCGCGCTCTTCCTCCGGCCGGTAATCGCGGCCGTCATTGCCGCGCTTGACGGCGAGGCGCCAGTCGTCCGATGCCCCGGGCTTGGCGGTGGTATTGGCCTGCGCGATGAAGAGCGACCCGCCATGGCTGACAGCATCGCCGGCGGCATAGTCCTTGCCCTCTTTCCAGACGCCGGCATCGAGCACGATGGCGGTCTTGATCTCATGGACGGCCTCGCCCACGGCCCAGCGCAACGTGCGGCCACCGTCTGGCGTCGTGAATGTTGCGGTCTTGAGCACGCGGCCGAGCAAGTCGGCCTGGCGCTCTTCCAGATACGTCAGGTCGGAGGCATTGCGGCCGGGCTCGCCCTTCGCCCCGCGCTCGCCGTTCCTGCCGTCAATGCCCGCCGCCCCGACGGCACCAGGCTTGCCGGGTTCGCCACGCTCGCCCTTCTCGCCGCGCTCGCCCTGCAGCCCGCGCTTGCCTTCCGGGCCGGTATCGCCGGGCGGTCCCGGCATGCGCGCCAGTGCGCGAACCTCGGACAGGGCGCGCTGGCACATGGCCAGGCAGACGCCGATGGCCTCGTTAAAGGTGTACTGCGGGGCGGGAATGCTCATGCCCTTATCCTTATGCCGCCAGCAGGAAGGTCATCACCGCGGCCTCGTCATCGTCATATCGGCCGGTGGCGACACCTTTGATATCGATGATGCCGACGCCCACGCCGCGCACAGCGGCGACGCCCGCGCTTTGCACCGACAGACCCTTGAGAACCGCGACCGCCGCGCCGGCCTGGCCGCTGTTGCCGATCGCCGCCGCGCGGACGAGGGCGAGTTGCCCTGCACTGCGACCCGCGACGCCGACTGATCCGGACGCCTCGCCGACGAGGCCGGGAAGCGTCCCGACGCCCGCACCGACAACACCGACGACGCCATGGGCTTCGCCCTCGATCTGCGGCAGGATGCCGAAGCCGTAGCCAGCGACCGGGAATGGACGCGGCGGCCGCGGGTAGTAGCCGCCGCCACTGACCGGAACCTCGGCGGCAACAACGTCGGCATCGAGAACGTCGGCGGCGGCTGCGGCCTCGTCCACGGTCCCGAACAGAACCTGCGCGCCGACAGCCGCGTCTATCTGGTCAAGAGCAACTGCTGCCTCGGCAACTGCTGCCGCAACATCCGTAACCGCATCAAGCGCATCAAGCGAAGCCGCCGCTTCGTGTAGTTCCGCGTCGATGCAGACGACGCGACCATCGGCAGTGACGCAGTGGGTGTCAGCGGTCCAGAGGGTGCTGTCGGCAGTAATCAAGATTACAGCAGTCGGTTAATCGTGGTCTCAACTGATGTCTGCAGCGCAGTGTCGGTGATGGCGGCACCGTCCTGTTGCACTTGCGCATCCATCACCACCGGCGGCGTGATGGTCTGCGCGGCATGGTCAGGATTCTCTGTCGTGGATTGCGCCCAGCGAATCCGAGTCGAATGTGCAGGCGTGTTGACCGGCTCATTGAGGATGTAGCTGGCATATTTCAGGCAAGCGACTTTCACCCGATCGATGAAGGCACCGTCCTTCATCAATTCCGCCGATGCCGCATAATCGAGTGCCATCGCAGGCTCCGCTATTTGTATTCGGTGATAATGACGATGCCGTCCGAGCCGGCGCCGCCCGCGGCCGCGCCGGTGTCGTAGCCGCCTGCACCGCTGCCGCCGCAGCCATAAACATCGGCACTGCGACCGGCGGTGGCGCCCGATGAGGTCGGCCAGGTGACGCCGCTCGGGGCGCCGCCGAAATAGCTGCTGCCGCCGAACCCGCTGCTTACCTGAATAAATGTTGCCGAAGCGATATATGCGCCCGTGCCGCCGGCGTTGCCGCCCGCCTTGATATCGCCCACGCCTGACGCCGACGCGCCGCCGGCGCCGCCTAGTGCTGCCGTTCCAACGCTCGAATTCACCCGCAACCCGCCCGATCCGCCCTTGGCGCCGCACAGGCTGGCCGCCAGATTGGCTCCGACAAAGGTGTCACCGCCCGCTGTGCCGTTGGCATTGGATGAACTTGTGCCCTTGGCGCCGACCGTGACGTTCTGCGAGGCGCCCACCTGCGCCGCCGTCTTCATGATGCGCGAATAGGCACCCGATCCGCCGCCCGATCCGCCGTATTGATTTCCGGCTGCAGCACCGACGCCCCCGCCGCCACCACCCGCCCCGCAAACCTCGATGATGCAGTTCACCATCCCAGAGGTAGGCGTGTAGGTCGTGCTCCCCGCGGTCGAGAACACCCGGATCGCCAGCAGCCCGCCGCCGCTCGGGCCGGATGGTCCCGATGGTCCGCTCGGCCCCGATGGACCGGATGGGCCGGATGGGCCTGTGGCCCCTGCAGCACCTGGGGCTCCAGCCGCGCCGGTCGCGCCCGCCGGCCCCGCTGGCCCTTGTGGCCCTTCGATGCCGAGCGTGGCGGCATCTACACCCTGGATGACGTATTCTTCACCTACGCCGCCGGCGACAAACTGGGCGATCTTACCTTCGATCGGCTCCTCTTCTGTGCCGTAATAGCTAACGTATTCGTACTGCGCCTCATAAAGCTCGGTGAAATTATGATTGCACTTGTCGAATGCAACCCGCACCGGATCACCGGTGCCGTCGTTGATCGCATCTCCGATGTCGATGATCTGCTGACCGACATCACCGCCGCCATCTGTGCCCGCTTCCACCGGGTTGAACGAAAGCGCAACACCGGCCGCCGCCGACTGGGTATCAAAGCTGGTCGGCAACGTGGCCACAATCGTGAGCGGCGTTGAGGATGAGCTGACATCGAGGTCAGCGGCACTGTGCCAATCGCCGCCATAAAGCGGGGTGCTGTTATCAAGTCGTTCTGTTAGCCCGCTCCAAGTTATGTTTCGTGTGGCATTGGAATAGGCGAGAACATAAGCGGCGGCGGCACCATCGGTGATGGTGTTAGCATTCAGGTCAAGGCTTCCGATGTTGCCGGCGCCTGCAGCAGTGTCGCTGGTTGAGGCAAGCAGTGATCCAGCATCGTTGAGCGTCCAGACCGCGCCGCGGCAGTCGAACACGGCACCCGTGCTGATGGTGCACGTAACATTGATGCTGGTATTGGCCGTTCCAGCCGCCCGAAAGAACGCTACGACCGGGCCATTCCCTCCAGCATCAACACCTCTGGCGTAGGAACCAACCAGCGTCGCACTTTGGCCGTCGATTGCCACGCTGGTAAAGGTAACCGTGGCCGGGGTCGCATTGGCAATGGCGGATAGCGCAACCAGCCGCTCCTGGCCGGCCGCCGATGCCACCGTGAACGACAGTGTACGGCTGGTGGAGCTGCCGCTTGTGATTGCCGCCGCCTGAAACGCAATTGCGGCAGGCATCGCTATGGCATCACTAGCCGGAACGATTGCAGCCGCACCGGGCCGCCGCGATATATTTTCGTTGTGTTGAGCGTGACAACGGCGTCGCTGTCCTCGTCGCCGACATCACAGGAAAAGATTTCGCTCCCATCCGCTGCGACAATACGTGCGGATGTAGCGGTTCCATTTGCGAGTGCGGCGTCTTCCTCTTCGATCTCTCTTAACTCCAGCTCGCCGTCGATGGCGGGTTCTGCCACCGGATCGGCAAGTTTCAGCACAGCAAGCACGCGATCGACCGAGCGCAGCTCGATGCTGCCGCCATCCATCAACGACGACAGCGCGTCGAGCATGGCATTGCTGGCGGTCTCAGATAGGTTGATCATCGTAGACCGGGACGAAGTTGCCGTCGGCATCGCGCTCGATGCGGGTCACCTTTGGCGACGGCCGCGGCGCCTCGCTGCGTTGCTCGACCGCCGGTGATTCGTGCAGCATCCGCACAGCGATCGCGATCTGCTCGGCCAGCTCGGGTGGCACCGCGGTTGCCTCGGCCACGCATTCGCGCACGAACGGCACCATGCCTTTCGCCAGCTCGGTGATGTCGGTGTCATCCATCATGCGGCCTCGCGATGTACGATCTGCAATGCTCTGGTGAATTGCGCCGCGATGTCCTTGGCGGCAGGCTTCAGTGCCGGCTCGGGCGGCTTGTCCTCTGCGGCCGGCTGTTGCTGCTGCTGCGGCGCCGGTGGCGTTGCCGGCTTGAACGGATCGTCCTGCGCGTCGCGCTTGGCCAGCGCCTCAAGGCTATAGTTCTGCTGCTGGAGATAGGGATTGGCGCCACCGGGGACCGGCTTGAGATCGAACTTAGCGCGGCCCTCGTTCGGCGACATGACGCCGGCGCCGACCGCATCGCGAATGGTAGTCACCAAGGTAATGCTATCCATGCGTAGCAGGTTCTCGGTGTCGAACTCGGTGCCGATGCCGGCACCCCAGCCGATGCCGAGCGCCTGGTCGACGGCCTCCTCGATTTCCTCGATGTGACTTTGCAGCGCCTGCGAATAATACTCGACGTTCAGCGCCTGCACGTTGTTGTAAGTTGGTAGCACGCCGACGCCGACCTTATAGGGCGGCACGTGGTAGACGCTGCAGACGACCTCGGCCGACCATTTCAGATTCTCGATCATCTGAACTTCGGTATTGGTCATCGTCATTTTTTCGTACTTGACGCCGCCGGTCATGACCGCGACGCGACCGAGGTTCGATCGCGAGAACCGCAGCTCCCATTGCTCCTTGAACCGCTGTTCCTCTTCCTGGTTGACTTCGCCGGGCAATGTAAGAATTCCGCCAGGAACCGAAGCATTCTCAAACAGCAGCGCGGATGCCTTCTGCCCGTTGATCGCAACCATCGAAGCGAGCCCGCTGGCAAACACCGGCGGTGTGCCTACCAGAGGATGAAACAGGCAATTGAAACGATCGTGAATGATCTCGCGCGCCGGCACGACGATGTCATCGATACCCGCGAGGTTGTCGCTCGAGAGGCGATAGAACACCGCGCCGTCGTCGGACACCAGCGGCTGCACCCGCGTCGGGTCGAGCACATGCAGGCCGGTCACGACATTGCGATCGTCGCGAACTTTCAGCACATAGGTGTTGCCGCGCGATAGCTTCGACAGAACCCAGCATTCCCAGAATTGATTCCGGGTCTGATAATCGTTCGGCCGCCGCAGCACCGGGCTGAATGCCGGGCTGGTGGTCTCCGACCAGATGTCGTTCTTGTCCTTCTCGACCAGCTTGACGCGCAGCTTGGCGATGTCGCGCGCGATTAAAGTTTTGCATGCAAAATCGGCGTGAAACGACGAGGCGGTGTCGACGTTGATCTCCATGTTGCGCTGCCAGGCGCCGGTGAACGGCTCGCGGATCAGCGGATACCAGCCACCGCGATCCATCGGCAGCGAGTTGAGTGCCTTTTGCTTCTCGCCGGTAAAGGGGATCGGCAGGCCGAAGATTCGCATCAGCGT
>Ga0207686_10001171_pt1 | contig 15161 bp, 15 predicted proteins | sample KBSM24metaG_FD_184396 | JGI IMG/M metagenome (GOLD analysis project Ga0207686, IMG submission 184396) | Miscanthus rhizosphere microbial communities from Kellogg Biological Station, Michigan, USA - KBS M2-4 metaG (SPAdes) (version 2) | ecosystem: Host-associated > Plants > Roots > Rhizosphere >...
AAAATAAAACATCTCGAAAAGAATCGTTTTGAAACAAGATCATTTGCATATCTCGATATCATTTCATGGGTAGAAAGTAAAGTTTACAATAAACCGATGAGTGATATAATATTTGAGAAATACCTGAACAGGAAAAAAAGAAGCCTCGCAAAAGCCGCTTAGCAGTTAGAATTGCTTTTTAATTTTTATCTTCCTTCATATTCTTGAAGTATGAAACAACTGCAATTGCTACTGATTGTTTTATTGCCGCTATTGGTTACCGCCCAGGAAAAAGTCTTTTATAATGCCCGCATTTTTACTGCAAACTCCCGACATCCTTTTGCTGAAGCAATTGCAATAAAAGATAAAAGAATAATGGCTGTAGGCAATTATGCTGAAGTAATAGGATCCGTCAGTACAAAAGCAGAATTGATCGATTGCAATGGCGGTTTTCTAATGCCAGGGATTGTTGATAGTCATAATCACGGTATCAGTGGTGGCAGAGGGTTGACCAAAGCAAATGTCAGTGATCAATTAATGACAATTGACGAGTTGGTGGCTTATGCAAAAAGTGAACTAGAAAAGAAAGATGGAATGACCGGCGATGTGTTGGTGATCTATGGGATCAATATCAGCACATGGTCCCAGTTGGATATTATTATACAAAAGTTCAATACAGATGTGTTTCTTTCACAGCCCATCGTATTGCGAGGTTCTGATGGTCATACTTCCTGGGCAAATAATGCAATGATGAAACGTGCTGGTCTCGATAAAAAATTTATTCAATCGCTAAAGGCTGGGGAAAAGATCTTTTACGGTACCACAAAAAATGATGAGCCAAATGGATTTGTTTCGGAAAGTGGTTATCAAAAAATTTCAAGCGTTCTCACAGTAGAGACCGACTTCAGCAAAGCAGCTGAAAAAACCCTGGAATATAATAATAGCTATGGCATCACTGCATGGCTCGATCCCGCTGTATCATCTTTAAATAATTCCCGGGCAGGTTATCTTGAGTGGTACAAAGACCTGATCGATCATAAAAAACTCACTGCACATATTGCGGCTTGTATTGTAGCCGACGCGGATGGTGACCCTCAAAAACAGATCACTCAATTAAAAAACTTACAGAAAAAATATAATACGGAAGATTTTTCGATCATTGGCTTTAAAATTTTTGCCGACGGAGTAATAGAACATCCAACTCACACCGCTGCATTATCAATGCCCTACACTGGCACATCATCAAAAGGTGTGCTTATGTTTGATCCGAAAAAATTTACACGATTTGTAATTGCGGCAGACAAACAGGATCTTTTAGTACATGTTCATGCCATCGGCGATAAAGCAGTAACCAAAACTCTCAATGGGTTTGAAGCTGCCCGTAAGATCAATGGCAATAATAAAATACCACATACTATCACACATTTGCAAATTGTATTGCCTTCAGATTTCGAACGTTTTAAAAAATTAAATGTGCTGGCATCATACCAGCTACTATGGGCTTTTGGTGATATTACAACCATTGATATTGTGAAACCTTATATAGACCCTTCACTTTATAAATGGCAATATCCTGCAAGATCAATGTTACAGGCTGGAGCTACTATTTGTGGTGCCAGTGATTGGCCGGTAAGCACGGCTAATCCTTTTGAAGCTATTTATAATGCTGAAACAAGACGGGGACCAATGGGTGTTTTAGACAGTACACAATGCATGCCTCGTATGGAAATGCTATACGCGTATACAATCAACGCAGCAAAAGCAATGATGGCTGAAAAAAAAACCGGTTCACTTGAACCGGGTAAATATGCGGATATAATTATGCTTGACAGGGATATATTAATTATAAACCCGGAAGCAATGAAAGATACCCGTGTACTCTGGACAATGTTTGAGGGCAAAAAAGTTTACGAAGCTTCAACAAAAAAAAGTTTTTGATAAGCTAACTTTACTCAATGGCAAGAACTCCTTCAACGATGGTTACACTAGGTACAAAAGCTCCTGATTTTTTACTGCCCGATACTGTGAGCGGAAAACATTTATCTCTGGATAATATAAAAGGCGAAACAGCTACCATGATCATGTTTATTTGCAATCACTGTCCTTTTGTAAAACATGTAAATGAAGAAATAGTAAGATTGGGGAATGATTATAAAAACAAAGGAATTGGTTTTGTCGCTATCAGTTCAAATGATATTATAAATCATCCTGAAGATTCTCCTGGGTTAATGACACAGGTTGCCAAACAACTAAAATATCCTTTTCCATATTTATTTGACGAATCACAGGAAACAGCAAAGGCGTATGATGCAGCCTGCACTCCCGATTTTTTTATTTATGATAAAGATCTTCGGCTCGCTTATCGCGGCCAACTGGATGATAGTCGCCCGGGAAATGAAATACCAGTAACGGGGAAAGATATTCGCCATGCATTAGATTGTTTAATAAATAATGAGTCTGTTCCACACGAACAAAGACCTAGTATTGGCTGCAATATCAAATGGAAATAAGTTGATTGTTATTTTAGCAGATTGCAGAAGCGAATTTCCGGAAACACAGTTGTGTGACACAATGGATGATGATGGTAATAGTAAAGCCTGTTTAATAAAAAGAATGACTCCTGGCTTATAAACTGTTATAATAAGCAATTATCGCCTCAAAATTTGCTTCGTTGTCTTTTGTGATCTTTTTTTCCCCGACGAATTGCCGGATCTCATTTTTTTTATCATTCAATAAATCCGAAAGCTCTTTTATTTTTTTTATCCTTCCCCATTTACCGCTGATCAAAACAAAATACCTGAGCTCTGTTTTGATAGATTGTTCGATGGTGGCTGAGCCATAAGGTTTGCTCTCCAACAGATTTTTTTTGTATTGCTTGAATAATTCTGCCTTGCCGGCTTGCAATAATTCATAAAATTCCTTTTCAGGTTTATCGGTTGTTTCAATCGATTCTGAAAAAATAAACCGATGGTGATCATTATTAATTGTATCCCATATCACTACTTCTCTGATCGGCGTAGTAGCAATCATTTCGATCTGTTTTTCATCAATATAATTTACTTGCGATTCCAAAAGGTTAAGCCTGACGAGTATATTTCTATACTCTTTCCCTTCACTTAGGATAATTGCACCACGCATCGTTTGCTCATTAAAAAAAGGAGTTCCATCAACCACTTTTGAAAATTTTGTATTAAGAAATGGTGTTCCGGCAACGGTATACATATATTTTAGACCTCCTCCGCCCCCAGCGTTGGTTTCTTTATCAACGTCGACCGTCTTTTGAGAAATGGCGTTAAGACATATAAGTGAAAAACAGCAACAAATCAGTAAACGTGACATAATGTATAAATTTCAGCTTTTTCTAAGGTACTGAAATAGTGTGGCCTTTTTTGTAAAAGGTTAATGTTGGCACGGGGTTGGTTCTGAAACTTTGAGCTACAAAAATTTTTCATGAAAAATCAAAACAAATTTAGATTGCAAGCCCCATGGGAAACAGTAAAAGAAAGAATGAAAGAGAATGATATCAACCTTACCGATGAAGATCTTGAATATATTCCCGGCAAAGAAGAAGAATTAATACAAAGACTGGAGAAAGTAATGAATAGATCCCGTGCCCAGGTCATTGCTTATATTGAAAGCATTGCCTCAAATGAAAACCTTGCCGGGTAAAATATTTTTGTCAATCAAATACTCAATTTTAACATTTAGCTTTCGGTAGAATTGATTTGACCAAATACTTTTGAATTAATACCTTCAAACACCAAAAACATTTACCAATGAAATACAAATTAGTAGCGATAACAATGCTATCGTCTTTCTTTCTTTTTTCTTGTGTCAGCAGTAAAAAATTTAAAAAATCGCAATCAGATTATGCGGAGCTGCAAACAAAACACACTGCACTGCAGGGTGATCTTACAAAATGTAATGATGATAAAGCAGAACTGGGGCGTCAGAAAACAGCCCTGGAAAATGATAAAGCAGGTCTTAATAATCAGATCGCTGACCTTAATAAGCAGATCGATTTTTTGAAACAAACTAATACCACAGTATTAAAACAAATGGAAGACCTTTCTGTTGTATCCTCCGCACAGGCAGAAAACATCAGAAAGTCGCTTGATAATATTGGCGCCAAAGATCTTTATATACAGGACCTGCAGGCATCCATGGCCCGTAAAGATTCATTGAACCTCGCATTGGTAATGAACCTAAAAGGCGCTGTGGGTAACATGGAAGACCAGGATATAAATATTAAAGTAGAAAAAGGAGTTGTTTACATTGATATTTCAGACAAGTTGCTTTTCAAAAGCGGTAAGTATGAAGTAACGTCGCAGGCTAAAACTGTGCTTGGTAAAGTAGCCGCTGTATTAAAAAATCAACCAGATATAGAATTTATGGTGGAAGGCCATACGGATAACGTAGCCTATAAGAGTGGCGTATTGATCGACAACTGGGACCTGAGTGTGAAAAGAGCCACTTCAGTGATAAGAATTTTACAAAAAGAATATGGTCTTGATCCAAAAAAAATGTCAGCAGCAGGTCGCGGGGAATACAACCCGGTGTTTGAAAACACAACTGCAGAGAATAAAGCAGCAAACAGGAGAACAAGAATAGTGATCCTGCCACAATTAGATCAGTTTTTCCAACTGTTGGAACCGAAGAAACAGCCTTCTTAAAAACTTAACCCCGCTGATGCGGGGTTTTTAATTATTCAATTGATTATTGGCTTTATATAAATTCAAACCAGTTACCTCTTTATATTTGAACATCAATAAAGACGTAAAATATTAGGCCAACTTGTTCCATTTATCAACAAGACAAGAATAGAAAGAAGCTGTTGGCGTTGTTTCTCCCTCTTCGCCTATATGGCTTGCTTCCAATTCAAAGAAAATATCAATAATATTTTCAATGTCGTTAGGGGCAAGATCTACTTTGTAATAAGTTGTTGAAGTGTCATAAGGCTTAACATGAAGGTCAGGTTTGGCAATTCCATTACTTCCAAGTATCCGTTTAATTGCTGCTGCCAATTCAAATTCTTGTCTTGAAACTAATTCTTTCATCGTCACATTTAAAGTTGTGTGATCAAGAACATCTTTCTCAATTATTAAACTCTTATATTCTTCAGCATTCATTTCCTTACAATTCGTTCAAGTGTTTGAAGTTGATTGTTTGTTGCGTTTATAATCCCAACAGTTTTATGCCTGTTGAATTGTGGTTCTGTAATCTTAGAAATTTCAATTGCCGCCTTTGCATATTCTTTCGCTTCTTCTTTTTTGCCCATCTTATCACACAATTGAGCTAAAAGTTCCGCATAATAAAATTTCTCACTGTTAAATCTGAGTTCATTTATTGGATAATCTTTGCAAAGATTATATGCTTCTTCAAATTGGTCTGACCTGTTAGCAGCCAAGAGTGTCTCGGCTAACTTTAAATCTACCATTGCACTTGTCCCACTTCTTGATTGCTTGCTTTTGTAATGATTTGTCACAACACGAAAATGCGCTTCGGCCCTTTCAAAGTCGCTATTTTTTAAATAATAGTCTCCAAGTTGTTCATGTCCAAATAATGTACTGAACTCTTCTGTAGGAAAATCATTTATGAGCCGTTCCATTAAACGAAGTCCAATAGATTGAATGCTTTTGTCCATACTTTCGAGAAGATAACTTGCTTGAATTCTTAAATATTGAGCTTTATGAAAAGCTCCTCTTGAACGTTTGAGTCTGCCTTCAAATTCAGCCTCAATGTGGATATTCCACGTTGTATTTCTAAACCATTCATCTGTTGCCATTCGAGTAGTCGATTAAAGTTTGAGTCCAGAGTCTTTTCCCGCAGCCATAACAAATATAAGGATGATGAACGCAGACTAGGGAGAAGGAAACCTTCTTAACAATTAAAAATTCGAGCGGCAATATTTTAGCCGCAATGATGACGTAATTTGCGGTCATGACTGAATATTTAAGTGGCTTGAATGATAGACAACGTGAGGCCGTATTACATATTGATGGGCCGTTGATGATCGTAGCTGGTGCCGGTAGTGGAAAAACTAAAGTACTTACGACCAGAGTAGCTCACCTGATGGCAAATGGTGTAGATGCTTTTAATATCCTTGCTCTCACTTTTACAAATAAGGCGGCTAAAGAGATGAAGGAAAGAGTGGAGCATATTCTTGGCAACAACGAAGCAAGAAATTTATATATCGGAACATTTCATTCCGTGTTTGCAAGAATTCTCCGGACCGAAGCGCCGAAAATGGGTTATCCAAACAACTTCACTATTTATGATACGGATGACGCAAAGAGTGTAGTGAAAACCGTGATTAATGAATTGAATTTGGATGATAAACATTATAAACCTTCCACCGTTTATAATCGCATTTCATCAGCTAAGAATGCATTAGTTGGCCCGGTAGAATATGGTAATGACTATTATATACAGCAGGAAGATCTGCGCAGTAACCGCCCGGCGATAAGCCAGATCTATGATGCCTATGTAAAACGTTGTTTCAAGAACGGTGCCATGGATTTTGATGACCTGTTGTTGAAGTTTTATGAGTTATTAAAAACATTTCCTGAAAGCCTGAGTAAGTACCAGCATAAGTTTAAATACATTTTAATTGATGAGTACCAGGATACCAATCCTGCCCAGTATGAAATAATAAAATTACTGGGAGCTATGCATGAGAATGTGTGTGTAGTGGGTGATGATGCACAAAGCATTTATAGTTTTCGTGGAGCCACGATCCAAAACATTTTGCAGTTTCAAAAAGATTATGAAGAAGTGAAAGTGATAAAGCTGGAGCAAAATTATCGCAGCACACAAAGTATATTAAATACAGCTAACGAGGTCATTAAAAAAAATAAAAGCCAGATACCAAAAGATCTTTGGACAGAAAATGCAGAAGGAGAGAAGATCCGTATTGTAAGAACAATGACCGATAATGAAGAAGGAAAATTTATTGCTGACACCATACAGGAACAAAAGCTCCGTAATCATTTTTACAACAGGGATTTTGCAATTCTTTACCGTACCAATGCGCAGAGCCGGGCCTTCGAAGAATCCCTGCGTCGCATGGGTATTCCTTATACTATTTATGGCGGCATTAGCTTTTATCAACGCAAAGAGATCAAAGATTATATCGCTTATTTAAGGATTACTATTAACCCAAGAGATGAAGAGGCATTAAAACGTATCATTAATTATCCTGCGAGGGGCATTGGCAAAACAACTATTGACAAAGCTGTTCTTTTTGCCAATGAAAATAATATCAGCATGTGGCAAGTGCTGGAGCAGGCAAAAACTTTTGGATTCAAGGCCGGCACATTAGAAGCTATTGATGGCTTTGTAACAATGATAAAAAGTTTTCAAAGCATGTTGCAAAAGCACAATGCTTATGATGTGGCTTTTCATGTAGGCAAGCAAACAAATTTTGTAAGGGAGCTTTTTAATGATAAAAGCACGGAGGGTGTGGCACGATATGAGAACATACAGGAATTACTGAACTCAATAAAAGAATGGATCGAAAGCCCGGATAACGAGGAAGGAGAGGTGGTGGATAAAAGCCTTGGAAGTTATTTGCAACAGATCGTTTTATTAACCGATGCTGATGATAAAGATCCAAACGCAGATACCGTAAAACTAATGACGATACATGCTGCAAAGGGGCTCGAATTCTCTGTTGTATTTGTTGCCGGCCTTGAAGAAATGCTTTTCCCAAATGCACTTAGCATAAATACAAGAGAAGAGCTGGAAGAAGAAAGAAGGTTGTTTTATGTAGCAATTACAAGAGCCAAAAAAAGATTGTTTATCACGTATGCAAATACACGTTATCGTTTCGGTTCCTTAGTGCAAAATGAACCGAGTCGTTTTATAGATGAACTCCCTGAAAATTTTATTGACAGAAGCTTTGCGGGCGGGGGTGCAAAAAACCAGGGTTATGGCAATGGAACTGCATTTGAAAGAATGAAAGGATGGGGAGGAAGTGGCAAGGACTGGACATCCGACAACAGGACGTCAACAAAAAAAGAAACTCCTTCTTATTTAGCGCCGAAAACCAACATTCAGAAGGTGATTGAGCATGTTCCTTCTGTTGATTTTAAAGCAAGCGATGTATCTAATTTACAAGTGGGACAAAAAGTGGAGCATCAGAAATTTGGTTTTGGCGAAGTGATAAAAAAAGAAGGAGCAGCGCACAACCCGATCGCTACAATTAAATTTGAGAACAACGGAGAAAAAAAGATAATGCTGAATTATGCAAAGCTGCGAATTATCGAAGCCTGATCTTCTTTAATAACCCTTATTTTATTTTTAGATGATTTTCTCATTTAATGTCCAACCAATATTTATCTTATTTGCGGCACGATATTTTATGTTTATATATTCTAAATCTTAAACCTTAAAATAAAAACAATGCAAAAAAAATTATTAGGCTTGATATTGGCCGCTGCCGCTTATGGTGTTTATCGTTACACTCAAATGACCCCGGAACAAAAAGCTGAACTGAAAAAAAGAGGAGGAGACTTTTTAGAAAAAAACATGGGGAGTTTTGGTAACCTTTTTGGTCAAAAGTCTGCTGTAACTGAAACAGCCAACAAATTCAATTAACACTGATATATATAATAAAAAGAGTTGGCTTTTTGCAACTCTTTTTGTTTTTTATTCTCCTGGATGATACATTTTTTCTACATGTTTCACCACATCTTCTTTATAAAATAAAACATCTTTGAATTGACCCTGGGTATACATCGACCCCTGGTCAAAAAAATGTTTTGAATTCTCATTTCCGCTTTCGCCTCCTGCCAATAACGATTTTGCTTTTACTCTTTTTCCAAATTCGACGGCACATATAAAGCTGTTACCATTTACTCCATACCTTTTTTTTGTGCCGGGAAAACTGCGACTTGTATAAGAAGGAAGCATTCCCCATGTCGAAGACACAAACCCATCAGGTATGCTTGGTTTATTATCATCAAACTTATTATCAATGTCTGAAGAAATTCTTTGAAAGCGATTGATCTCGCCCCATTGTACATGCCAATCGCCAAACTTATTCTTAAGTTCATTTATTGTGGCTACTAATGGTTGCAGTAGTTCTTCTGGTTTTGCATTTGCTGCAAAATATTTTGCTTTATCAACCTGGTCAGCTTCTTCATCATCAACAACTTTTGTTCTAAAAATAGATGGTAAGATCTTTTGCCCCCATTCAACTGCTAAAGTTGTTGCAATTGAATTTTCTCCGCAACGGAAATCCCAACTTCTAAAAATCGATATGACTTCATACAGCTTATTATAAAGAGAATCGTTACCATGAACATTTTGTCCAAAACATTTTATCAATGCAGGGATTAAAATTTCAAATGCCGATAATCTTTTATCATATCCTGCTTTGATCACTTTATCGATCGTGTATTTATTCCCTTCACTTAAAACTCTTACTGCATTTATACCGCGGAAGTTTTCTCCATCAGGCGCCATATAAGCAGGGTAATTTTCTTTTTTAGGGCTATTGGTTCCTGCAACTGTAAATGGTGTAGAGTTACAATTCTGCAGCCAGCCATTTGGAGGATTTACACTAAACACGGTTTCGTCGATGCTGTGATAACCCTTCCATTCTGTTGCAGATACACTCCCATCAACAGCTTTACTCCAATCATATTTAGTGTCTCTTTTAGGAATACGATTGCCGTGCCAGTAAGCAATATTTCCTTCAGCATCTGCATAAACGGTATTGTTTGAAATATTTCCTTTTAGATCAAGTGTCTTTTTAAAATCGCCAAAGTTTTTTGCTTTAGTTCTTTGCCAGCATTGTACTAATCCATTCATGATCCGATTGTCTGCTTTTACACTCAACCATTGCCCATTTCTTTTTGCCATGATAGGACCATGCTGCGTAAATAATGCATTGATGTTAGTTGTTTCAATACCCGTTTCTTTTTTTGCTTTGATTGAAATTCTTTTTTGAATAACCGATTTTAACTTCCCATCATATTCATATACCCACTTATTGTCTTTTTTTGAAATTTTCTCAATATAAGTATCCGCTGCATCAACGGCGCTTGAAGTGTGCATCCAGCCACAATGTTCATTAAACCCCTGGTAAACGAAAAACTGACCCCATGTAACAGCACCATAAGCATTTAATCCTTCTTCACTCACCATGTGCACTTCGGGGCGGAAATAAAAAGTAACATGAGGATTAATATAAAGCATCGCATTTCCTGACTCCGTGATCTTTGGTGAAAAAGCAAAACCATTCGAGCCAGTTAGTATTTCTTCTTCGGGTTCTTTAACAAACGAAACAGATGGTTCAGCTGAATAAAAATTTTTCAGATCATTTACCGTAATATCTGCTGTACTAATAGCACCAATACTTCCATCTGTCCATAGTAAAGGATACCAGGGCTTGAACCGATTTAATAAGGCAGGTTTAGTATTCGTGTTTTTATATAAATAATAATTAATGCCATCCGCAAAAGCATTACACAGTTTTTTTAACCATGCTGGTGAGTTGTTATAGTCTTTTACCGCATCGGCAGAATCAATGATCATTCTTATGAGCAGATCATCATAAACAGATGTTTCGCCTTTTACTTCTGCCATTCTCCCCAGCTTTTCAATATAATTCATCTCCACTCTTTTAAAATCATCTTCGCATTGTGCATACATCAGCCCAAACACAGCATCAGCATCTGTTTTTCCGTAAATATGAGGTATGCCCCAGTTATCTCTTATGATATTGACATTCTTCGCCTGTTTTTCCCAATGGGATATCTCTTCCTTTGAAAAAGATTGGGAGAATAAAGTGACCGGAACAAATAAAAAGAAAAATATTTTTCTCATGTTTTAAAAATAAATTATTCTATATGAAATTCTTTTCTCAACTATTGCCAGGAAAAAAATTTCATTTTTCTAATGTTTCAGGAAAGATACATTATTGAGAACAGATTTAAAATGCTTGACCAAGAGCGGGTCAGGTTACTACAAACCTATATCCGATTCCTTTAATGGTAATAATTTCCAAAGAAGGATCTTCTTTTAAATAACCACGTAGTTTGGTGATGTACACATCAAGGTTACGGCTGTTGAAGAAATTATCATTGCCCCAAAGAAGATTGAGAATATCTTTTCGATCAATGATCTTATCACGATTCTCATATAATACTTTCAAAAGTTCGCTTTCCCGGTACGAAAGTTTACGATCTTCTTTACCATCATTTAATACCTGTCGGTTGAGTTGAAAAGTGTATTTACCCATCGTTACACTATCACCGGTAATTTTTTTAGGAGCTTCTGTTTTATTGCGAAGAGCATTTTGAATTCTTACGATCAGTTCTTCCATGCTAAAAGGCTTGCGGATATAATCATTGCCACCAAGTGAAAAGCCTTTCACTACATCTTCGGTTTGAGTTTTTGCAGTAAGAAAAATAATAGGTACTTCTTCATTCAGATCCCTTATTTCATCAGCAATGGTAAAGCCGTCTTTATTCGGAAGCATAACATCCAATACACAGATATCTGGTTCGGTTTTTTTAAATGCTCCTGTTGCTTTTGCGCCATCACTTTCCATTATCACTTCAAAGCCGCGGCTTTCAAGGCTTTCTTTTACGATCTTGCCAAGAAACACTTCATCCTCTACATATAAAACCTTTGTTTTGCTCATGTTCTCTTGTGAATGGTTAAACTATTTTAGGCAATGTAATAATAAATTTAGAACCCAAGCCAGGTTGACTCTCCACTTCTATTTTTCCTTTATGTCTTTGAATAACATGTGCTACATAGCTTAACCCCAGCCCATAGCCTTTTGTATTATGTGTGTTCCCTAACGGTACACGGAAAAATTTTTCAAACACTTTGTCTTTATATTCCTGTGAAATTCCAATTCCGTTATCTGCAACAGATAATTCAATCTCGTTTTCTTTTTCTTTCAAATCAAATTTTATCGCAGTGTTACCATTGCCATATTTTAATGCATTATCAAGCAAATTAAAAACTACGCTGAGTAAATGCAGCCTGTCTGCCTGTAAATGAGTATCCCCTTCCGTATTTATAGAAACAGTCGCATGATGTTTTTCAATTTGCAATCGCATAGAAGAAACAACTTCATCTACCACACCTTTCAGATCAAGTAATTCATACTTCAGTTCAATTTCTTTTTTCTCAAACATAGAAAGCTTAAGCACTTTATCTACAAGCAGGGAAAGACGTTGCAATTCATTCTGCGAAATATCTAAATATTCTTTGGTCCGCTGGGGGTCGTTGATCGCATTAAAATTTCTTAATGCTTCTATAGCCACTCCTACTGTGGCAATAGGCGTTTTTAATTCGTGGGTGATATTGCTGATGAATTCATTCTTTATTTCAGTAAGTTTTCGCTGGCGTTGCAGGTTTCGGTAAAGTAGAACAAATGAGAATACAGTGACGCCTACAAGAAACAAGGAAAATAAAATCGGAGAAATAAGTTTTTTGATCAAATAACCAAAAGAATTACCAAGGGTTAACTCATAAGTGACCGGATGAGCAAAACCAATAGTGATCTTGTTGAGTGCCTTTTCTTCTTCCCGCGGGATCCGTTCACGACGAACCTGGCTGGTATCTTTTGTGATTAATATCGGGACATTCATTCCTTCCTTATCAAAAGAAATGCGGCAAGCCGAATCAATTTCTTTAACACGCAATGAATCCTGTAATGAATCAACATTATATAAGAATCGGAAAATTTCTCCGGGAGGGCCTTTGCGTTCAAACATAAGATCTTTGGTTGAATCTCCCGTCCTTGAAAAGGATTCATTCATTGAAATGATCATGTTCCCTTTTTTATGCCTCATCGAATCGCCTGGTAATTCTTTATTTCTTATTATGACATTCGGCCTGTCTTCCAAAACGATCCCTGCATTCCTTAGGGAATCATTCACCCGTATCGTTACATTATTTATTGCATTAGTGATCTCATCTTCTGGGTGACCAGGAAATCCAGGTTCGTCATTCATCACCTCAACTTTTATCTTAGAGGTAGAATCATTAAAAACTTTGCCAAGGTTCAATTTTTTTCCCTGGAGTTTTCGTACTGTTTCTTTGAAAACAACGTTACTGCGGAACTCGAGATCCTTTTTTTCCTTGATATAATTTTCCTGAAGCCAGAAAACCTGGAAACCGGCAATAATGAGAATAGGAATAGCCATTAACAATAACTGCCCTTCGCTGTGTATATTTCCAGTCCTGTTCATTAAAAGCAAATTTAGCCATTAGATGACGGGGTTAAAAAGCCCTTAACCTTTATTAACCTTAAACCAAGGTAGCTTAACTTGTATCCGTCAACGCCGGAATTAGTTTTGCCAAAACATTATTTATTTATGAAACGCTTATTGATTGCTTCAGCTATGCTTCTGGCTATTCCCACTCTTGCCCAGGTAAAAGAAGGTAAGATCGTGTATGAAAGAACAATGCAATTACAGATCAGGATCAATGATGATAATCCTGCTTTTCAAAATATGATCCCAAAAGAAAGAAAGGATAAGTTTGAACTCTTTTTTACAGAAGGAAAAAGCTTATGGCAAGGTGTTGAGGAAGATGGCCAGAGCGATGAAACAAGTTTTGGGGATAACGGTGGCGGAATGAGAATGGTCATTCGTGTGCCAGGAAGTGATGATATTGCTTTCAACAACATACCTGAAAGTAAAAAAGTAGATCAAAGGGAACTGGGAGGTAAAAGTTATATTATAGCGGATAGCATAAAAAAATTGAGTTGGAAAGTCGCCGGAGAAACAAAAGTGATCCTTGGCCATAATTGCATGAAAGCAACAACACAGCGTATGCAGGAGAGCTTCCGGATGACAATGGATAATGGCGAAGCAAAAAGAGAAAAAGTGATGGATACAATGAATATTGTAGCATGGTTTACCAATGAAATCCCGGGTTCATTCGGTCCTGATATATACCAGGGACAGTTACCGGGAACTATTCTTGAAATTGATGTGAATAATGGAAGAAATACTTTTAAAGCGATTGAAATTTCTCCAAAGGTTGATGTTGCAAAGATCAAAGAGCCTTCTAAAGGGAAAAAAGTAACTCCTGCAGAATTTGCAAAAGAAAGAGAAAAGCTGATGCAGGAAATGATGCAGAATAATGGTGGCGGTGGACCGGGTATGAGAATTAATATCCGGGATTGATCTGGCAAAAATATTATTTAAAGGCGGCATTATTATGTCGCCTTTTTTATTTCAAACTTATCAAGGCTAAGCTCTCAACTCCACTTTGAATGCAAGACTGAAATAGCGATAATAATGATCTTTATTTTCAATATTATTTGTATTCCATTCTTCTCCATAAGTAAATGGATTTTTACTTGACCATGCCGCTTCGCCAATTGCGATCAATGTGTCTGGACTTTTAAGTCTAAATCCATACACGTTATCCTTGTGTAAGTGCACGGTTTGCAACGGAAATTGTATCCAGTTCTCCGCATCACTTTCGTCTACCTCGATCTCTGCAGAGGAAAGGACTTGTCCCCAATTTTTTCTTTGTTTGTCAAATTCGTGTAAAGTGAGGATCAGTTTACCTGGATGAGAAACCGCGATCGAGTAAACCTGGATCTTACTAAGAGAACCTTCTTCAGGACATTGAAAAGTTTGTCCTGCAAGATGATCTGCCGGACCTGAATTCATATGGCCGATCCATAAACAAGTATTTCTGTGGAGTTGCTCAAGTGCGGGGTGAAGATGGTTGCCAAAAGTCGTCGTTTTCATACACACATGTTTTAAGTTATAGATTAAAACAGCTATTAATGGCAAGAACTACTTTTTAAACTTATTGATTGGGCAAATATTGTACTTGTGTATAAAAAGAAGTTCTCCTGATCCCAAAAATCAAATCTCTTCACATTATTTTTAAAATCATTAATTTAACTCCGTTAATAAACCACCAACATGAAAGCAAAATCAATCAAAGGAAAAACTACAGAAGAAATAAAGCAGGCTTTGGAAAAAAGCACCGCTGATGGATTTCAACCAACATTGGTTGTTTTTTTGGTGGCAAATGATAATGAAAGAAACGGAGTCACTGAATTATTATCAAAAAAAGGAATTCAAATTTTCGGCACTTCTACTGGTGACAATTTCACCGATGGGGAAATTGAATCACAGTCAATTGTTCTCTTATTACTTGATATTGATCCGGCTTGCTTTCAGTTAGCG
>Ga0207686_10001173_pt1 | contig 15151 bp, 14 predicted proteins | sample KBSM24metaG_FD_184396 | JGI IMG/M metagenome (GOLD analysis project Ga0207686, IMG submission 184396) | Miscanthus rhizosphere microbial communities from Kellogg Biological Station, Michigan, USA - KBS M2-4 metaG (SPAdes) (version 2) | ecosystem: Host-associated > Plants > Roots > Rhizosphere >...
CGCCGCCGCGGCCTTACGGGCGATTTCCTTGCGTTGCTCCGGCGTCAAAACCTTCGCGCGCCGCTTCCCGCCCAGGCTCCCCAGAGCCTTCGCGATCTCGGAAACGTCTCTCGCCTTCACTCCATTAGCTTAGCGCCAAGTTGGCGAAAGTTCAAGGACTAGGACGCAGTCGAACCCGGACCAGTAAGTCATTTAGCGCTTCCCGGCAATCCGCCTCTTCCGGCAGCATCGAATCCACCGCCGCCGTCTCCAGTTGCGCCACCAGACGCTCATACTCCGCCTGATGAAACGCAAGCTCGGGAGTTTCCAGCCGGGATTTTTCCGCGCCATGAATCTTCCGGCTCACCAGCTCCCCTATGTATGGCAATTCGAAGTCTTCATTCAGCGCGATGACGTTGGCCTCGATTCGGCCGGTCCGCATCAGATGAATTCCAGTCAACAGCACCCTGTAGACATAGAGCAGCGGTTTGACCCGAGGCGGGCTCTCTTTCTGAAATAAGCTCCTTTGTGTTGCGGCAAATCCAAGGTAGTGATGGCTGTGATGGCGAGTCACGCATCCCTTTGCAATCTCCTTCAGCTCCTCGTGCGCTGGGGTGCTTTGTACAACCAAGGGCGAATAGAGCTGCTCCAGCACATACCCGTTTTTCTTGAGAAGCATCGAGAAGAATTTAAGGACATCGTGTGTCACCAAATCCAATTCGACGCCTCCCCGTATCCCCTCCACTTCGATGGTTTCCCGTTTGGGCAACAATCCCAACGCTTCTTCGGCGGGAAGAATATGAACCCCTCGCAGATCGTAGTCAGAGTCCGGCGACGGGAACCCATAGAGATGCGCTCCGCTCACGGTCGCGAACAATAAGGGATACGGGTGATTGGCGGCTTCCGCCTTCAGAAGTTCAAAATCGATCACCCGCCATACTCCTGGGACGCCGCGTAGCGTCGGGCCCGCAGCAGAAACTTGTTGGCGCGTTCGTAGTCCGGATGCTCAGGAAGCGCAGTGGTTTCAAGCATCTGATCCAGTTCCTTGTGCAGCCTCAGGCGCCACTGTTCGACCTGTTCCCACGGAACTTCTCCGCGCCGAATCGAAAGCAACTGATCACGGTGTTCATCGACACGAAGAGGAACGAATCCCTTCTTTAGCACCGCCACGCCGGATAGCAGCAGACGGATCAGATGCATCACGTGTTTCCAACGAACCCCGTGTTCGTTGCGCAAATCCTGTTCCAGTTTTTTGAACTGCGACAAAACGTAGGAATTGTAAGTGCGGTGAATATGCCGGGAAAGAAAAATGTGCCGCATCTCAATCAAGTCCGCCGCCAGCGGTGTGCATGTTTCCACCAGCGGCGAATAGAGACATTCCAAAATACTCGGATTCGCCTTCAGTCCCAGCCGGATGAACTTCTCGATCTCCCAATAACATTCTTCGTGATCGGTCTCTAATTGCGCCGGAACCCCCGCGAGTCCCCACTGCAGTTCCGACGGAGGCAAATAGAAGCCTCGCCGGTCTACATCCGAACCCTCTTGATCCAAGCCATAAGCAGTTGAGCCTACGACGCAACGAAAGATCACGAAGCGTTGCAGGGCTGCGGCATCCGGCCCGTCTGGAACCTCCGCATCGGTGTGCTTAAAAATCGAGAGCTCACTTCGCCGATAACTGTCTTGCTTTCCGTCGGCGAACCGCACGCGGTACCCATGTTCGGGCGCAGCGGGAGTGTGCACCACGATGCCGACACGTCCGCCAATCCTCGTCAGGACCTTAGTTCCGGCAGGAATCACCAGATGAATCTGCTTGGAAACGGACACTCCCTCATTATGTCGAAATCGACAACTTGTTCAGCTACACTAAACCGGGAGGCATCCGTGAAACCCAAAACCCTCGCAGCTCTCTTGCTCGCTTCCGCGCTGACTGCCGTCACCGCGTCCGCGCAACCCGCCCCGTTCAACTCGACCGGCGTCACCATGGGCCACTGGCACATCGTCTCCAAAGACGTGGAAGCCAACAAAAAACTCTTCCGCGCCATGGGCGGCAAACTGTTCATGCCCGGCGGAAACCCGATCATTATGTTCCCCGGCCTCTATATCAACCTGAACCTCGGCACCGAAAAAGGTGACGGCGGCACTCAGGGCTCGGTGATCAACCACGTCGGCTTCATCGTCGACAACGTCCAAAAGCGCGCCGCCCAGTGGAAAGCCGCCGGCGTCACCGTGCTCCCTGGCAACAACAACCGCCTCGATCAGGCCTTCGTCGAAACACCCGACGGCGTCCGCATGGAAATCCTGGAAGACAAAACCCAGTCGATGCCCATCCGCAATGAGCACGTCCACCTGTTCCTGACCGAAGCCGAAATCCCCAAAGCGCAAGCCTGGTATGCCAAAACCTTTGGTGGGACCACTGCTATCCGCAACGACGCACCCGTCGTGAACCTCCCCGGAGTCCAAATCCGCTTCACCAAAGCCGACGCGCCGCAGACGCCCACCAGAGGGCGCGTGCTCGACCACATCGGTTTCGACGTGAAAGACCACGCCGCCTTCGTGAAGACACTCCAGGCCGCAGGCATCAAGCTCGACGAGCCGGTTCGCAAGGCCCCCAACGGCAGCACCCTCACCTACATCACCGATCCTTGGGGCACCCGTATCGAAATCATCGAACGAGCGCCCCTGGGGCCGGAAGTGATTTAGATTTAGGCTAGCGCCTTACCGTACAGCGCCAGCAACCGCGCCCAAGCCTTCTCGGCCAGCGGCTCGCTATAGACCTGCGAATCCGGCGGACACCAGCCGTGCGCAGACCCCGTATACACTTCGATTTCCGCCGGCACCTTCGCCTTCTCGAAGGTCTCCTTCAGGACGTCCTTCTCTTTAGGAGCCCGCATATCGTCATTCGCCGCAATCGCGATCAGCAGTTGCGCCTTGGTCTTGGCCGCCTGCAGATGCGGACTGTTCGGCATATCCGTCACCAGTCCACCGCCATGGAAAGAAGCGGCTGCGCCCACGCGATCCGGCACCGCAGCCGCGGTCCGCAGCGCCATCGGCCCGCCCATGCAATAACCCTGCGTGCCCATCTTCCGGTTTTTGGCGACGGACGCCTGCTTGTCCAGCCATCCCAGAAACGCCTTCGCATCCGTGAACTCGGTCGTCTCGGTCATCGCTTGCGCCAACGGCAACAACTGTGGGATCGGAGTCGCCGAACCCTGGTCCGCCGTCGGAGCTTTCTTCACGCGGTAGAACGGATTCACCACCAGCACCGAATAGCCCGATTCAGCTAGCCGCTTGCCCATATTGCGGAACGCCGGCCGCAGCCCGAAGATGTCAGGCCACACCAGAACACCCGGGGCCGTGCCCGTCGAAGGATGCACAAAGTAACAGTCCGCAGTGCCGTCCGGCGTCATGATGCTCACGTCCGCCTCCGTCACTGCAGCCGCGTTCGCGACTTTTGGCAGCATCATGGCCACGCCTGCTCCCAACATCACGCCGAATTGCTTTCGCGTCACCAAACCGAGTTTCTCGTATTGCTCCCGGTCGTCCTCAAAATGATCTTGATCGCACATAGTCGCTCCTTTTCGCCTGCGCTACCGCAGGTATACTGGCTAGTTTATCTCTACTCGGTCCAATCTTGTGTTGGAGCGTCTCGATCCACACCGGAACCGAGTTTTTCGACTTTGCGGGCCCCTTGTTATACGCTAAAAACCGGAGGCAATGTTGGTGAAGGTTAAGTTGAGTTCCCCTACGCAGCAGGAACGATCCTTGCCGAAATGTAGGACCGGCATAACTGGCTTTGATGAGATAACCTTAGGCGGCTTGCCGCGCGGCCGGCCCTCGCTCATCTGTGGCGGGGCAGGCTGCGGCAAAACTCTCTTTGGCGTGGAATTCCTGGCGCGCGGTGCCCGCGAATTCGGCGAGCCGGGTGTTTGCATCTCTTTTGAGGAGACCTCTGACGATCTGGCCCAGAATGCAATCTCCCTGGGCTTCGATCTAAAAGCTCTGCAGCGCTCCAAAAAGCTGGTCATCGATTACATTCACATCGATAAGAGCGAGATCGCTGAGACGGGCGAGTATGACCTGGAGGGGTTATTCATTCGCATCGGCAGCGCCATCGATGCTATCGGCGCCAAACGAGTTTTGCTGGATACTCCCGAGACGCTGTTTAGTGGGCTAAACGACGAAGGGGTTTTGCGCTCCGAATTGCGGCGCCTGTTCCGCTGGTTGAAAGAGAAAGGCGTCACCGCTGTAATCACTGGCGAACAGGGCGAAGGGAGACTGACGCGCTACGGAATCGAGGAGTACATTTCTGATTGCGTGGTGCTGCTCGACCATCGCCTGCAAAATGGCATCGTTACGCGGCGCCTGCGCGTGCTCAAATACCGTGGCTCCATGCACGGCACCAACGAGTATCCTTTTCTGATCGAACACAGGGGTATCTCAGTCCTCCCCGTTACTTCGCTAGGATTAGCTCACAAAATATCCGATGAACGAATCTCCACGGGTGTTGCGGGCCTGGATGAGATGCTCGAAGGGCAAGGCTTCTATCGCGGCAGCAGTATTCTCGCCACCGGCACCGCGGGGACCGGCAAAACCAGCCTGGCAGCGCATCTGGTAGATGCTGCCTGCGCTCGCGGCGAAAGTTGCTTGTTCTTTTCCTTTGAGGAGTCACCCGATCAGATCCTCCGCAACATGCGCTCGATCGGAATTGACCTCGCGCGCTGGATCAAAAAGGGGCTGCTGCACATTCATGCTCGGCGTCCTACTGCCCACGGGCTCGAACTGCATCTGGTCGAGATGCATAATCTGCTGGAAGAACGCAAGCCGCGCGTCGTGGTGGTGGACCCGATCAGCAGCCTGATGTCCGGCGGATCTCAGAATGTGAATGACGTCACGAATATGATCCTCAGGATCATTGATCGCCTGAAGCAACTCGGAACTACCGGATTTTTTACGGCACTCACGCCGGGAGGAGGTGCGCTCGAAGCTACCGAACTCAAGGTTTCCTCATTAGTGGATACCTGGCTGCTGTTGCGCGATGTAGAAAGCGATGGGGAGCGAAACCGTGTTCTGTACGTTCTGAAGTCGCGGGGAATGGCCCATTCCAATCAGGTTCGTGAGTTCCTGATGACCGGCAACGGAGTAGAATTAAGAGAAGCTTATCTGGGCCCCGCCGGCGTTTTAACTGGTTCAGCGCGGCTGGCTCAAGAAGCCCGCGAGCGAGAAGAGGAAGTGAAGGTGAAACAAGAGGGCGAAGACCGCCAGTTGGCCTTGACTCGAAAGCTCCGCGCCGCGGAAGCTCGCATGGCGGCACTGGAGGCTCAGAAGGTCTCGGCCGCGCGCGAATTGGAAGCCCTCGCATTGGAAGGCAAGAACCGGAGCAATTCGATCCTCGAGCAACGCGCGGAAATGGCCCGTAGCAGGAAAGTTAGATCGCCGAAGGCGACCGGGACAGGCGCATAATGGCGACGAAACGTGAGGCCAACACTAGGTTCGAATACGAGCTACGGTTATATATTGCCGGCCAGACCCCCAAGTCGCTGCAGGCCTTTGCAAATCTTACCAAGATCTGCGAAGAGTTCCTGATGGGGCGATATCGCATCGAAATTATTGATTTGGTGGAGAAACCGCAGTTGGCAAGGGGCCATCAAATCCTGGCTGTTCCAACACTGGTTCGGACCCTTCCAGAACCGATCCGGAAAATCATCGGGGACCTTTCCAACAAAGAGCGGGTCTTGGTCGGCTTAGATATTCGTTCGGCAGGCTAATTGCATGGGTATCCTCAGCATGCGCCCGGGAGTTCGTCACGAGTTGCGGCTCTACGTCGCGGGCACCACGCCACGATCCCTGCGGGCCGTGCAGAATATTAAACGCATTTGTGAGGCCGCCCTTCCGGACCAGTACGCTTTGGAGGTAATCGATGCCTATAAAGAACCCGGCCGGTTAGCGCGAGACCAAATAATTGCCATACCGACGTTGATCAAAATTTCGCCGGGCGTAATCAAACGCCTGATCGGTGATTTATCCCAGGAAGCGCAGGTGCGTAGAGGCCTTGGTTTGGCAGCTGCCTGAATCGTATGAGTTCGAGTAAAGCCATGGCGTTGAATACCTCCCAGGAACTGGCGAATCGGGACGCGCGCATCGCCGAACTGGAGGCTCGTTTGGCGGAAGCCAATGAAACCCTGCAAGCGATCCGTAGCGGACAAGTGGACGCTTTAGTGGTGTCCGGGCCCGGCGGCGATCAAATCTTTGCACTCGAAGGGGCCGATCACTCCTATCGTGTCCTGGTCGAAGAGATGCAGGAAGGTACCGTGACCCTCGATCGGGACGGGTTAATTCTTTATGCGAACCGGCAGTTTGCGTCCATGATGCGGACACCTGCGGAAACCATTGTAGGTTCCCGCTTCCATCGCTTCCTGGCCTCGGAACTGCAAAACCTATTTTCAGAATTGCTGGCGGACGTTGATACCCAGCGTAAGCAAAGCACGTTAATACTTGATGCCGCCGATGGCACCGCGGTTCCGGTACAGGTTTCGCTGAACCGGGTGGAGACCGGCGGCATGCAAACTATCTGCGCTCTCATAACCGACCTTACCGGGCAACGCAATTATGAAGCCATGGTCAAGGACGGGGAACTTTCGCGCTTGATCCTGGATCAAGCAGCAGAAGCCATCGTTGTGATCGACGCGCAGGGCAAAATCCTGCGCGCGAGTGCTTCCGCCCAGAAACTCGCCGGCCACACCGTCCTGCTCCAACCCTTCGACACGGTATTTCACTTTTTGGGAGCGGAGCAGCGGATCGAAACCTCGTATCTTTTGGCGGCCGCGCATGCCGGGGGCGGACTGCGCAGTGTTGAAGTGGAGCTCCTGCGGCCGGCGAGGCCGTCTTCCGCCATGCTGCTGAGCATGGGGCCGCTGTGGAGCGGCGTTCGCGACCTGTTGGGCTGCGTAATCACACTGACCGATATCACCGATCGCAAACAATCCGAAGAAGCGCTCGCCCGCCAGGCCCATGCACTCGAGCTTTCCAACGGCGATTTGAAGCAGTTCGCCTACGCCGTGAGTCATGATCTGCGGGAACCGATTCGCACCTTGTCGGTGTATGCTCAGCTGTTCGAAAACAAATACAAAGGCCACCTCGACCAGCAGGCCGACGACTTCATCCGCCATACGGTGCAGGCAGCACACAGACTCGAAGCTTTGATGGATGGCCTGCTGGTTTACACCCAGACCGCTGAGAACCCGCAGGCTGTGGATTCCTTAGTGGATGCCAATGCCGTCTTGTTCAAAACCATCAGGCTCCTCGAGACCTCGGTTGCCGAAACTGGCGCAGAGATCGCAAGCGATCCCTTGCCTATGTTGCAAGTGGAGGAAGTGCACCTCCAACAATTGTTTCAGAACCTGATCAGTAATAGTCTCAAATATCGAACCGACGCTCCGCCCCGTATTCACGTCTCCGCGCTATCGGACAAGGGTATGTGGAGATTAAGCATCGCCGACAATGGAATCGGAATCGACCCGCAGTATCACAAGCAGATTTTTGGCCTCTTTAAACGACTCCACGGAAATGCCAAATATGCCGGCAGTGGAATCGGCCTGGCCATCTGCCATAAAATTGTCGAACGCTACGGTGGCCGGATGTGGGTGGATTCAGCAATGGGAAAAGGATGCACCTTCTTTCTAACGCTTCCCGCGGGGCAAAGCTAATTTAAAGTAGCGGGCCACACTGCTTCTGGGCTTCCGTTTCCCACAGTCGGGAGCATTCTCTACAATTCCTGTTCTCGCTCCGTAGCCCTAACCACCTCAGGCGGCACGACGTCTATCCGGTCGCACATCGAGAGGATGACGTGGACCTGCCCGTGTGCCATACTTCCTGCAGGTCACGCGCATATGATGAGTCCACCCTGGGGATTCCTGCGATGCTGATTCTGGCCGCATTGTTGTCCGCGTTGCTGGCGCCCGCGGCACCGCAGGTGATCGCGGTCAATGTGGATAGCATAGTTCATCCCGTCACGGTTGAAATTGTTGCGCACGCACTTGAGCAAGCCCGCCGTGAGAATGCCGCCGCGGTTTTGTTGCGTCTCAATACGCCCGGTGGACTGCTGGACGCCACCCGGGAGATCAACTCCAAGATCGTCGTCTCGCCAGTTCCCGTGATCGCCTACGTCACCCCCAGCGGCGGGCGCGCCGCCTCCGCCGGGTTCTTTCTGCTGGAAGCGGCGGATGTGGCCGCAATGGCGCCGGGCACCAACACGGGCGCGTCTTCTCCCGTCCTGCTAGGACAGCAAATGGACCCCGTGATGCGCAGCAAGGTGGAAAACGATACCTCCGCCTGGCTGCGCAGCCTGGTCGACAAGCGCGGCCGAAACAGCGCTCTGGCTGAACAAACCGTTCGCCAGGCCAAAGCGTTCACCGAAAAGGAAGCTCTTGACAATCACTTGGTGGACTTAATCGCGTCGGATGAAAAGCAGCTCTTAGCGGCTCTCCATGGGCGCGAAATCAAGCGTTTCGATGGGCGCACGGAAACGCTCCACTTGCAGGGAGCGGAGATCGTCGAATATCGTGCATCGCTGCGTGAGCGCCTGGTTGAGGCCATTGCCGATCCCAATACAGGGTACATTCTGCTGGTCCTGGGAGCGCTGGGCATCTACCTGGAATTCCAGGCGCCGGGCCTGATTCTTCCCGGAGTTGCCGGTGGCATTTTGGCGCTACTGGGGTTGTCTTCGCTGGCCGTGTTGCCGATCAACTGGGCCGGAGCAGGGCTGCTAATTCTGGCCTTGACGCTTTTCGTTCTCGAAGCCAAGATCGCTTCTCACGGGATTCTGGGTACTGGCGGCACCGTAGCCATGGTGCTGGGCGCGGTGCTGCTGATCGATGGACCGCCCGAATTGCGCATCCATCTGACAACTGCTTTGGCCGTGGGCCTGCCTTTCGCTTTGATCACGATGTTTCTGATGACGCTGGTGATTCGCTCCCGCACCGCCAGGGTCGCCGGGGGAGAAGCAGCGCTGATCAATTTGATCGCTCAGGCGCGCACGGCTCTGGCTCCCGCAGGAAAGGTTTTCGTGCACGGAGAGTACTGGGACGCGGTATCGACAGTCGCGGTGGAACCAGGCAGCCAGGTGCGCGTGGTTGGAATCGACGGCATGAAACTCCGCGTCGAGCCCCTCGGTCCCACCGCCCAGCAGAACTAGAAAAGGCAATTGCCGGCTAGAAACATATGCAAAGGGAGGGATGAGTGATGATCCCCATCGGGATAATTCCAGTAGTGATTATCGTCATCTATTTGCTGTCTTCGATCAAGATCCTGCGCGAGTATGAGCGCGGCGTAATTTTTCGGCTCGGCCGGGTGCTGCCCCAGCCGAAGGGCCCCGGCCTCTTCCTGGTGTTTGCGCCGATTGACCGCATGGTGCGAACCTCGCTGCGGATCGAAGCCATGGAGGTCCCGGCCCAAGACGTGATCACTCGCGATAACGTCACGGTGAAAGTCAACGCCGTGGTCTATTTCCGCGTTATCGATCCCACCAAGGCGGTGATCGAAGTGACGAATTACCTGTATGCCACTTCTCAACTCTCCCAGACCAGCCTGCGCAGCGTTTTAGGCGAGGTGGAGCTGGATTCCCTGCTCAGCCAGCGCGAGGCGCTCAATATCCGCTTGCAGTCGGTGCTGGATCAGAATACGGGACCATGGGGCATAAAGGTGACGATGGTCGAAATCAAACAGGTGGATCTGCCGGACCAGATGATCCGGGCCATCGCGCGCCAGGCTGAGGCCGAGCGCGAGCGCCGGGCTAAGATCATTCACGCGGAAGGTGAAGCGGCGGCCGCGGCGAACCTGGAAAAGGCGGCCGAAACCATGGCGCGGCAGCCGGGAGCCATTCAGCTCCGCTATCTGCAAACCTTGGTCGAGATCGGGGCGGAAAAGAACACCACGGTGGTATTCCCCTTACCGATCGACCTTCTGTCCGCTTTGGGGCAAGCGCTGAAGAAGTTCGGCGGCCCCGATTAACTGCGCCCTCATAGAACTGACGAATCCAAGGGTAGGTGGCCCGCACGAACACGAGCCACCTACCGCCCGGACTTGGTCAGAAAAGTTGCAGCACTCGTTCCAGCAAGGATGGCCGTTCCGCTTGTTCCGAGACGTCCACGGTCGCAGAACCTTCTTTCAGAACCGCGGACAGGATCTCTTTTCCAGGTACCTCCAAAACATCAAAGATGAGATCGGCGGGAAGAGCGCCCACGGCGATTTCTCGTCCATCGGTAAATTGAAAGACGTCACGTTTAGGCGCAGTCAGCATGCGGAAAACCGCCTCGGCGTCCGCGACCGGCTGTAGACTAGCTTGCTGAGGTTCCGGGAATCGAAACAGAACCGTGGTGCGATCGATCAGGCATACGGGTATGGGCCTGGGAGTATGCAAGTCTGACTCCCGCACTGCCCAATTGCTGCCGTGGACCTTCCGGATTCCGAGTCGTTGTCCGGCCTCGGCCTGCAAAATTTTATCTGCATGATCTGCCGAATACCAGCACATAATAATACCTCCTACTTCTTGTCGGGCAGTCAGTCGCCCGATGGCCTGAGTATGGGCCGATCTTTCGCTCGCGGCAAGGGGGAATTTGTCACGCCCGCGAGTAGCCTCGGGCAGACGGTTGCGGCAGTGCGGTCAGCGGCATCCGTATCGACGGATAACAAAACACCTTAGCCTTGAACCCACCCGGGGATTCGTAGCATCTAACGCAGCGTGAACCTTTCGGTTCCCTCTTGGCGTCCGCTAACCAGAGACCTCGCGAATCCTCAACGCGAACTTCGCGCGAGTCTGCGGAAGAGAATCCCGCGCCCCGGCCTCCTCATAGCGGGATCGCTACTCGTCCTTGCGGTTGCCATCGAAATGAGATTTTCCTGGTTGCAATCGCGGATGTTTGCCTTTGTGGCGGCGCGCCTGCACTACACCGTGGCGAATGGATCCAGCCAACGGATCCATTTTCCGAAGGGGGGACCTTACGATGAGAGACTCGGCTACTCGCGCTTGCCGGATTTCATGCGCCAACTGCAAGGTGCCGGATACCAGGTGACGGCGCAGGCACGCGCCTCCTATCCCTTTCTGGTTTTGTCGAGTTTGGGCGTCTCTCCGGCATACCCTGAAAAGGACCAGGCCGGCCTTGAAATCCTGGATCGAACCGCCGCCCCTCTTTACACTGCCCGGCATCCCGAAAACATCTATCCGGAGTTTGCCTCAATCCCACCTGTGGTGGTGAACACCTTGCTGTTCATCGAGAACCGCGGCATGCTGGACCCGGAATATCCCAATCACAATCCAGCGATCGAATGGGGGCGCCTGGCGAATGCAGGACTGGACTTCACGCTACACAAGATCTATCCGCCTCATCCAGTGACTGGCGGAAGTACGCTGCCAACGCAACTGCAAAAGATCCGGCATTCTCCCGGCGGGCGCACCGACTCGCCGGCCGAGAAACTCCGGCAGATCCTATCGGCTTCGCTCAGCACTTATCGCGACGGCAGCCAAACAACTGAGGCACAGCGGCGTGTGATCCGTGACTACATCAACTCCATTCCCCTCGCCGCGACCTCGCATCAGGGGGAGATCCTGGGGCTCGGAGACGGGCTAACCGCTTGGTACGGCGCCAATTTCGATCACGTTAACCAGCTCCTGTGGACGCGGGAAGCCAATCTCGATTCGACGCAGATGAGAGCTCGGGCGCAGGCCTATCGCCAGGTGCTTTCGCTATTGCTGGCTCTGAAGGAGCCATCCCAGAGCCTTGTTCGCAATCCTGACATGCTCTTTACCCGGACCGATCGCTACCTGCATGCACTAGCTGCCAACGGCCTGATTTCGCCGCGGCTGCGGGATCTTGCCCTGGCACAGCACACACCGCTTGCCGCCCATCTCACTCCAGCGCCGCCGCCGGACTTCGTGGAGGCCAAGGCCACCGGTAGAATCCGCGCACGGCTCGTTTCAGCTCTGGCGCTGAAGGACAGCTATGCACTCGACCGCCTTGACCTCCGGGTCAGCACTACACTTGACGGAGCGGTGCAGGGGTCGGTGACGCAATTCCTGCGGGGCCTGATGGATTCACAGGAGGCGGAGAAAGCAGGCCTTATCCAAAACCGCTTGCTCGCAACCGGCGACCCGCGTCAGGTGATCTACAGCTTCGCGCTCTATGAACGATCCGGCGGGGCCAACCTGTTGCGGGTGCAGACCGATAACTTCAACCAGCCGCTGAACATCAACGAAGGCACGAAACTCCAGCTCGGCTCCACCGCCAAACTGCGCACCTTGATCACTTACCTCGAGATCATCGAGCAGCTTCATCACTCTTACGGCGGCATGACGCCTTCCCAATTACAGTCGGTCGCCGTCCTGCCGGGAGACCGGCTGACACAGTGGGCCATCACCTATCTCTCCGCAGATACCGCCCCCAGCCTGGAAACAATGCTGCAGGCGGCACTCGACCGCACCTACTCCGGTACCCCGGACGAGGCATTCTTCACGGGCGGTGGATTGCACTACTTTGGGAACTTCGAACTGTCGGAGGACCTGCAGATCCTGACCGTCCGCGAAGGGTTCCGGCAGTCTGTCAACTTGGTGTTCGTCCGGCTGATGCGGGATATAGAAGCATACTACCGCTATCGTGTTCCAGGAGCCTCCCCGAGCGTACTGACCGACTCGCATCATCCGGACCGGCACGCCTATTTGGCTCGCTTCGCCGATCAGGAAGGCAGCGTCTTTCTCTCCAGGTTCTACGCCAAGTATCAAGGCCAAAGCCCGGATCAAGCTCTCGAGACGCTGCTGAAGGGCATCCCGCCGGCTCCCGTACGGCTCAGCGTAATCTACCGCTCGGTTCGCCCGGACGCAGACCTGGACGCGTTTTCCGCATTCCTGGAAGCGCACGTGCCAGCCGCGCTCAAGAATCAGGATGCGACCAGCCTGTACAAAAAGTACAGCGCTGAGCAATTCAATCTTGCCGACCGCGGGTATCTGGCCCACGTCCATCCCCTGGAACTGTGGTTGCTTCGCTACCGGGAGCAGCACCCCCAGGCGAGCTTGCAGGAGGTTTTAGCCCAGAGTCACGACGCCCGCCAGGAGGTGTATGCGTGGCTCTTCCACACCCGCTATCCAGAGGCGCAGAATAAGCGCATTCGAATTGTATTTGAGCGCGACGCCTTTCGCGAGATATGGAAGGGGTGGAAGCGGCTCGGTTATCGCTTCGACTCGCTGGTGCCATCGTATGCTACCGCCATCGGTGTTTCCGGCGACACACCCAAAGCCTTGGCGGAACTCGCCGGCATCCTGATCAATGGAGGAGTGCGTTATCCATCGGTGACTATCCAGGAGTTGAACTTCGGGCGCGCCACTCCAGTCGAGACGGTTCTCAGCCGCGTACCGGTCCAGGGAGAACGCATACTATCGCCGGTGATCGCCGCATTGGTGCGCCAGGAGATGGTCGGCGTGGTGGAGCATGGCACTGGCCGGCGTGCCCTCAATGCATTCGTCCTGCCGGATGGCAACATTCTGCCGGTGGGAGGCAAGACCGGCACCGGAGATAACCGCTTCAAGGTTTTTGCGCCGGGAGGCAGGCTCACGGACCAGCGCGCCGTCAACCGCACCGCCGCCTTCGTGTTCATTATCGGAGATCGCTTTTTCGGAACGGTTACCGCCTTTGTTCCCGGCAAGAATGCTGCTGGTTACGAGTTCACCAGCGCGCTGGCGGTTCAGATATTTCGGGACCTCGCGCCGCGCCTGCTGCCTCTGGTCGCTAAAAATCAGAGCGACGCCTCCTGCCAAGTGCCGACGGCCGCGACATGCCAGCCCGTCGCGAACAGCCGGACTGCGCACTGACGGACTCGGACTTCAGCCCCTTCGTTGCCGCCCCCGCGCCAGTTCCTCCAGCACCGGCCGCACCAGCTTCTGCAATTCGCCGAATTTCTCCAGGTAGGTTTGGAACGTCCTGTTGAGTTCCAGTGCTTGCTTCGGCGTCAGTTCGGCCCTCACGATCATGTCGCGTACATGGACCGGATGCGGCAGCACCGCGTCATCATTCAGTTCTTCCAGGGCGGTTTCCGGATCGTAGTGGTACATACCCCGATGATCTCACTCACGGACCATAGGCACGAAACGAACAGGAAGGCTGACTTTGCGCTGGAGCGAGCCATCCGCGCGTTTTTCGAGCAGCACCAGGTTCTGCCAGACCCTGCCCTCGGGGGCGACCAGCTTTCCGCCCACCTGCAACTGATCCACCAGGGTTTTCGGCACTTCCGGCGGCGCCGCCGTGAGCAGGATCCGGTCGAAAGGAGCTTCGTCGGGCCAGCCCTGGTAACCGTCGCCGGCGCGAACCAAGACGTTATCGTAACCAAGCTGTTTGAGGAGGGCAGCTGAGTCGCGGGCGAGCTCAGGAACGATTTCAATGCTGTAAACCGCCTTCACCAGCCGCGAGAGTACCGCGGCTTGGTAGCCGCAGCCGGTGCCGATTTCGAGGACGCGGTGATGGGGTTGCGGATCCAGTAACTCCGTCATGAAGGCGACGACATAGGGCTGTGAGATGGTCTGGCCGTGGCCGATGGGCAGGGGGCGGTCGGCGTACGCCAAGTAGCGGAGAGGTGCGGGCACGAACAGGTGCCGCGCCGTGGAACGCATGGCTTCGAGCACGATCGCGCTGTGGACGCCGCGAGCTTCGATATCGACACGAACCATGCGCTGGCGGACGGCCTCGTAGCCGTCGAGAGCACCGAAGAGTACCGGGAGGAACCAGGAGATCACGAATCCTCGCTCCCTGGTTTCATCCTACACCCTCAGCCGAGCTTGCGGCTCACCAGCACGCCACCACCCTTTGACTTCCCGGACGCTAGTCTCTAGCATGGAAGCCCTGGAATGGTGTGTTGAATCATGCTCACCGATCTAGCGGAGATCCGCCGGCTCACCACCATGAACCGGAAAGAGAATCTCGCTTTCCAGCGCGACTTGGCCGCCCACCACTATCCTGAGGAGCCGTTTCGCATTCTTTGTAGAACCGTGGAAAAACACATCGATTGCACGGCCTGCGCCAATTGCTGCCGCCAGACTCTGGTGGGTGTGTCGAATCTTGATATCGAAAGGGTCGCCCGTTACCTGGGAACCGAACCCGTAGAGGTCGTCCGTCAATACACGATTCCTGATCCGGAC
>Ga0207686_10001179_pt1 | contig 15108 bp, 11 predicted proteins | sample KBSM24metaG_FD_184396 | JGI IMG/M metagenome (GOLD analysis project Ga0207686, IMG submission 184396) | Miscanthus rhizosphere microbial communities from Kellogg Biological Station, Michigan, USA - KBS M2-4 metaG (SPAdes) (version 2) | ecosystem: Host-associated > Plants > Roots > Rhizosphere >...
GCAATTCCATTGCTGCAGCAGGCCATCGCGCGGGACAGCGGGTTTGCCATGGCGTGGCGCAAGCTTGCTGTGGCGCTGAGCAACACGCGCGCCAGCCAGGAACAGATGATTGCTGCCACTACCAAGGCTTATCAATATCGGGATCGCCTTCCGGAGGTAGAGAAGCAGTTCACCATCGCCTACTACTACGGCAATGTGGAGGTCGATCCGGTCAAAGAAGAGGAGGCTTACCGTCGCTTGCTGGCGGTGAGCCCGGAGAACTACGGGGCGAACAACAACCTGGCTCTGTTCCTGACGCGAATGGGTCGGCCGGTCGAGGCGGAATCTCTGGCTGCTCCATTTGTCCGCGCGGCGAAAAACGTTGGCAACATGCACATGCAGCTGATCAATGCCCAGCTTGCCCAGGGGCATATGGACGAGGTGCGCCGAACCGTGCAGGGGATGGCCGCACTCAACCCCAACTCGCCGACGTACCTGCGCGCCAAGGCGGTGGCGTTCGGTGCGAGTGGCCAATATGACAGCGCTCAGCGTGCGTGGGTCGACCTCGGCGTCAAGGTCCGCGACCCCGGCTATCAAAGCCTGACCTATGCAGCGCTCGCTGCGCTGGCCCAGACTCAAGGCCATTTGGCGGAGGCCGAACGGCAGGCCCGGCTTGATATCGGCCTGAGCGAGCAGCGCGGGCTCCCAGGGAGCGCCCTCGACGATGAAGCGAAGATTGCCCTGCAATACGTCTTGTTCCGGCGCGACACGGTCACCGGGCTCCGTCTCCTGCGGTCGGCACTCGAGCAGCGTCCGCTCAACTCGATTCCCCCGCTCGACCGGCCCACTGCTGCTATCGCTGAGGTTTACGCGGTCGCGGGTCAGCCGGCGGAAGCACGCAGATTGCTTACCGCGTACGAGGCGAGCGTACCGGAAGGCATCCGGCGGGGAGAGTCGGACTGGTACACCGCTACCGGATGGCTCGCCCTGGCCGAAGGCCGTCCAAAGGACGCGGTCGCCGCGTTCGTCCGCGGGCGATCGGCGCCTTCCTGCTGGGATTGCACAGCCTGGGAAGAAGGTGTCGCCTACGAACGCGCCAATCAACCAGACTCGGCCATTGCCTCTTACGAAAGAGCAGTTGGCCCTGGCACCGGGTTCAGGCAAGTGGCGAACGCCTGGGGATTGGCGCCGAGCCTCAAACGGCTGGGCGAGCTGTCCGAGGAAAGAGGTGATAAGGCGCGCGCGCTCGACTATTACACCCGGTTCGTGACGCTCTGGAAGGATGCCGATCCCGTGCTGCAGCCGACCGTGCGCGAGGTGCGCGGGCGGATGGCGAAGCTGGCGGGGGAATCGGTGAAGAGTCAGTAGGGCGGACGGGGCGGAATGGCGGAATGGCGGAATGGCGGAATGGCGCCCTGAAGCTAGGCAGTCAGCGAAGCGATCTCCCGCCCGATCGCCTTCCCGCCCCACTCGACTGACAAAGACTCACGACTCACGACCACCGACCATTCTCGACCTCACTCGCTCACCGCTACCGCATCGAGCGGGAACACCGCCAGCTCAGGCGTGAAGCAGCGAGAGGCAACTCCGCTGTCTGCCTGATCGAGTGTAGCAAGGCACAAGGTGGACGCAGCGCATATTGCAAGGAGAGGCACAACTCAACCCTAATCTTCTATCGCGCTGGACCCGGGGACGTGGAGTAGAGATAGCAACAAATTCAGCGCCCGGCCCCTAAGGACCGGGCACCGACAGGGCTCCCGCTGCTCAGAGCGGGTTCACTACCGTACCACCACCTGTCCTTGGGGTGTGGCAAAGAGTGGAATCACATCGTCGAAATCAGGAGCGGCGTTACAGTCTATGCCCGTGTCGACGAAGCTGATCGAGATCTGGTCCGCAGGATCAGTCGCGGAGCGCCCGTTGTCCACGACCACTGTCACTGCATCCTGGCCGACTTGCTCGCTAAGACCTGATTGAGTAACCACGCCACTGACATACGCCCGGTTACCAATCACGTTGAGACAGTTGATGGCAACGTGAATGCCACCACCGCCGTTCACTTGTGAGAATCGATCCACCCATTGCCCCGTCACGCTGCCATTGGCCCTTTGAACCGCGACCAGGGAGAAATTCGCGTCGCATCCGGGTTTATCCCCGACCGCGGAACAGATATCGGGGGAACCGGCGGTTGCCTGGTGTACCACCTGACCGCCCGCGCTGGCCTGCAGTGTTCTGCCGTCCGACTGTGCGGTTGGCGGGATCGCACTCTCAGAACAGCCGAAGACAACGGCCGTTGCGAGGATCATGAGAATCCGGTTGCTAAACATTGATCACCTCCTGCTGAAGGGGAACTTGATCGTCCAAGCCCAAATGTTTGGTGGCGCGGCCACGGCGGAGCGTGACAGGCGTAACCGTGTTTGTCCCGTGAAGGCCATGAGAAGGTCCTCCCTGCGGCCACGCAGGGAGGACCTCAGTGTTATTTCAGCACGAACGGCTGCCCCTCCTCGACATCATGGCTTAACGCGAGCTGGCCGATGCGGCGCCCGAGGACCAGACCCGCGTCGGCGTCGAAGCGGTAGTGGATGCCCCCGAGAATACGAGACTCTGCCGCTTGGTCCGACATGGCCGTCAGAGACGCCCGCTTGTCGGCAAAAAACGCCCCCAGCACCGTCGTAGAGGCGGTGGAGACCGTGGCGTGATTGGATGGATACGACGGGTGGCTGGGCAGAGGGATAGACAGGATAATCAGCGGATCGGCCTGACTGGGGCGGATCATCCAGTAGGTGTACTTGGCGTCGTGGCTGGCGATGATGGCGTCGTACGCCGCCATGTTCATCAGGGCCAGAACATGTGCCGCTTGGCGCTCGTTTCGGTGGCGTTGGACCAGCAAATCCGCTGCGACCGCATTCCAGTAGCCCTGAGTCGCAACTGCCCAGAACTTGGCGATGCTGTCCTGTTCGGCCGTCCGGGTATCCGAGATGTGGCGTACCTCCGCGAGAGCCGCGAGATACCGCTCCGATCCAAAGGCCGGCGGTGGCCCGGGACGGAACTGCGAACCCGACTTCAGGAAGAAAGGAAGCGCGCTCCCCAGGAGAGGAAACAGCGGCGGAGTCGTGGCCACCCAGCAGCCCGGGCAGATCGGCACGGTCCCGGTCCAGATCGCGTTGAACCCGTCGCTCTGGGCTCGCGCGACGATGCCGGCGGCAACACCGCGACCGATCTCCGCGCCGGCACCGAACCGCGAACCGCCCTCGGTTCCCCAGGTCTCCTGTTGAGCCAGGAGCTGCTGCTCTAGGGCCGCCCCTTCGGTGGGATAGAGGTAGGTGAGAGCAGCGACCGAAGCGCCGGCGGTGGCGCCTGCCGTCCCTGCCGGGCCTCGCATCGAACTCTGTTCGGCCGCGACGATGGCGTTGTACTGCGAGACGCTGAGCAGGGCGTAGACTCGGATAGCGAAGATCGGGCTTGAGAGGGTCTTCACGACCAAATCGCCCGCGGTCTGATTCCAGACGAGGGTCGCGAGCGGCTTTACACTAGTGACCGAAGCGTTCGCGTCGGCTGGCGGCGATGCGGTCGGCTGCCGGTCGCAGCCGGTCGCGGCCAGAGCAGCGAGAATCAGGAAGGGGGCTCGACGCTGCATGGGGACCTCACTTGTGGTGGGCGCGAAGGTGCCGGTTCTTCTGGCACGGCCCGGCGCCCGGGTTACATTCCGGACCAGGACCCGACCAGCGTACCGCCCCGCGGTGACCCACGCGTGATCAAGGCGTGACCGGCCGATCCACTCTGCCAACCAATGCCCGGGACCAGCACCCGGCTGATGCTGCATACCCTCGGCGCGGTCGGCGTTGACGACCACCGCGGTGCCGTCGTCGTGCCGCTCTCCATCCAGCCGAAACGCCTGGCCCTTCTGGTTTACCTCGCCCTCCATTCCCCTCAGTTCTGTCGCCGGGATACCCTCGTCGCCCTGTTCTGGCCCGAGCTCGACCACACGCACGCGCGCGGCGCGCTCCGGCAGGCGGTGCGCGGGTTGAGGCGGCTCTTGGGGGAGGAGGCGGTAGTCACCCACGGCGAGGAGGAAGTAGGTGTCTCATCGAATCGACTCTGGTGTGACGCCGCGGCGTTCGAGGCTGAGGCGTTGGCCGGTCGATCGGCAGAGGCGCTCGAGCTGTATCGAGGCGATTTCCTGGCAGGGTTCTTCGTGAACGATGCTGCGGCGGAGCTCGAGTTCTGGGTGGATCGGACCCGCGCCCGACTCAAGGACCAGGCCCGTGAGGAAGCAAGGCGTCTACTCGATGCCGCCGAGCAGATCGGTGATCACCCGGGGGCGGTGGCATGGGCCAGGCGGACGATGGAACTGGTGCCGGACGACGAGCGGGGAGTGCGTCACCTGATCCGGCTGCTCGATGCCCGGGGAGACCGCGCCGGTGCGCTGGGCGCGTACGAGGCCTTCCGAAAGCAGCTGATCGCCGAACACGGGGTAGAACCGTCGCCTGAGACGCTGGGGCTAATCGATCAAGTGCGCTCTCGGAAACAGCTGGTGTGGGAGTCACCGCTCAGGGGCTGGCCACCGACAACCCCGTCCACGGACTGAAAGTCCGGTGACCGATCCGATCGAGCGCTTGCGCGCCGCATTAGCCGACCGATATCCCATCGACCGGGAGCTCGGCCGGGGCAGGATGGCAAGGGTGTACCTCGCCCGCGACCTCCGTCACGGGCGCCCGGTGGCGCTGAAGGTGTTGCACCCTGCCCTTGCAGCGGGAGTGGGCACCGAGCGCTTCCTGCGTGAGGTCCGCATCGCCGCCGCCTTGCAGCATCCCCATATCCTGCCGGTCCACGACTCCGGCGAGGCGGTCGGGCAGCTCTACTACGTCATGCCCTACGTAGAAGGGGAGACGCTGCGGGCGCGGTTGGACCGAGACGGCCCGTTGCCAGTCGACGAATCGGTGCGACTCGCGCGGGAGGTGCTGGACGCGCTGGGCTACGCGCATCGGCACAACGTGGTCCACCGAGATATCAAGCCGGAGAACATTCTGCTCTCGGACGGCCATGCCCTGGTGGCTGATTTCGGGATTGCCAAGGCGTTGGTGACTGCGGGGGACCAGCGCCTGACGGAGACCGGCTGGAGCATGGGCACCCCGCCCTACATGAGCCCGGAGCAGATTGGCGCCGGGCCAGTGGATGGCCGGAGCGATCTATACGGGCTGGGCTGCGTGCTGCAGGAGATGCTCACCGGTGCGACACCCTTCACCGGTGCGACCCCACAAGAATTGTTCGCCAAACATGTGCGGGACCGGCCACCACCCCTGCGGAACCTGCGGCCCGAGGCGCCGCTCGCGGTTGAGCAGGCGATCGAGGCCGCCCTGGCCAAGAAGCCGGAGCAGCGCTTTGGCACTGCGGCGGAGTTCGCGACAGCGCTGGGAACTCCGTCGGACACACCGCATGGCGCCAAGCCGCGTCCTGCGCGCACCGCTTTCCCCCTTGCAGGCGCGATGCTGGTGGTCGGCGCCCTGGTTGCCGTCGTCGCCATCGGCGTTGTGGTCATGCGGCAAGGCTCCTCGCCCGGACTCTCGCTGGGCAAGCGCGCCGATGTCACCCTGGAGCCCGGGCTCGAAATGAACCCGGCGATTTCACCCGATGGCAAGATGGTCGCGTACAGCCGTCTGACGACCACCGGCAGTGCGGTGATGGTACAGCAGTTGGCTGGTGGCGCGCCCGTCACCGTGGCCCAGCTGCCCATCCTCCAAGCCGGCATGCCAGCCTGGTCTCCCGACGGTGACAGGCTGCTCTATCTCTCACAACGCGGCCTCGAAGTGGTTCCAGCACTGGGTGGCGTGTCGAAACTCATCGTCCCGCTGACGCCGCCCGGATTCGTCTCCCGCGTCTTAGGTTGGGGGTCGTGGGCCCCCGACGGACAGCGCATCGTGTACGGTGTGGGCGATACCCTCTTCACCCGCGCACTCGCCGACTCGGCACCGCACCTGCTCGTCGCCGGCGGCCAGCCTAACTCGCCGACCTGGTCTCCTGACGGAAAATGGATCGCTTACGTCTCAGGCAACCTTGAGTATGTGCCGTTCGCCAACGTGGTGCCTAGCAGCATCTGGGTGATTCGGGCCTCGGGAGGCACTCCGGTGCGGATCACCCCTGACCAGCCTCTCAATGCCAGCCCGGTCTGGTTACCCGGGAGCCGGCACCTGCTTTTCATTTCGAATCAGGATGGCGGCCGCGACATCTACCGGGTGCAGCTGAACGGCTCCGGTGCGCCCGACGGGCCGCCCGTCCGGCTTACCGCGGGGCTCGACCCGCACACCATCGCACTATCCAGCGACGGCCACCGACTGGTGTACTCGCTGCACGTCGAGACCTCCAATGTCTTCGCGTTGACCATACAACCAAGTCGATCGGTTTCCCTGAAGGAGGCCCGACCGGTCACCAGCGGAACCCAAATCATCGAAGGCTTCTCCGTCTCGAGCGACGGACAGTGGTTGGCGTTCGACTCCAATCGCGAAGGGAATCAGGACATCTGGCGGATGCCCCTCGACGGCAGTGGGCAGCCTGAACAGCTTACCACGTCACCAGAGGACGAGTTCCAGCCGGCATACTCGGCGGATGGGATGTTCCTCGCCTTTCATCAGGCTCGGAACGGTTATCTTCGCCAGCTGTTCATCATGCCTGCCTCAGGTGGGGATCCTGTCCCAGTCCGAACCACGACAACCAACAACATTTCCCCGACTTGGGCACCGACCGGAGAGGCGCTGGCCTACAACTCCATGGACGCCTTGGTGGCCTGTATCGTGAGTCGCAAGGCGAACTCGCGATCCTGGCAGGAAACCAGCACCAAGCTATTCCCTGCCGGTACTCAGGGCATCCAATGGTCTCCTGACGGAAGGTGGATAGCCTACGCGATTAACGACAGCATTGCGGTCGCTCCAGCTGACGGCGGTTCACCCCCCAGAGAAATCGCAGTCCCGCTGGGGTTTTCCAACTTCGCCTATACTCGATGGTCCCCGGACAGCCGCACGATCTACTTTTCTGGCCTAATGCCCGACGCGAGGTTTCTGGTCTACGCCGTGTCCCCCACTGGTGGCCCGCTTCGCGAGGTGGCACACTCCGACGGACCCTCCTTCCAGACCTATCGGTTCAGCATGGATATTCAGGGCAACACTCTGTACCTCTCGCTTGCGGACCGGCAGAGCGACATCTGGATGGCCGAGGTTGAGGCCAGACCATGACGCCCCTCGACACGTTGGGAGCCGCCCTCGCCGATCGGTACAAGATCGAACGGGAATTGGGACATGGTGGTATGGCGACCGTGTACCTGGCCTACGACCTCCGGCACGATCGCAAGGTGGCAATCAAGGTTCTCCGTCCCGAGCTGGCGGCGCTGATCGGGGCCGACCGGTTCCTGGCCGAGATAAAGACCACGGCCAACCTCCAGCATCCGCACATTCTGCCGCTGCATGACTCGGGCGAAGCGGGCTCTGCCCTCTTCTACGTGATGCCGTACGTCCAGGGCGAGACACTGCGCGACCGGCTCAACCGGGAGAAGCAGCTTCCGATTCCCGACGCGGTGCGGATTGCGACCGAGGTAGCGAGTGCGCTCGATTATGCCCATCGCCACGGGGTGATCCACCGCGACATCAAGCCCGAAAATATCCTGCTGCACGACGGAACCGCCCTGGTCGCCGACTTCGGAATCGCGCTCGCGGCCAGCAAGGCGAGCGGCAGCCGGATGACAGAAACCGGGATGAGCCTCGGCACACCGCACTACATGAGTCCCGAACAGGCAATGGGCGAGCGAGAGATCAACGCCCGTTCCGATGTCTACGCGCTGGGCGCGGTTGCGTATGAAATGCTCACCGGAGACCCGCCCTTCACCGGCTCTACCGCTCAGGCGATCGTCGCCAGGGTCCTGACCGAGAGCCCGCGAAGTCTGACCGCCCAGCGCCATACCATCCCTATGGTAGTCGAGAGTGCGGTGCTCACGGCGCTGGAGAAGCTGCCGGCCGACCGGTTCGGATCCGCGGCCGAGTTTGCCGCGGCGTTTCGCGGCGAGGGGACCAGGGAACACCTGACCGAGAGGGCGGCACGGCACCCGACCGCTGCGAGCCCCAGGTCCTCTCGGCTGCTGCGGATCGGACTTTTTGCAGCTGGGCTGATCACGGTATTGACGGCGGGTTATTTCCTGGGCCACAAGAAAGCCCCATCGCGCCCCCTGCGCGCCAGCCTGTCTACGCCGCCAGGCTGTCAGCTGGCGAGTGTCGCTTCGAGCAATCTGATCCAGCTCTCTCCCGATGGGAGCATGCTGGCCTTCATTGCGTCGTGCGGCGAGGACGATGGCATCTGGATCAGGAGCCTGGTCACCGGAGAGGTTCGATTGCTGAAGGGGACCAGTGACGCCATCTACCCGTTCTGGGCGCCGGACGGCCGGAGTCTGGGATTCTTCGCCGGCAACAAGCTCAAGCGGGTGGACCTGGGTAGCGATGCGGTGCGGGACTTGGCCCCAATCATATCCGGTCGGGGCGGAAGCTGGAGTCCGTCCGACGTCATTATCTACGCCCCGGACATCACCGGGCCGATCTACCGGATTCCCGCCGAAGGAGGAACTCCGGAACCGGCAACGGCCATCGGCGACGACTCGGGACGTATCACCCACCGGATACCCTACTTCCTTCCCGACGGGCGCAGCTTCCTCTTCACCCAGGGATTTCTCAATGGGCACGAGGGGGCCGTGCGAGTCGGCAAGCTGGGATCAACCGAGAGCCGCATCGTGGCCGATTTCCCCAGCAACGTGGCCTATGCAGCCGGCCGGCTTCTGTACGTCAAGGACGGGTTGCTGATGGCGCAGCGCTTCGATGCCGGGAAGGCCAAGCTGAGCGGTAGTGCCGTCAGCCTGATTCCCGGGCTCGAGACCTGGCCCTTCCGGTACCTCGGGAACTTCTCGATTTCCTCAGGCGACTTGCTGGTCTACGAACCGGCCCCCATCAACCGCACACGGGTAGTCTGGTTCGACCCGCGCTCCGGAGGCGTGACGTCGGTTCTCGAGCCGGGCCCCTACCGGCTGGTCAGGGTCTCTCCGAAAGGTGACAAGATCCTGGTCGAGCGCGGCGAGCGTGACAGCCCGCAGTTCGATCTCTGGGTATATGAGCCGTCGGGGCAGGCCTGGACCCGAGTGACCTCACATCCGGACCTGTATTACGACTTTGCCTGGTCGCCAGACGGTGCGCAGATCGGATATGGTGCCGCCAACGATTCCTCGGCGCACATCATCAGCCTCGACCGGACGATCTCGAGGGAACTCAACGTGAAGGGGAAGAATGTCCAGGCCATGATGGATTGGTCACCCGACGGCTCATTCCTGGTTGGGCAGCGCCAGGTCGCGACAACTGGATTCGACCTTGTGATCATCCCCTTGAGCGGCAACTCTGAACCGCGGGTGCTCTATTCCACCCCCGGGAACGACAATGCTCCCCGCCTTTCTCCCGACGGGAAGCTGCTCGCCTACGTCTCATCCCAGAGCGGGAGACCCGAGGTCTACGTGACCCGGATGCCGGATGCCAAAGCACAGTGGCAAGTGTCTTCCGGAGGGAGCTCCATCCTGAGCGCATTTCGCGGTGCCCTGGCTTGGGGAAGGAGCGGAAGGGAGCTTTACTTTCTGGACGCGGAGGGTCAGCTGATGTCGGCTATCATTACCGACCAGAACGGGTTACAGGTCGGCAGGCCGGTTCCCTACCCTGCGGCGCCCAAGCATATCCTCACCTTCGATATGGGGCCGGACGGACGGTTGCTTCTGGTCTGCGATGACGCACCGGGCCAGATTCCGTTGGCCCTGGTCGAGCATTGGCCGGCCCTCCTCGAGCAGGCGCACTAGCAACCGGCCGGCCTTGTTATTGAGCAGCACGGAGTAGAACCGTGGCATATCGTCGCTTTACCGATCCCGAAGGAAACGAATGGGAAGTCCGCGATTTCTCGAAGACCGCGTGGGAATTCCATCCGGTGGCCGGAAACCCGGGCAAGATCACCCGAATCGATCCGCCGGGCTATGAATCCGACCCCTTCGAGATGAGCGAAGAGGAGCTCCAGCGTTTGCTGGGGCGCTCCGGGGGCACCGGCCGATTCCGTCCCTCCAAGTCGCCTTTCAAGGATTGATCCGCATCCGTCGAACGCGTTAGCGCAGGAGAAGGCTCCATGTGCCGTAATATCAGACCGCTCTACCATTTCGATCCGCCGGTGACGACCGAGGAAGTTCGTGCGGCTTCGCTTCAGTTCGTCCGCAAGGTCAGCGGATTCACCAAGCCCTCCGCGGCGAACCAGGAGGCGTTCGACCGTGCGGTCCATGAGGTGTCGCACACCGTGCAGCACCTGCTGGCTTCTCTGGTGACTACCGCACCTCCCAAGAACCGCGAAGTCGAGGCGGCGAAACACCGGGCCCGATCCGCGAAGCGTTTCCCCGACCGGCAGCAGAGGGTTGGGTAGTTGCCAACAGCGGAACGAGGAACGGAGACGGAAACAACACCGAATCAGTCGTACCACCTCATCCCGAGGAGCAGAGCGACGAGGGATCTGGCCTCGTTGCCCTGACGCCAAGGTACGATCAGTAGATCCCTCGCTGCGCTCGGGATGAGGTGCTTCCATCGGCGCGTGTCGAACTGGTTCGTGTTCCCTTTCCCCGTTCCCTGTTCCCGTTTTGTCACTTCACTTAACAGGCGCACAATGCTCCGCCCTCTCGGTCTCGCCCTCCTGCTCCTCGCCGCGGCTCCGTCCGCCCACGCTCAGGTCGGTGGCATCGTGAAGAAGGCCACCGGTCAGGTCACGCAAAAGAAGACGGACTCGACTTCTGCACCGGCGGCCAAGCCCAAGTGTGATCCTTCCTCCATCGTGATTACCAACGACGTGGTGGACCGGTACCTCAAATCGCTCTCCGCGAGAGACGCCGAAGTACAGCAGCTGGCCAAGCAGCCGGGAGCGACCGGCCAGTACTACTCTGCCGTGCTCCAGCGCCAGGCGATCCAGAAGCGGAAGGATGTGTTCGAGCAGCAGCAGGGTCCGGACTTCGCCAAATACGAGGCAATCCAGAAGCGGCTCGCGGCAGGCGACACGACCGCCGTTCAGGACCAGGTCGCCTTATTTGCGTCGATGGATCCGAGTTCGGTACAGATTCCGCAGCTCGACTGGCAGTCGCAGCAGAACGCGAACGCCAGCGTGGACAGCACGATGCGCACGGCTGGCGGGTTCAGCCCCTGCGACTGGCAGGACCTCGGCGAGCGCGTGCCCCGGCTGGTCCAGATCCTGGCACAGGACCCGAGCGCGACCAACTTTCAGGGCTATGGGACCCCGAAAGAAGCCGCAGCAGTGCAACCCAAGGTTCCCCAGTTGGCTCCGCTGCTTCACATCAGCCTCGCCTCGCCGGAGCGAGCCAGGAAGCCGGCACCAGCCGCCGCCACCCAACCCGCCTCGAGCGGAAACCCACAGATGGACTGCATGGCCAAGGCGCAGGCTGATTGGTCGAAGAAGCATCAGACGGAGCTGGAGGCAGCCTCCAAGGCCCAGGACATGAACACCATCATGAAGCTGAACAGCGAGCTGCAGACCGAGATGGCGAAGTGTTCGCAGTAGCGGCAAGGGCACGGTTCGCTGCGCTACTCACCGTTCTCGCGGGCGGCACGGGCTCCTCCGCGCAGCCGCTTGCGGTAGCCGGTCCGAATGGATCCACCGCGCTGGCGGAGATTTCGAGGGGCGGCGCCGCCCGCGATGCGACATGGAAAGAGGCGCACCCCGGTCTCGAGTGGACCGAGCTCAACCTGAGTGGCCGGGGAGAGGCCCGTCGAATCCGGGTGATCGCGGTACGACTCGACCCGGCTCGCTTCAGACTGTCGCTTGAGAACGGGATGGCGCCCGGCGGATTTCTCAATGTCTGGACCCTGGACATGGTTCCGTCAGAGGCGGCGCTCGCGTTGAACGCCGGGATGTTTGCGGGCGATGGGGCTTGGGGGTGGGTAGTTCACGACGGTATCGAGTACCGGCCACCCCGGAGCGGACCGCTGGCGAGGGCAGTCGTGGTGGACTCGTCAGGGGCGGTGCGACTGTTGGATGATGAGGCGGTCAGGGCGATCAGGGCGGTCACGACGGACAAGGCGGTCAGGGCGGACAAGGCGGTCAGAGAAGCCTTCCAGTCCTACCCGGCGCTCCTTGACCACGGCGAGTTGCCCGCCATGCTCACTTACGGAGTTGCCTCGACCGCCCTGACCGCCTCGTCCGCCCCGACCGCCATCGACCTGACGCATCGCGACGCACGTCTCGCGCTCGGGCTCGACGAGAAGGGATGGCTCATCGTCGCGCTGACCCGGTTCGATGTGCTGGGTTCGTCGTTCGGCTCGATCCCGTTCGGGTTGACCATCCCAGAGACCGGATTGCTCATGCGCGCCCTGGGAGCAGAATCGGCCGTGGCCCTCGACGGCGGCATCTCAGCGCAGTTACTGCTGCGCGATGTCGGCGGCGAGACGCACCAGTGGCCGGGCCTCCGTACTGTGCCGCTTGGGCTGAGTGCGGTTTCAGTGGAGAGACAATAGACGTGCACCTCGACAGCAATCACGCGGTATACGGGAACCGGCGCTTCAGCCGATTGATCGGTGCCTCATAGAATTGCCAGGAAATCGCCGCGAGTGCGACCGAGACAGCGGTGAAGATCAGGAACGCGACCGCATCGTTGCTCGGATAGGGCAAGCCCGCGACGCTGGTCAGCCGGTACAGCAAGTCGGGTACGAAGAGATGGATCAGGTAGACCCCGTAGCTGATTCGTCCCAAATAGACCAGTGGCCTGAAGTTGAACACACGGCCGGCCGCTCCTCCGACGCCTCGGGCCGCGCGATCGATCACCCAGGCTCCGAGGACCGCCCACGCGGTGTTTTCCAACCCAAGCCTGAGCCAATTGGCCGGAGGCCACCAGCCAGTGGCGCCCTCGAGCCAGGTCACCAGTACCAGAGGAATGGCCAAGAGGGCCGCACGATTCAGCTGGCGTCGGTAGAACGGAATGTCATCCGCCGGCATGGTGTAAACCCACGCCAGCCAGGCACCCACGCCGAGACTGTCGAAGGAAGCCGGCAGGAGGACCTGCAGGGCTATCCAGTTTAGACCGCCGAGGTAACCTGCTATCCGAAAAAGCGGACCGGCGAAAATGAAGACAGACACCACGGTCCCGAGGTGACGACGTGGGACCAGGAACATGAGCAGTGGCCAGATGATGTAGAACTGTTCCTCGACGCTCAAAGACCAGAGATGCGAGGTATCAGGATGCCACCGCCCCTCGATCGCGAATAGGACATTTGACGCGTACCCGAGATGCCAGCCCAGGTGGGATCGGACATCGGGGAATCCCACGCTCCAGGTTACCGCGAGTACCAGGTAGTAGATCGGAAAGATGCGGAGGAATCGTCTGATGTAGAATCGTCGGATGGCAACGCCGGTGCCTCTGCCGGCGTGGGCCACTTGGGCCCGGGAGCGAAGCAGGATACCGGTGATCAGAAACCCGCTGAGGACAAAGAAGAGGTGGACCCCGCGAAGACCCAGGTCGAGGCCTGGTTGGAGCGCGGGCCAGAAATGGCGGATCAGGACGGAAGTGACGGCGAAGGCGCGCAGCGTATCGAGCTGATCGATATGCTCGCCGCTGCCCTCGCCCAGCGCACCGAGCGGAGTGACCGGCACTCGAAAGGTTCCTTGATGAATGGGGGCCGAGTCCGGGCTGCAGGTGCTCGCTGCCGACCTGCTGGAGGATTACGTTAGCATTGGCGCTCGAACGCCTAGCGCTAATTCTCAGATCTCAGGCCGACGACAAGATAACCACACCGGCTCGACAGAGCGGGGAGTACGGTCGTATCCCGACCAGGGAGATCCCATGTACCGTCCCATCATCGGCTGGCTCTGGCTTGCGACCGTAACCGCCGCACCGGCCACCGCGCAGCAGCCATTTAGCCTCGAGCATTTTCGGAAGTTTGTGGGGGTGGGCGGGGTGGAGCTGAGTCCCGATGGCCGAACCGCGGTGATCACCGTGGGCCGCCCCAACTACGACGCGGACAAGAACGAGACCGAGCTCTGGACGGTGGACGTTGCCACCGGCGCGCAGCGGCAGCTGACCTTTGGCCGCCACCCCGCTGGCGGAGGCAAGTTCGCTCCCGATGGAAAGACCCTGGCCTTTCTGGCCCCGGACAGTACGGGAGAGAACCAGATCTGGCTTCTGCCGATGAATGGAGGCGAAGCCCGGCGACTCACCTCGCAACGAACCGGCGTCGAACATTTCAGTTGGCGCCCCGATAGTCGCGCGATCGCCTACGCCGCAGCGGACAGCGAGCCCGCGCGCCAGGGCGAAGCCAAGCATCTCACGACCTTTCAAGTCGGCGCCCAGGATCTATTCCTGAGGGAAAACATCCAGCCCCAGCATATCTGGCTGGTCAACACGGACAGTGCCACTCCCCGGCGCCTCACCAGCGGCGCCTGGTCGCTCGAGTTCGTTCTGCCGCCGAGCAGTCCGCCGTCGGCACTCAGCTGGTCGCCCGATGGGAACGAGATTGCTTTCGTCGCGGTGGTCGCCCCGGAAAGCGGCAAGCTCGATTCGGTGCACGTGCAAGTCCTCAATGTGGCTACCGGTGCCATCCGCTCTCTCACCGAAGCGCGCCGGTTCGAAAACAACCCCGTGTTCTCACCTGACGGTTCGACCATCGCGTACTGGTACCCCCGCGAAGGCCGGGGAGACCTGGTCTGGGAGAATGAGGTCTGGGTGGCGCCCGCCAAGGGGGGAGCGGGGCGCAGTCTGACTCGCGCGCTCGACCGAAACCTGTTCGGCGCGCAGTGGATGCCCGACGGGAAATCGCTGCTGATCGCGGGAAATGATCGAGCGAGCGTCGGTGCGTGGATTCAGCCGCTCGACGGAGCGGCGCGCCGTCTCGATCTGGGTGACCTCGTGATCAACGGCGCCTTCGGTTACGACATCACCGTCGCGGAGAAGAGTCCGGTCATCGCCTTTACCGCGACCGCGCCCAACCGTCCTTCGGAGTTGTATGTGATGGATTCGCCGACCGCGAAACCGCGGCGGCTGACCGATTTCAACGCCTGGGCACAGGACGTTGCCTGGGGCGGAATGGAGCG
>Ga0207686_10001183_pt1 | contig 15100 bp, 10 predicted proteins | sample KBSM24metaG_FD_184396 | JGI IMG/M metagenome (GOLD analysis project Ga0207686, IMG submission 184396) | Miscanthus rhizosphere microbial communities from Kellogg Biological Station, Michigan, USA - KBS M2-4 metaG (SPAdes) (version 2) | ecosystem: Host-associated > Plants > Roots > Rhizosphere >...
AGATGACACAGCACGCAGTGCACCTCGCTTCTCTTTATTACCGCACGCCTCTTTTGATGGGAATTTCTCTTGTTTCCCAAGCTGGAACCGAAATCGTACAAGCCTACCATGAAGAAAGAACTCCCGAGAGATGCGTTAATCTGTTGATGGCAGCTATTCGCCTCTATACAGCCTCTCAATATTTGCCAAGACAACCCTCTCTAGAAACGACGCCTGCTCACCAGGGAGAAAATAACAAGACACCCATTTTGCCAGAGTCCAATCCGAATGTTGAAAATGCCGCACAAATTCCGTTGAAAAAAATGTCTCAGGAAGATTGGAACATTTTTGCCAAAAAGCATCCAGAGTATATTTTTGCCAAAAGGCATCCGGAGTATATCAGGGGTCAATTCTTCCCTAGCTCATCTTCACAACCAGCCGAAATTCTTCTTGATGTCAAAACGGCCCTTCAAAGGGCAGGTTTTTCATCCGATTTGGACGGGTTAGATATTCAAAACCATTTTACCGATTGTCTATTTGCAGGGTTGAATTTTAAAAATTGCAGTTTTGATAAGATGAAATTTAATAGATGCCTATTTGATCAAACCACTTTTGAGCTGTGTTCTTTCAAAGAAACATATTTTATTTCATCGTCAATTGGAAATTCTCATTGGATTAGTTCCGATTTCTCATCGGCGTCTTTTTTTAGCTATGATGACATCAGTGAGCTTATCGATTTAGAAGTCTCTCTATGCAAATTTGATTTCGCATCATTTTATAAAACACAAATCATTCATTCTAATTTTTATAATTCCACATTTGAAGAAGCCTGGATTAAAAAGAGTGTGGTTGAAAGAGCACTTTTAAAAGAATGCGATCTTTCTAGCGCCTACATTCAGAATTCTATTGTTAAAGAATCGTCGCTGGAGCAGACGGTCTTACAAGACACCCATTGGTTTGAATCCACCGTTGAGCAACTGATGGTTCAAGGAGGAAAGCTCTTTCAGTGTGTCTTTTTCGACACGACCGTCACCAATAGCCAGCTTGTCGATTGCGACCTTAAAAACGCCCTTTTATTGGATGCAAAAAATGGATTCCAAATCAGTGGAGGAATTCCACATCAAGTGACGGGACCTATCGTCGCACTAGGATGGAATTTCGATACAACAACAATGCCAAACACACGATTAGCTCGAAAAGCACTCATCGATCAGGGGGCGCTCGTCATCAAATATTCACAACGAGAAGTCGCTTCTGAAACTTTGCAGATGGAGGTAACTCAGGCATTACATAGAGTAGATGGATCAGAGAAGAGTATTGGTCAGCAGCTTTTGGAAAAGGCTGCCATCGATTCTGAAATCACTCTGATCAAGCAACGGGCTGCCAATCTTCTTAAAGTTGTCCAAGGTCTTGTCATTCCAGGGGGAGCCGATATCGAAGAATGCTTCTATCGACAAGGCGTGCATTCTGAGGTAACCTATAGATCACTCCTCGAATTAGCATTGATTGCAGAAGCACAGCGACTTCAGATGCCCACCTTGGGGATTTGCCGTGGTGCACAGATGATTAATCTCTATTTTGGAGGAACACTTAAAAATGTCGAAGGCCACTCGCAAACTCAACAATTAGAATGGACGGAGTCATCCTATGGTGAGCAGCTTAAACAGCTTCTTCATAAAGACTTTGTCGGATATTCAAGTCACAAACAAGCGGCTGATAGAATCGGTGAGGGACTTCATGTTGTCCTCAAACATGGAGATGTCCCCAAATTAATGATCAGTCATGACAAGATCTTCTTAGCAACTCAATTCCATCCTGAAAGATACATAACTAAATTAAAAAATAATTTGGTGGCAGAGGACAATCAGTTGAGTACGGAGCAAAGGTTAGCAATGACCCTAGAAATTTGGGATACTGTCAAAAAAAACCTTAATGACACGTTAGAGAATATGCCTACAAATACACCGATTGAAATCGTTGCAAAAGACCGTACAGTGTCATTATTTAAAGAGCATTTTGAAAACATTGAGAAAACAGTTAAAAAGTGCCAGTTCATTTCCTCAAATCGCGACATTTATGGATTTTTTATAAAAAAAATAAAGTCTTTAAAACCAACAGACTCGTCACCTCCTCTCTAGAGAAAAAAAATTCGAATTTCGGCCCTCACGGAGCCCTCTGCCTTTGACACGTCGAAATTGCCGTTCTCAATCCGACCACGACACCTTAAAATTTTTACTACTCGGATAGGCACAAATTTAAGAAAAATTTATTCGCACTTGTTTATGTTATTTTATGTTAAAATATATTGAAACAATAAATTTCAATTATATTTAAATATGACTAATATTATAAATGGTAACAGACTCCCTGATTTTATTTTTAAAAGCGTTGCGAATCTTAACTCGCAAAGAATCATTTCGCTCGCCCTGCCTTTATTATCCCTAAACCCCGTCACGGCTCAGCTTTCCTCCATTGGTATCGGTCTTTACCAATGCCATTCTATGTGGATGAATAAAGACGCGAAAACGTTCTCAGGCTATAAGTGGGTCGATATTGCCCTCTTAGCCTCTTCGATCGCACTAAGCATTTATTTTCCTATGATTCAACTCGCCCTTTCGAGCGGGGTGTTTTTTCTCACGCATGGCTATCAATTAATCACAAAAGACAGCCGAAAGCAGACGGCTCTTCAGATGACACAGCACGCAGTGCACCTCGCTTCTCTTTATTACCGCACGCCTCTTTTGATGGGAATTTCTCTTGTTTCCCAAGCTGGAACCGAAATCGTACAAGCCTACCATGAAGAAAGAACTCCCGAAAGATGCGTTAATCTGTTGATGGCAGCCATTCGCCTCTATTCAGCTTCTCAATATTTGCCAAGGCAACCCTCTCAGGCGCCGACACCTGTCCAAGAAGAAAATAAACAAGTAGAAAATAAACCTGAGACGGTCGAAGAAATGAGAGACAAGCCTCCCATTTTGCCAGAGTCCAATCCGACAGTTGAAAATGAGACATTGCCAACCCACGACCTTCCCCCTCAAGCTGAAGTACCTGCTCCCCAAGTTGAAACTGACATAGTGCCTGCCGAGAGCTCCCCCAAAGCTGCTGATATAACGCCAGCCTACGAAAGATCCTCTCAAGCTGCAGCAACTGCTAATGACACATTGGCAGTTTGCGAAAGATCCCTTGCTCCCCAAAAACCTCTGACAATCGAAACAAGAGACAAGACACCCAATTCGCCGGAGTCCAATTCGATAGTCGAAAATGAGAGATTGCCACTTTACGAAAACTCCCCAGAAGTGAAGGAAAGTGGAAGTGTTCAAGAAAATGCCGCACAAATTCCATTGAGAAAAATGACTCAGAAGGATTGGGACATTTTTGCCAAAAATAATCCGGACTATATCAAAGATCAACTCTTGTCTTCGACATCTTCAAAATTTCAAACCGAAACTCTTTTTGATGTTAAGGCGGCTCTTCAAAATGCTGGTTTTTCATCTGATTTGGAAGGGCTAAGCCTTAAAAACCGCTTTAACAATTGTCGGTTTGTAGGATTGAATTTTAAAAATTGCAATTTTGAGGGAACGAATTTTTATAGATGTCTATTCGATCAAGTTACACTTGACAACTGCTCTTTCAAATGGGCAAAATTCTATTCACTTTCAATTGCGAATTCCAATTTAATTGATTGCAATTTCTCACAGATTTATTTTCGAGACTTTAACGACCTCAACTGTGAGATTATCAATTCAGAATTCCATTCATGCAAATTTAATAAAACATCGTTTCATCAAACACAAATCATTCATTCTAAATTTTACAACTCCACATTTGTAAAATCGTGGTTAAAAAAATGTGGCATTGAAAAAGCGCTTTTAAAGGACTGCGATCTTTCTAGTGCTTTTATTCAGAATTCTATCGTTAAAGAGACCTCGTTGCAGCAGGCTGACCTAGAAGACACCCATTGGATTGAATCGACTGTTGACCATCTGAAGGTTCAAGAAGGGAATCTCTATCAATGTGTCTTTTTCGAAACGACCGTCAGTAACAGCCAGCTTGTCGATTGTGACCTTAAAAATGCCCTTCTATTGGATGCGAAAAAAGGATTTCAAATCAGTGGAGGAATTCCACATCAAATGACAGGTCCCATCGTCGCCCTAGGATGGAATTTCAATGGAGCGGACATCTCATATACAAAATTAATTCGAAAAGCACTCATCGACCAAGGAGCCTTAGTCATTAAATACTCGCAAACAGAAGAAGCTTCTGTAGATTTGCAGCGGGAGATAATTAGGGAATTAGCTGGGGCATCTAGTTCAGAGGAGAGTATTGGCCAGCAGCTCTTGAAAAAGGCTGCCATTAATTCTGAAATCGCTCTGATCAGGCAACGGGCTGCCAATATTCTTAAGATTGCCCAAGGCCTTGTTATTCCTGGGGGAGCCGATATCGAAGCATGCTTCTATCGACAAGAGGCCGCGGGTTCTATGATAACCTATAGATCTCTCATGGAACTGGCATTGATTGCAGAAGCACAGCGCCTTCAGATACCTACCCTCGGGGTTTGCCGTGGCGCACAGATGATTAATGTCTATTTTGGAGGAACACTTAAAAATGTGGAAGGCCAATGGCAAAAGCAACAATTAGAATGGACGGGGTCATCCTATGGCGAGCAGCTTAAAACACTTCTTCCTAAAGACTTTGTCGGATATTCCAGTCACTATCAAGCAGCTGATAGAATCGGTGAGGGGCTTCAGGTTGTCCTCAAACATGGAAATATCCCCAAATTAATGATCCGTGAGAATTTCATAGCAAGCCAATTCCATCCCGAAGAATACATAAATAAATTAAAGAATAACCCGATCTTAGACGGTAATTTGAGTGTGAAGAAAAACCTAGAAATTGTGGATAATGCTAGAAGAACATTGAATGACACGTTAGAGAATATGCCTACAAACACACCTTTTGAAATCGCTGCAAAAGACGCTTTAACGGTATTCCTTGAAACTCCTTTTGAAGACCTTGAAAAAGCAAGAAAAAATGTCATGTTCATTTCTTCAAATCGCAATTTTTATGAATTCTTTATAAAAAAAATCACGTCTTCAAACCCAACAGGCTCGTCACCTCCTCTCTAGATAAAAAATAAAAATTCGAATTTCGGCCCTCACGGAGCCCTCTGGCTTTGACGCGCTAAAATTCCCATTCTCAATCCTACCATGGACTATTAAAATTTTTCCTATTTAAGATAGCCTAGGTTCAGGCTGGCATTTAAGGACAAACCGTTGTAAAATGCAATTTCGTGGGGCTGAGCGTTCCCCACAGGTTTCATTTCTAGAGGGAGGCGAGACAAAGCCAAATGGAAGCGTAAGCGGTTCGAATGGCGATGCCCATAGCTGAAAGCAGCTATGGGTGAGACAGAGAATCCATATTGGCAAAGCCGCAGCCCCCTATGGAAATGAAAGATGTGGGTAATGATCAGCTCGTAGGATAGGGTCTCTTGGAGTGTCAAAATTGGCAGCAATTTTGACAGCCCAATGGATCCTGGAGGAATTGCCCTCCCATAATCTAAAGAGTTACAAATGAATGAAGAAATCCTTATCAATGTTGAATCGAAAGAGACCCGCTGTGCCTTTCTTAAGAATGGTGTTTTGCAAGACCTCGTCATCGAGCGGAAAAATAGCCGCCAGCTGACGGGAAATGTCTATAGGGGACGGGTTAAGAATATCTTGCACAATATCCAATCGGCGTTCATCGATATCGATGAGGGCGAAAATGGATTTATTCACATCTCTGACATCTTGGAAAACACGCAAAAGTTCCAAGAGTTGTTCGACATGGATTTCGATCTTAAAAAAGAGGAAGAAGGGAAAAGCCGAAAAAAGCAAAATGAGACCGACATTTCAAAAATCTTGAAGACCGACCAGCCCGTGCTGGTGCAGGTGGTCAAAGAGCCGATTGGATCAAAAGGCGCTCGTTTGACCTCAAACGTCTCGATTGCCGGCCGCTACTTGGTCCTCCTGCCAAATACGCCCCATCGCGGTGTTTCGAGAAAAATCGAAGACAGGGCTGGAAGAGACCGCCTCAAAAAATTGATCCAAGCGTTTGAAATGCCGCAAGACATGGGACTGATCTGCCGTACTGCAAGCCTCAATGCGACGCAAGAGCAGCTGATCCAGGAAGCCCACGATTTGCTCAATACGTGGAAAGACATCATGGAGAAATTTGAAAAGGCGACAAAACCGACATGCCTCTTCGAAGAGTCCGATCTGATCAAACGGTCGATCATTCAAGCGATCGACAAACACTACAGCCGTATTTTGGTCGATGACCACAACACCCTCCAACGGTGCAAGCAGCTATATGGAAGATACCGCGGTGAACACGACGTGGCCATTGAATATTATCGCGATAAAATTCCGATGTACGAGAGATTCGGGGTCGAAAGAGAAATTGATAAAGCGCTCCGCCGAAAAATCTGGCTCCCCAGCGGAGGCTATCTTTTTTTTGACAGAACTGAAGCGATGCTAACCATCGACGTCAACTCAGGAAGAAGCAAAGAACAGAAACGAGCGACCGATGTAGAAGAGTCTTTAGTCCGCATCAACATGGAAGCTGCTGATGAAATGGCGCGACAGCTCCGTATCCGGAATATTGGCGGATTGATCATTTGCGACTTTATCGACATGCGCTCCAGAAAAAATCAACGGCGCGTCCTCGAGCGGCTGAAAGAGGCAATGAAAGAAGATTCGGCAAAGTGCACGATTTTGGGCATGAGCGAATTCGGCCTCGTGGAAATGACCCGCCAACGAAACCGCGAATCGCTAGCGCAAATGATGTTCACTACCTGCCCCTATTGCAATGGGAACGGGATCATTAAAACGCATGAGAGTGTTGCGATTGAAATCGAACGGACACTGAAAAAACTGATCTTGCAGCAGCAGCAATTTGCTTTAGAGCTCGTCTCTCATCCTAGCTTAGATCACTTCTTAGGCCACCATGATAAGAACTATCTGCGGAAGCTGGCTGAAAAATGGAATGCCGATCTAAAATTTGATTCGGACGACAAGCTCCATTTGAATGATTTCCAATTTTATTCAACGACCAATGGAAAACAACTCGAAATTTAATAATCTGGAGTGGATGCCCACGTGGGTAAAAAAAAACCTGCTGTCGTTCTACCACGGCTATAAAATCGCCTTGGACGAACACAAAGTCGATGCATCGTCTTATGCTGATTGGTTCGATGATTTTCTCAAATACATCCGGATGCAACTCACAACTCCTTTTATTTTCCAGCCGTACCATGAAAAGATCCGCACCCCTTTCGACTACTATAAGTTTGGGAACGATTTCTTCCGTTTGCTCGTCGACAAAAAAAATTCCCGCATCCATGGAGAAGCTCAGATCGAAGAGATTATCGCCCATCAAAAACAGGGACATAATGTCATTTTGCTGGCCAACCACCAAATTGAGGCAGATCCTCAAGCGATCAGCATTCTTCTCGATGAAAAATATCCGGGTCTTGCCGAAGAGATGATCTTTGTCGCGGGAGAACGGGTCATTACAGATCCTCTCGCTGTCCCCTTCAGCATGGGAAGAAACCTGCTGTGCATCTACTCTAAACGGTATATCGACCATCCTCCGGAGAAAAAAGCCGAAAAACAGCACCACAACAAACGGGCGATGGAACTGATGCGAATTCTTCTCCAAGAAGGAGGCAAATGTATCTATGTCGCTCCGAGCGGTGGCCGCGATCGCAAGAACGCAAGTGGCGTTGTTGAAGTCGCCAAATTCGATCCTCAGAGCGTCGAGATGTTCTATCTGATGGCTCAAAAAGCCAAAACTCCAACCTATTTTTATCCCATGGCGCTGGCTACTTACGATCTCTTTCCTCCACCTGAGACCATTCAAATTGAACTGGGAGAAACCCGTAGCAGCAAACGCGGGCCGATCCATCTTTCTATTGGGGCTGTGATTGACATGGAATACTATCCCGGTTACGATCTCCCTAATAAGCATGATCGGCGTGGCGCAAGAGCCGACTACATTTGGAACCGCGTCTCTACTGATTATCAAAGGATAAAATTATGAAAAAACTATTTTTGGGTATGGCAGTCTTCACAGCGGCTTCTCTTTTCAGCGCAGCTGCGTATGAACGGATCGAGGACAAAAGCAATCTTAAAATTTTAACTCCTGCCTTGGCGGAAAGAAAAACAGCTAAAATCCGCCTTGCCAATGGACTACAAGCCTATTTGATCTCCGATCCCGGCATCCATGAATCGGCAGCGGCGCTCGCCGTTGAAGCCGGCTCCTGGCAAGACCCGAAAGAATACCCCGGGATGGCCCACTTTTTAGAGCACATGCTGTTCATGGGAACCGGTGCTTATCCGAAAGAAAACGAATACATGAAGTACATCTTTGACAATGGTGGTCAATATAATGCTTATACGGCATCCGACCGGACCGTCTATATTTTCTCAATTAACAACGACGCTTATAAAGGCGCTCTTGACCGTTTTTCCCATTTCTTTGTCGATCCCCTTTTTAATCCTTCTTCCATTGGAAGAGAACTCCATGCTGTCGATCAAGAGCATGCCAAGAACATCGAAAACGACAACTGGCGCAGCTACATGATCTTGAAAGAGACCGGCAACCCCGACCATCCGAACGCCGCTTTTTCGACCGGCAACGCTGCCACTCTTTCGGGGATTCCTCAAGAAGCCCTCAAAAAATGGTATAAAGAACACTACAGCTCCAACCGGATGCACTTGGTGACGATCTCTCCTTTGCCGATCGAAGAGATGATCCAGCTGACGGTCGATAAATTCTCTGCCGTTCCTAATCGGCATTTACCTCCTACAGCCTACCCTGATGAAATGCTCTCAGCGAAGCAAAAGGGACATTTTGTCTACATTAAACCCGTTAAAGATCTAAAATCCGTCACGTTGATCTGGCAGCTTCCCAAAAAGATCGCTTTGGACATGGAGACAAATACGCCCCTACTGATTTCGTATGCCCTTGGGAGCGGAACCGAAAACGGACTTCTCGAGCAACTCAAACGGGAGAAAATTGCCGAAGATGTCTCCGTCTCGTACGATCATTTCAGCAAAGACACTCTCCTTTTCTCAATCGATATCTCGCTCACCGAGACCGGCGTTAAGCAAATCGATACAGCCATCGAGCGGACTTTTCAAGCCATCAATCGTCTCAAAGAGACAGGCATTCCCCGCTATATCTTCGACGAAAAGCACAAGATGGCTAAAATCGGCTATGAATATCAATCTCGATGCGATGCTTACAGCTTTGTTTCCAATGAAGTCGCTGCCATGATCTATGAAAAACTCGAAACATTCCCGCTGAAATCGACACTGCCGATCCGGTACGATGCCACGCTGATCCGCATCATGCTCGACACCCTGAGCCCGGAATCGTGCGTCTTTACCGTCTCGGCAGATCCCAAACTCACCGGCGTACTCCCCACGATCCAAGAAAAGTGGATGAATGCGGCATATACGATCAAAGATATCCCTGCGCCTCACTTAACTGCCTGGACAAGCGCAAAACCGCATACCAATATCGATATCCCCTCTGCAAATCCTTTCCTCCCCGAGTCACTGGCTCTAGCCAGCGCTCCCAACACTCTCCCTGATAGAGCTTCTCTGGCCGAACCTTCTCTGCTTGTCTCTGAAGAGTTTGGAAAGATGTACTTCAAGCAAGATCAGACATACCAAGTTCCGGAAACAACGGTGACCCTCTCTTTACTGACACCCCAGCAAGACGGCTCCGCCAAAGCACGCGCCTTTTTTGATCTCTATGCAAGAGCCATTTCAGAAAAATTAAACTCTCCGCTCTTCTTTGCCAGTCAAGCAGGCATTGACGTCAACTTTTCTCAAAACAAATTTAATTTCACAATTTACGTTTCAGGCTATAGCGAAAAAATCCCGCTCTGTTTAAAAACCATTTTCCAATCGCTCCAAGCCGTCTCTCCCACCGCTGCGGAGTTTGATATCTATAAACAATCACTTCTTTCGACGTATGACAACGCCTCCAAAGAACTCCCCATCCGGCAAAGTGTCCAACTGCTCAATAGCATGATCTATACCAACACCCCGACTCCACTTGCTAAACATCAAGCGTTAAAAAGCATCTCATATGAAGATTTTCTCCGCTTTACCCGTGAAATCTTCAAAACAATGTATGTCGAATCGCTGATCTATGGAAACCTAACGTCTGCTGAAGCGGCCAATATCTGGGGCGATCTGAAAACAACCCTGAGCGCCACCCCCTTCCATCCAAGCAAGCATCACAAACTGGGTGTTCTCTCTCCTACCGATAAATTAGGCCCTTACATGGTCTTGCAAAATACCGAACGGCAAGGCAACAGCACGGTGCTGATGCTCCACGAAGGCCCATTTACCATGGAAAAAAGGAGTGCCCAACAAATCTTGTCAAGCGCCCTCAAAGACGATTTCTTCACTACCCTCCGCACCAAACAACAGACAGGCTATATCGCGAACGCCTGGGCTGTGGAAATCGACAGACAACTTTTACAATTTTTTGCCGTCCAATCCAACACCCACCAACCTTCTGAGCTGCTAGCCCGGTTCGAGCTGTTCATTGAAGAATTCGGCCGTCACATTCACAAAAAAATCCCGGAAGAGCGGTTTGAAACTTTAAAAGCCTCCCTCATCAAAGAACTCGAAATGCCCCCGGAAACACTTTCACTTGACGCTTCCAAGTTCTATGTTTTGGCCTTTGAATACGAAGCCGATTTTGATTGGATCAACAAGAGAATTGAAACGGCCAAGAAACTCTCGTATGCCGACTTTATCGAAATCTCAAAAACGTTTTTATCACGCAGTAACCTGAAACGGCTTGCTGTGCTGATGGAAGGCGTCTTACCCGAGCAAAATCACTTCCGCTACGAAGCGATCCAGCAAGATGCCATCCGCGACGTTGGCCCCTATATCTCGTATAAGTGACTGTGACTAAGAGGCTGTTAACGGATTTAGGGGACGTCCCCTAAATCCGTTAACAGCCTCTAAGATGTTTTAAAGTTTCATGTTGTGATGGACGGCATCGATATCATCGAGCCCTTCTAAATATTCGATGAGCTCAAGATTCGATTTCTGATCTTCAGGGCTACATTCGATAGTGACTTTAGGGATCCGTTGCAGATCAGCTGATTCACATTTGATTCCTCTCTTATCGATCGCCTCTTTGACTTGGAATAGAAGATCAGGAGGCGTTGTGATGATATACATCTCCTCTTCTGTCTCAAATTCATCTGCGCCGGCTTCTGAAACCGCTAAAAACAGCTCATCTTCGTTACCATTTGCCTTCAAAACTTGAATGACCCCTTTCTGATCAAAGTTATAGGCCACAGCTCCAGGACTTGCGAGCGTGCCGCCTTTTTTATTCATTGCAATCCTGATATCGGAGGAGATCCGATTTTTATTGTCCGTCATGATGTCCAAGATCAAGCCGACGCCGCCATAGCCGTACATTTCATAGGTAAATTCGGAAAAGTCTGCCTGGTCTGCACTGGAAGCTTTTTTAATATTTCTTTCAATATTCTCACTCGGCATGTTCGCCTCGCGAGCTTTAAGCATCACAAGCCGTAATCGTGAATTCGACTTCGGATCAGGCCCGCCCAGTTTCACTGCGGTGATGATCTCTTTGGTAATACGGGAAAAAATTTTTCCCTTGATCAGATCGGCTCTTCCTTTCCGGTGCTTGATGTTTGCCCACTTACTATGCCCTGCCACTATAGTTCCTTTTGCATCATGATTTTATCGAGGTATTCTCCCTCTAACTTGATAAATTTCGGCTGACGTCCGAATTCTTTAAACCCAAGCCGCTCATAGAGGCGTATCGCCGGGTTTCCTTGATAAACTTCTAAATGGAGAATCTCAACTTTAAATTGGTTTTTTGCCGCTTTCATCATATGCTCCATCAGCGCCTTGCCGATGCCCTTATTCCGATGTTTTTCATCGATGATGATCGCAAAGAGGCATTGATGCGCAAATTTCTGATACGGCTGCAGGTACAGCGTCGACATCCCAACAGGAACTCCACCTTCATACGCCGTGAAGCAGGCTTGAAACTTGCTATAGCCGATCCAAATTCTGACAGAATCTTCAATCTCCCTGGCATCCGTCATCGGAAACCATCTTAAAATCGCAGGCTCTGACAACCATCGTTGAAGGTAAGGAGCCTCGTCTGGATTTGAGGGGCGGATGTCAATCATAACTTCGCCTCCAGAAAAATCCTTGCTTTGTACCCTTCTGAAGTTTTTATAAACTTCTCTTGCCTGAATATCTCTTGAAAATCGTTCTCGTGTAAAATCGAAACGATCGGATTTCCTTCAAATACCTCTGTCGCCACCATCTCTAAATGGAAATAAGTCTTGGCTAAATGTTTTAGATTGCGTACCAGCGCACTACCAATCCCCTTTTTCTGAAAATGAGGATCGACAATCACCTTGAAAAGGCAATGGTGCGCCACTTTTTTGTACGGCATGAGAAAAAGCGTCCCGATCCCACACGGAATATGATTGATGGTCGCCGTGATGCTGCAGCTCCATCTGCAAAAACCGATCCAGCATTGAATCGCATCCTCGATTTCTTTTTCTTCCGACATCGGAAACCACTTCAGCATACCGGGACTCTTGATCCACTGGCGGAGATACGTGATGTCGGTCACATACGTATAACGAATGTCAAAACCTGGCATATCAACCATGAACCTATCCCTTGATGCGAAAATTTTGATTTTTGATGTTTTTTTTCGCGGATTTTAAAACCGCTTCGTAGGACATACTTGTGAAAGTAGACCAAGAAGCGGTTTTAGAAGATGCGGAAAAAGAGGCAAAAAGCGAATTTTTCGCATTAAGGGATAGTGCTCTGTCAACGTAAATTTTGGGGATTCGGCTGATGTGAAAGCTCCGTAGAATCGACGATCGCAAGTTGATCCGTATTAATGCAATACGAATCAACTTGCGATCGTCGATTCTACGGGCTTTGACACAGTCGAATCCCCAAAATTTACGTTGACAGAGCACTAGGTTCATTATCCAAACTCCTTCAGATACGCCAACACAAACTCATCGATCTCTCCATCCATCACAGCATGAATGTTGCCGACTTCATAATCCGTCCGGTTGTCTTTGACAAGCGTATACGGCTGGAACACATAGCTCCGGATTTGGTGTCCCCATCCAATCTCTTTCTTTTCTCCACCCATCTTATCGATCTTGGCTTTTCTCTCCGCCATCTCCTGTTCGTAGATCTTAGCACGGAGCATCTTTAAACAAGCTTCACGGTTTTGGATTTGGCTTCTTTCTCTTTGACAAGAGACGATAATACCTGTGGGAAGATGGGTCATCCGGACGGCGGAATCGGTTTTATTGACGTGCTGCCCCCCGGCCCCTGATGCACGATAAGTATCGACGCGGATATCTTCATTCCTTAAATCGATGGCAATCTCATCTCCAATCTCAGGTGAGACATCGACCGACGCAAAACTCGTATGCCGCTTGGCGTTGGCGTCAAACGGAGAAATCCTGACCAGCCGGTGGACCCCTTTTTCTGCTTTGCAATAGCCGTATGCATAAGGCCCTGCAACTTTAAACGTGATACTTTTAATCCCTGCGACATCGCCCTCGACCGTATCGAGCATCTCGACATCCCAGCCCCGTTTGTTGGCCCACCGTTGATACATCCTAGATAACATGAGCGCCCAGTCGCACGCCTCCGTCCCGCCAGCTCCCGCATTGATGCTGAGATAACAACTCTTACTGTCCATCTCCCCCGAAAGCATTTTTCTGATCTCGAGTTCAGAGATCAGTTTTTCAATCTCCTCGAGCTCTTTTAAGAGCTCGTCCACAAACGATTGATCGCCGCTCTCTTCCGCTTCCGGAAGGAGCGCTTGGACATTGGCAAACCGTTCTTTGACTTGATTGTAAGGAAGCGTCCACGCTTTGAGATCGTTAGCCTCAGCAATGACCTTCTGAGCTGCCTGGGGATCCTCCCAAAAAGCAGCCTCTCCCATTAATGTCTGTAACTCTTCAACCCGTTTTTCTTTTTGACCCAGGTCAAAGATACCTCCACATGTGAAGGATCCGATTCTGAATACACTCAATGCGGTTTTGTGTCTGTTCGTTCATTGGTTCACCACTAAAAAAAAATTATAGCAATTCTATGTCATTATGCCAGAAATTAAGAAACCGTTCAATTCTTTACATTAAAGATACAGCCTTTATAATTGTCGCGATTCGAAATTTCATTTGAAGGAGGATTATGCCGCTCGATTTTAACCGGATAACCGCTACTGTTACAGGAACTGTCTCTGATTGTCATACCTATGTGAAGAGCATTGAAACTGCCAACTTCGGGAAACTATACACTAAGGCCTTTGACGGCTTAAACTATTATGTTGTTGACTCTGTTGCAAAACCCGCTCTGCAAAAAGTCTCTGAGTTGGACTATACTAAACGAGCAGTTGACACTATCCTCAAACATAAAAACGTTTCAATTGTTGTAGGCGTTGGCCTACTTCTTCTTTTTCTGATCTGGCTTCATTCCTCAGGCAAACCTTCTAAGATCGAAAGTGAAGGGGAATTATCCAAGAACCCTGATGAAGTGGAGGAAGTGGATGAGATCGAGGGGGAGGAGGAAATAGATGATGATTTGGAAGGTGACGGGGTGGGATGGGAAGAGGGAGGTTATACTATACCGTCTAATGTGGGTTTAATCCCATTTATGGAGAGTGCTGATGAGGGTGATAATGGGAAGAATGGCATCGATGTTTTTGACTTTCTAATCACTCCTGAAAGTTCTCAAACAATTAACGAGAACCCAACTCGTTCTGATGATAAAAAAACTTTATATTTAGATGAAGAAGGTAATCGTATCGATGAGGAAGGTAGGGCCGACTTAGACGATGATGATGAATATGAGTATGAATGGCACAGTTCTACGTCGACCTCAAACGCGAAGAATGGGTAGTCCTAAACAGGTAGTGCTGCCAAGCACTTGTTGTAGTGGCAGATGAACATCTTGATGGCTCCTATATGGTTCTGCAGCTTTTTAGAAAAAGAGAGGGTTTTTCTCACGAGTCTGGAACATCT
>Ga0207686_10001185_pt1 | contig 15098 bp, 16 predicted proteins | sample KBSM24metaG_FD_184396 | JGI IMG/M metagenome (GOLD analysis project Ga0207686, IMG submission 184396) | Miscanthus rhizosphere microbial communities from Kellogg Biological Station, Michigan, USA - KBS M2-4 metaG (SPAdes) (version 2) | ecosystem: Host-associated > Plants > Roots > Rhizosphere >...
TCAACCGTGGCGTGCCGCTGGACCTGGTATTCCAATCAATTGCCGGTACCGAGGCGGCCAACGCCAGTTTCGGCATCAGCCTGAGTGTGTTGCAGGAAGGCTACGAGGCGGGTTTGAGCCTGAACCGTGGCACCCTGGGCCAGAACCTGATGTATTTCGAAACCGGCCAGGGCAGCGCCTTGTCGGCCAATGCGCACTTTGGCGTCGACCAGCAAACCTGCGAAACCCGCGCCTATGCGGTGGCCCGCCACTTCAAGCCGTTCCTGGTGAATACCGTGGTTGGCTTTATCGGCCCCGAGTACCTGTACAACGGCAAGCAGATCATTCGCGCGGGCCTTGAAGACCATTTCTGCGGCAAGCTGCTGGGGGTGCCGATGGGTTGCGACATCTGCTACACCAACCACGCCGAAGCCGACCAGGACGACATGGACACCCTGTTGACCCTGCTCGGCGTGGCCGGCATCAACTTCATCATGGGCATCCCCGGCTCCGACGACATCATGCTCAACTACCAGACCACCTCATTCCATGACGCCCTGTACGCCCGCCAAACCCTGGGTCTAAAGCCGGCACCGGAATTTGAACAGTGGCTGGCGAAGATGGGCATCTTCACGCAAGCCGACGGCAAGGTGCGCTTCGGCAACAGCCTGCCCCCGGCATTTCGCCACGCCTTGGCGCAATTGGGATGAAGGAGCCACCCGTGCAACTCGACCTTCCTGAAAACCCGTGGCTGGAGCTACGCCGCCTGACCCCGGCGCGCATTGCCCTGGGCCGTACCGGCACGAGCATCCCGACCAGCGCACAGTTGGACTTCCAGTTCGCCCATGCCCAGGCGCGGGACGCAGTGCACCTGCCCTTCGACCATGGGGGCCTCAGCAGCCAACTGGCCGAACGCGGGCGTGACAGCCTGTTGCTGCACAGTGCGGCTGTCGATCGGCATAGCTACCTGCAACGCCCCGACCTGGGGCGGCGCTTGAGTGATGAATCGGCCCAGCGCCTGCGCGACTATGCGGCGGCCAATCCTGGCGGTGTGGACCTGGCGGTGGTGGTGGCCGATGGCCTGTCGGCGCTGGCCGTGCATAAACACACCTTGCCGTTTCTCGCACGCATGGAGGAACAGACTCAAGCCGAGGGGTGGTCCTTGTCGCCAGTGATCCTGGTGGAACAGGGCCGCGTGGCGGTGGCGGATGAGATCGGGCAATTGCTGGGGGCCAAGATGGTGGTGATCCTGATCGGCGAACGGCCGGGACTCAGTTCGCCGGACAGCCTGGGGCTGTATTTCACCTACAACCCCAAGGTCGGCCTGACCGATGCCTACCGCAACTGCATCTCCAACGTGCGCTTGGAAGGCTTGAGTTATGGCATGGCGGCCCACCGCCTGCTGTACTTGATGCGAGAGGCGTGTCGCCGGCAGTTGTCGGGGGTCAACCTCAAGGATGAGGCGCAGGTGCAGACCATTGAGTCCGACGACCCGGACCTGATGAAAGGCAACTTCCTGCTCAGCCCGCCGTTGGACTGATCGCGGCACGATTGCGCTTTTTTGCGTCTTTAGGCAGCATCGAGTCACGGCCGCTCGCGTGGTCATACCCTTTGGAAGTTGAGGCCTGGCATGCGGATCACTCAAGCGACCCTGGAACACCTGGACCTGTTGACCCCCTTGTTCGTCAAATACCGCGAGTTCTACGGGGCGCTGCCGTTCCCGGATTCGTCGCGGGCCTTCCTGGAAAAGCGCCTGCGCCGCAAGGAGTCGGTGATCTACCTGGCCCTGGCCGACGATGACGACAAGCGGCTGCTGGGGTTCTGTCAGCTGTACCCAAGCTTTTCGTCGTTGTCGCTCAAACGCGTGTGGATACTCAACGACATCTATGTGGCCGAAGACGCGCGTCGGCAACTGGTGGCGGATAACCTGATACGTACAGCGAAGAAGATGGCCAAGGAGACTCATGCGGTACGGCTGCGGGTGTCGACCAGCAGTAACAATCAAGTGGCGCAGAAGACCTATGAGTCGATCGGGTTTCGCGAGGACACCGAGTTCAAGAACTACACCCTGCCGATCAGCGAAGACTGACGCCCTGACACCTTGTGGGAGGGGGCCTGCCCCGATAGCGGCTTTTCAGTCAGACTATTTATAACTGACCGAATGCTTTCGCGAGGAAACTCGCTCCCACAATGCATTTCTGGCGATCTGTGGACCGTGCATCGCGACATCCCCCGCTACAAAACCAACACGCTTTTCACCTCTCAATCCGTATAATGCGGACCTTTCAGGGTTGTAAGAAACACTACATACACTTGTAGCCTTATTACCCGAGCTTCCGCACAGGCCTGCCGAGCCGGGCCGTCCACACAGGTGCCATCCATGGATTTCAACCCGCTAGACCTTATCCTGCATCTCGACGTCTACCTCGACCTGCTGGTTACCAATTACGGTCCGTGGATCTACGCCATTCTGTTCCTCGTCATCTTTTGCGAAACCGGCCTGGTGGTCATGCCGTTCCTGCCGGGTGATTCGTTGCTGTTTATCGCCGGCGCCGTCGCAGCGGGCGGTGGCATGGACCCGGTATTGCTCGGCGGCCTGTTGATGCTGGCGGCGATCCTCGGTGACAGCACCAACTACGTGATCGGGCGAACGGCCGGGGAACGCCTGTTCAGCAACCCGAACTCGAAAATCTTCCGTCGCGACTACCTGCAAAAAACCCACGACTTCTACGACAAGCACGGCGGCAAAACCGTGACCCTGGCGCGCTTCCTGCCAATCCTGCGGACCTTTGCACCGTTCGTCGCCGGTATCGCGAAAATGCCCTACCCGCGTTTCTTCGGTTTCAGCGTGCTGGGCACCGTCTTCTGGGTCGGCGGCCTGGTGACGCTGGGCTACTTCTTCGGCAACGTACCGTTCATCAAGAAAAACCTGTCGTTGCTGGTGGTGTTCATCATTCTGCTGTCGCTGGTACCGATGATCATTGGTGTAGTCCGCAGCCGCTTTGGTGGTCGCACCTCTTCCGAAGCCAAGCCGCACTGACCGGCCATGTGGTCCCTCAGCGCCTGGCGTCGCCGGCGCCTGCTGGCCAAGCACCCGATTGCCGATGACACCTGGCAACGGGTGCGCCACCACCTGACCTTCCTCGACGGCCTCAGCGCCGAACAGGACCAGTGGCTGCGCGAAGCCTGCGTGGTATTCCTCGCCGAAAAACACCTCACCGCCCTGCCCGGCGTCGACCTGCATCAGGAACAACGTCTGCTGCTCGCTGCCCAGGCGCAACTGCCCTTGATGAACCTCGGCGACCTCGACTGGTACCAGGGCTTCCACGAAATCGTGCTGTACCCAGACGACTTCCTCAGCCCGCAACGCCATCGCGACGCCAGCGGCGTCGAGCATGAGTGGGACGGCGAACACAGCGGCGAAGCCTGGCAGCAGGGTCCGGTGATCCTCGCCTGGCCCGGCGTGCTGGCCAGCGGCAACTGGGAAGGCTACAACCTGGTTATCCACGAACTGGCGCACAAACTCGACATGCTCAATGGCGATGCCAACGGCCTGCCGCCGTTGCACCACGACATGCGCGTGCAGGAGTGGGCCAGCGTGATGCAAAGCGCGTTTGACGACCTCAACCGCCAACTCGATGCCAACCCCGACGCCGAGACGGCCATCGACCCTTACGCCGCCGAAAACCCGGCGGAATTCTTTGCCGTCACCAGCGAATATTTTTTCAGCGCGCCGGATTTACTGACGGAAAGTTATCCACAGGTGTATGCGCAACTGAGCCGCTTTTATCGCCAGGATCCCCTGGCCCGCCTGAACCAACTGCAAGCCAGCGACCCGCGTTATCAGCCACAAGGCGAATGACCGTACGACGTCTGGCGCATGGCATCGGCGTCAGAATATGCCTATAATCGCCGCCACTTTTAGGCCAATCCGGCCATGTTCCATGGCCAACTACGGGGGCAACGCCCAATGAGCTACAGCAAGATTCCGGCTGGCAAAGACCTGCCGAACGACATCTACGTCGCCATCGAAATTCCGGCCAACCACGCGCCGATCAAATACGAAATCGACAAAGACAGCGACTGCCTGTTCGTTGACCGTTTCATGGCCACCCCGATGTTCTACCCGGCCAACTACGGTTTCATCCCCAACACCCTGGCTGACGACGGCGACCCCCTCGACGTGCTGGTTGTAACCCCTTACCCGGTTACCCCAGGTTCGGTCATCCGCGCACGCCCAGTCGGCATCCTGAACATGACTGACGACGGCGGCGGCGATGCCAAAGTGATCGCAGTGCCACACGACAAGCTGTCCCAGCTGTACGTCGACGTGAAGGAATACACCGACCTGCCCCCACTGCTGCTGGAACAGATCAAACACTTCTTCGAGAACTACAAAGACCTCGAAAAAGGCAAATGGGTGAAGATCGACGGTTGGGGCAACGCAGACGCCGCCCGTGCCGAGATCATGAAGTCGGTCGCTGCCTACAAAGGCTGATGCCCGCTCCTCATTGCCCCGGCAATTAAAAAAGCCCCGATTATTCGGGGCTTTTTTTGTGGGGAAAATTAAACGCCAAGTTCAATGTTTAACTCACAGCGTTCAACTAACCAGCAAGTCCGAAAGATAAAGCCACAACTAAGCAAAATCCTACTCGCGCGATTCAACGCATGGTTTATTTGATCTGTTTTTCCGGCCAGTAAACTCTGCGTTTATGAATACATCAGGTGATCGCTTAAAAGCGCTATTACGGGAAGTTAATCTTTCCGCCTCCGACTTCGCCAAGAACCGCGGCGTCACGCCTCAACACGTGAACAACTGGTTCAAACGCGGCGTCCCCATGGGCCGACTCAACGAGATCGCAGAGCTGCTGTGCGTCTCCAGCCGCTGGCTACACGCCGGCCTGGGCCCCAAACATCCGCCGGCCAACTTCCTGCTGGACGGCCCCACTGCAAGGAAAGCACTCCCCTTCCGCGAAGAGAGCGGCAAATACCTCACAGGCCCAGCCTGCCCCCCGGAAAAAATCGACGTGGAGATCCCCCTCCACCCGTCATTCACCTCCACCGAGCGCATCCGCGTCTCCCTGCACACCCTCGAAACCCTCACCGTCAACCCCGACCGCGCGGTAGGCGCCTATATGGTCGACAACAGCATGATCGACATCATCCAACAAGGCGCCACCCTCGCCATCGACCGCGGCCGCACCCAAATCATCGACGGCGAAATCTACGCCGTCGAACACGACGGCATGCTGCGCATCAAATACCTCTACAACCGCCCGGGCGGCGGCCTGCGCATGCGCAGCCACAACGCCAACGAGCACCCGGACGAACACCTCACCTACGAGGAACGCTTCGAACAAAACTTCCAGGTCGTGGGCTGGGTATTCTGGTGGTCCACCCTCAACAACCGCCGCCCACCGGTGCCACTGGATGAACACCTGTTGGGCTGGGAAGGCTCTAAATCGGATCCGGAGGTGGGCATTTGAAGTGAATGTGGGTATCATGCGCCGCACATTTGGCAGGGGGTGGTCTTAGGCTATCCACCTTGCCTGGCGAAGCGGAGACGTTCCCGCGGATGCCCCTACTATTCAGCCAGACGCAATGTTGGCTGAGCGATTTGAAGGCTGGTGAGGTTTGTCAAAAACAAGCTGAGGCGGTCCCCGAGAAGCCGGCCACAAGCCGGCTTTTTAATGTGTGCTCTATCGTATTTCCAGCCCTGCAGATATCACTACAACATACTCGCAACCACCTTATCAAAATCAGCAAACCTCTCCTTCAACCTCTCAATCGTCGACCGCCACTTCTGCGTCCTAGGCCTGCAAATTGTATTCTGATTCCCAAACATTCCAGTCTCCCGCACAGCCTGGCTCACAGGCACGGCCTCTAACCACTCAACCGACACAAAGTAATCACACCGTTCCGGATCGTCCACAAAGTCAGCGTGATAATTTGCACGCTTGGCAACCTCAAGCACCGGACGCTCCTCACCGTTCACAGTTACTGTGAATTCGTTCGCTGGTGTCGACTTTCCGCGCACCCTTCCAACGCCAACATAACCCTGCTGCGGAATATTCACCCATACACGATCCCCTGGCGAAAGAAGCTGCAAAGTTCTGCTATACCAAGCGCCGCCGCCACCTGAAATAAAGCCAAACTCCCTGGCGTCCTCCCATGAGCGCGAAGTCGAATCGCCGAACGAGCAATAGAACTCACCGTTCCAAGGCTCGTTATGCCCCTCGCTCGCCGATACCGCGTTCACTTGTGTCTGAACGGGATCGAGTAGCCAGGACCGACTCAACAGTTGCTGCTCACCCATTTGGAAAATCTGAAAACACAGCACGTTGATTGGTATATCTCGTTTACTGAGATATTCAACAATCCGCTCACTGCTTGCGTCTAACTCCGTAGCGACAATGACCAGTTGATGGCTTTGGTTTAGCTCGTCATCGTCTAGGACACGTCCAAAACGAGCTAAAAAGTCAGCGTAGAGGGTATTTCCTGGCCTGAATCGCTCGTAAATCGCGCCGATCTCATTAGACTGCAAACCTTGAACCCACGCAGCGTAATCGAGTGTCTGGGCAACAACGTCCCGTGGGGTGCGGTCGCGTTTGAGCTCAACCAACACGAGGTTTCCATCGGGGGCTATCGCCAGCAGATCAATGCGTCCACCTGAGCTGGTTTTTTCTTGCTTGCCTATCAGCATCCACTCGTCTGAGAGAATGCCTGGCGAGTTGAGGATCATATCTTCAAGCAACTGCTCACTGATCAATCGGCTCAGAGGGAGCTTGCTCGGCGCAACACCGACGGTCCAAACATCCGTTTTTATGGGCAAGTGGTACATCTCCTTGGTGAGGTGGAATTTCGCGACTCTAACACCGTCGCATGCCATTCTGGCGACAAGTGAAATTGGGCAAAAGGTGGCTGCACAAACCGGATGGGATGATTGATATGTCGTCAATAGCGACATGAAAGAAAGACGTGTCGCAAAAAACAGCAAATAACGACACGGCACGATACGTACACATGCAGGCCTGGAGGGCATTCGGTCAGCGCCTTACTGACCAAATGCAAATGTCACATCACTTCGGCTGCAAACACTCCACAGCCGAAGTGATGTGACATTTGCATAAATGCATCACCGCCCTCTGCGGAGCAGCCAGTGACTCCCCTAGCACCTGAGACGTAGCCACCGCACAGTGCAGCAACTCAGCCACGCGCACCCCAAGCATCTTCAAAACTCAGCTCTTCATTGACAGTAAAGGGGTTGGTCGCAGGCGATGAGGGCGAATCTGAAACAACGTTATCCATAGCAAACCTCCAATCGATAATTTGGAGCTGCCACTAACCGCGACTAAACGAAAGGTGGCAGCTGTACGCAGGTTAGTCGACCGGTCGATTGGAAACCCGGCGCACCCGGAGGTGCCCTGCGCACAGCCACCATAAGATGCAGGCGAAGGGGGGCTTGACTAATGAGCTGCTTATGCGCCAATCGAATCCTGGCGACTAAACCCGATCGCTGTATGTGCAGCGACGATTCGCAGCCTAGTCGTGCATTTTCGCTAGCGCAAATGGCTGGGATTTACTAGGAAATGTCCCGCAAATGAAAGGGATCTAACCTGCTGACACAACGAATTCGAGAACGCTGTGGGACTGCTGACTCCTATGATTTTTCAGCAGTCCTCCATGATACGGACAGCCATTGCATGCCAAAGTGATATCACAATAGAATCACTTATCTCATCCTGCCAACTGATGAGCGAGCAGGAATGAAACAACGTCAGCTCATACACAGGTCAAGGAGACCGATATGCCGGATATCAAGGAACAAAAACTCCTCTATCACCTCACTTCGCTGGAAAACCTGAGCAGTATTTTTCAGAGCGGACTTAAACCGCGAGCGCAGCTCAAGGCGTTCGAAGATGTGGCTGATGCCGAGATTCTGAAAAAACGACAAAGTCTCGCACTAGAGCGGTACGTACCTTTCCACTGGTTTGCCGCAAACCCGTTCGATGGAAGCGTTCAACGCAGAAGGCCCGACGCTCAATTTGTCGTGATTACGGTTCATCGAAACCTGGCAATTAGAAAGCAATGGAAAGTCATTCCCCGACATCCATTGGCTAACGATGCCATTCAGTTGCTCGATTATGCAGAGGGCTTCGAGGCGATCAATTGGGAGCTCATGAATGCCAGGGACTACCATGACCCACAATGCAAGAGCATCTGCATGGCGGAATGCCTATCGCCCGATGTAGTTTCCCCTAACGATTTCTTCAAGGTTTTTGTTTCTAATGCAGAAGTAGAAGCCCTCTGCGAGTCTAAAATGCGCGAGGCAGGCATTAATGTACAAATCGGAGTAAATCGAGGAATGTTTCTTAGATGATTTATAGCAACCTGAATCCAGAAAAGGCTCTGATCTGGCGGATCGTTCATCGCGACAATCTGCCCTGGATTCTGGACAACGGCCTGCACTGCGCCAGCTCCGAGGTGCAGGCACCGCAGTACGTGAACATCGGCAATGCTGACTTAATCGACAAACGCCGCACTCGCTGCGTTCCTATCGCACCTGCAGGCGTGTTGGCCGACTACGTGCCCTTCTACTTCACGCCTTTCTCTGTGATGATGAAAAACATTCAGTCGGGATGGAGCGTTCAGCAGCGCAGCAATGACGAGATCGTGATTCTGGTCTCCAGCCTGCCACGCGTCGCTGAGCTTGGCCTACCGTTCGTCTTCACAAACGCACATGCGTACCCGGATTGGACAGACTATTACAGCGATCTGACGAATCTCCACGAGATCGATTGGTCTATCCTTCAACGGCGTGATTTCAAACGTGACCCCGATGACCCTCGCAAAATGGAGCGTTATCAGGCTGAAGCGCTGATTCACCACCACCTACCGATTACAGGACTCCTTGGCATCATGTGTTACACCGATGCGATGAAAGAACGCATAGAGCAGGACGTTGCCGCCAGAGGCCTGACGTTGTCTGTGCATGCGCGTCCGGGATGGTATTTCCAATGATCAGATTCACCCAAGGCAACCTTCTGGAAGCCAACACCGAAGCCCTCGTCAACACGGTGAATACTGTAGGCGTGATGGGCAAGGGCATCGCGCTGATGTTCAAAGAGCGCTTTGCAGAAAACTATCGCTTGTACGCAGCAGCCTGTAAGGCTGGCGAGGTAGAGACCGGAAAAGTTCACGTGACTGCGGTCAACGAATTGGATGGTCCTCGCTGGATCGTTAACTTCCCGACCAAACGTCACTGGCGATCACCATCACAGATGGCGTGGATAACGGAGGGTCTACACGATCTACGTCGTTTTTTGATCGAAAACCATGTGAAGTCTGTGGCGGTCCCCCCTCTAGGTGCAGGTAACGGCGGCCTGAAATGGCCAGACGTTCGCGAACAGATCGTTGATGTCTTGAGTGATCTGGATGTTGATGTACTTGTGTTTGAGCCTTCCAATCAGTACCTGAATGTCGCCAAACGGAGCGGCGTGGAGAAGCTCACACCAGCCCGCGCACTTATTGCGGAACTGGTTCGGCGATACTGGGTGTTAGGAATGGAATGCAGCCTGCTTGAGATTCAAAAGCTGGCCTGGTTCCTAGAGCGTGCTATTGAGAAGCGGCCAGACCTCAAGAACCCGCTGGACCTTAAGTTCGTTGCTCATAAGTACGGGCCGTACGCCAATCGGTTGGACCATCTGCTTAACAACCTGGACGGTAGTTATCTGCATTGTGATAAGCGCATCGGTGATGCGGAAAACAGTGATGTGATCTGGTTCGACCAAGATCGCAAAGCCTTTCTACAAACCTATCTTAAAACAGAAGCCAAGGAATACTCCGAAGCCCTCGAGTGCACTGCCGAATTGATTGACGGCTTTGAGTCACCGTTTGGTATGGAGTTGCTGGCGACAGTCGATTGGTTGCTGAGCCAGAAAAATATCTCCCCTAACGTCCCTGCTGTGCGCGAGGCATTGAAGCAATGGGAGGGCGGAGCCGGTGCTGGAGCTCGCAAGAACAAACTGTTCGACGACCAAGCGCTTGAGATTGCACTCAAACGACTTACGCATAACCACTCAAATGCTCAGAGGGCTACCTGCTGAGAATCAGAAATTTGCCCGCTGACGCGGGCATTTAGCCAATCGGTTGAGGCGTGTCGGCCCAGTACTGACTGAGAAGCCCTGCAGGCTGTTTCAATCCAATATCAAATGCGGCAAAAACCGGCTCGAATCCTTGGTAATCAAACTATTATCCTCCCGCACCCCAATCCCCGCCGCCTGGTCCCCAATCACCCAGGACCCAATCAACGTATAGCTGTCCCCAAACCGCGGTAGCGGTGCGAATTCCTGAAGGATAAACGGCGCGTCCGTGTAGGGGCCGTCTTCTTTCACGATCAGTCCGTCAGCAGTTTGCAGCTCGATGTTGGCCCCTTCCCGCGAGAAGAACGGCTTGCGCACCCAGCCCTTTGGCACGGCTTTACCTGGGTCGGTATCCAGGTGGGCCGCGAGCAAATTTGGGTGGCCTTTGTTGAATTCCCACAGCAGCGGCAAGACGCCTTTGTTGGAGAGGATGGCCTTCCAGGCGGGTTCGAAGAACTGCGTGTCACTCTCGGCGATCGCAGCGCCGAAGGGTTCGTGGAAGATGAATTCCCAGGCGTGCAGTTTGAACAGGTGGGGAATCCAGCGATCTTCAAGGTCAACGAAGCGACCTTCTGCGGTCAGGCCGATGTCTTCGATGTCGATGTGGCGCGATTCGATGCCAACTTTTTCTGCGACCAGGCGCAGGTAGTCGGTGGTGCCTTTGTCTTCGACCGAGTCTTTCATGGAGGCGAAGTAGAACGGCTGGTTGACCTGCAGTTGAGCGAAAGCCTGGTGGAGTTTGGTGTCGATGCTGTTGAACTGGTCGGCATGCTTGGGCAGCAAGCCGCGTTCGATGCATTGCTCCAGCCAGCCCCACTGGAATGCCGCGGCCTCGTAGAGGCTGGTCGGTGTGTCGTAGTTGAGTTCCAGCAGCTTGGCGGGCCCGGTGCCGTTGTAGGAGAAGTCCATGCGCCCGTACAGGTGCGGGTGGCCTTCGAGCCATGAGGTTTTGATCATGTCGAAGAAGGGCGCGGGAATGCTCAGGCGCTCGAGCAGCTCTTCGCTCTGGACCACGCGGGCCACGAGGTCCATGCACATGTCATGGATCTCGGTGGTCGGGTCTTCAAGGTCGTTCTCGATTTGCTTGAGCGTGAACTGGTAATACGCGCTCTCGTCCCAGTAGGGTTCGTCGTCGATGGTATGGAACAGAAAGCCAAGGTTTTCAGCCGTCTGTTTCCAGTCATCACGTTCTGCGCAATGGATTTTCTTCATGGCCCGGCTCCTTAACTGCTCGACCCGCCGCCGCCCCAGCCGCTGCGTGCGCTGGCCTTGCTGCCGAAGCCGCCACGGGAGGTGGCCGACGCCACGGAGCTCGACTGGCTGGAAGAGCGCAGCGTGTTGGTGTAATTGCTGCTGCCGTACCTGGCCTGATTCGAGCGGCCAAACGTCGCCCCATTCGAGACCCGCTGATTGAGCGTCGAGGAGCCGTAGTCGCCGCGATCATCGCGATAGCGATACACAGGCTCGGAGCGGTAGCTGTTGCGATTGCTGCTCAGCATGTTGCCGATCAGCAGACCGGTCAGCAGGCTGCTGGTGGAGAAGCCGGAGCCGCCGCTGCTGGCTTGCGAGCCGGGAACCTGGGCCTGGGCAGCGTCTACCTGGGATTGTGTCACCTGGCCTTCGGCAGTCAGTTCGAAACCGCCCAGCTTGGGAATGAACTGGCCATTGGAGTCCTGCTGGCACCAGCCCGCGACAAAATCGGCATCGCAATCGGCCTGGCTGGCGTATACCGGGGCGATGCGGCGATGCTCGGCCATGGCGGTCATGTAGGCGTCCGAGCAGACGTCCACTGGAAGCTTTTCATCGGCACACTGCTGAACCGACTGGAAGTTGTACTTTTTCTGCAAATCGTAGGTTTTTTCCGTCGGCCCACAACCGGATATCGCCATGGCGACCGACGCTGCCAGCGAAAGCTGGACGTACTTGCTTCGTTTCATCGGGAGCTCCGTGCGCAATCAGTTCTGGGTAGGCGTCATGCACGCGGCATTCAACATGCCCACGCTGATCGCCACGGCGGCCACGTAGATGCCCGCAGCGAGCTCGCCTCTCTTGATGCGCTCGGAAGTGCCTTTGAGCACGAGGCTGGTCAGCAGAAACGCCAACAGTTGGACGACGGCGGCGATCACCGCCCAGACGACGAAGTCGAGGATGCTGATCGAGTAGGCAATCACGTTGCTGGCTGGAATGGCGAAACCGACGATGGCGCCGCCCAGGGCGACTGCCGCGGAAACGTTGCCCGCCCGGATCAGCTCGAACTCCTTGTGCGGGGTAACGCGGGTGTAGATGAACTGGAACAGCGCGAACAGCACCGCCGCCCCCAGAATGTAGGTGACAAAGCCGACGACGGCGGCTTTGTTCAGGGAGATGGAGAGAGCTTCTAGCATGGACTTCTTCCTTTTTTAGAGCGCATTCAAGTCGGTTGTGTACAGCGAAATGCCCAGCGACGTGCTCAGGCTGACGGTGCCTTCAGCGTCTTCTTCGACAGAGAACAACAGAAACTCCCGTCGATCGGTCAGGCCTGTGTCACGGGCATATAGCATCGAGCGGTGCTCGACACTGTAGGAGTCCTCGGGGTTTATCACGTGCTCGCTCATGGCCACCAATTCTGTCTGGCCGTCCTCGCTGCCCCACACGCGCGTGTACTCGACGCCATTGTGGGTGTAGGTCGGCAACCCGATCAGACTCTGCGGCCCCGCCAGCCGACGCAATTCAGCCTCGCTGCTGAGGGTGACGTAACTCAGGTAGTTGAACAGGATCACCGACTCGACCTGCCCGGCGATGTCGCCCGTGGTGTGCACCTGCAACCAGTAGTCTTCGTCGTTCATGTAATAGCGCGACAGCCAGGTCGACTGCCCGAGGTCCACGGTGCCGTTACTCCAGATTTCCTGGGAGCCGGGGATAACCACTGTGGTTTTCCCGTCGAGCAACAACTTCAGGGTCGCATCGAATATCACGCCTTTGCCCGGTGCCAGGCCCAGAGGCCCGCTGGTCGGCAGCGGTTCGGCGGCGGCGCCTTTCGATTGTGTAGTCGCTTGCGGGGCCTCAAGCCCCATCAACTGTTTAAACCATCCCATTGGAAATTTCCTTGAGGCGGGTGGAGGCGATGTAGAAGAGTTCGCCGCCTTCAACGCGCGTAGCGCTGGGCGGGTTGATCGAGGGTTGCTGGGCACCTTTGGCGCGATAGCCGATAAGGGTGGCGTTGTGGCGCTCTTTCATTTGGGTGTACAGATCGCCGAACGTTGCTTCAAACGCCTCGGGCAATCTCATCAGGTATTGGGTGGCGCCCTGCCCCACGCACAGCAACTCATTGATGACCACCGACGAGCCCGGATCCTGGGAGGCGCGCACCAACATTTCGATGGCCATGCTTGACGTGCATTCCAGGCTGGGGGCGTAGGAACTGGCCAGTGCGGCAATTTCACTTTCATTGAAGTGGGCGACGACATGCCCGACCGGACTCAGTTGATTCACCGCCAGCACGGTGGCCAGCGTCAAATCGTCAGACGGGGTTCGCACCAGCACACGCTCGGCGCCGGGCACACCGGCACGCAGCAACAACGCTGTGGAGGACAGGCTCTCACCACGGATGAACGCCGCTTTGCCCGGCATCGGGTTTTCTTCGAGGGTGCAATCGCAGATGACGATCAGGTTGTCGTTCGAGGTTTCGTCTTGAAGCAATAACTCGATGACCCGCTCACTGGACGCGCCCTCCCAGCCGATGAGCACGGTATGGCCGACCTTGCCGGTGAAATCGCCTTTGCCCTTCATGCCTTTTCTCCATGCATCGATGACAGTGCTGGTGGTTTTGCCGATGGCTGCCGTCAGCAGCGCAATGCCGCCGAGCATGACCCAGGTCGCTACGAACACGCGCCCCGCCGAGGTCTGTGGCGCAAGATCGCCATAGCCGACGGTCAGCGTGGTGGTGAGATAGAAGTAAACAAACGTGGCGAGAGCTGTGAGGTGCTGCTCGCCCAGGAACACCAGGCCCAGATAAGCCGTGCTCAGGTGAACGCCCAAGGCAACGACCAGGCCTGCCCAGCCGAAACGGTGAAAGAGGGAGGAGGCGTACATGCGCAGCAAAAGAAAAATCGACATTCCGTCCCTGACTCCCTGGGTACTTGATTCCTGATCACGCCATCGCCTCGACGTCTGGATGCTCAAGTGCGTTCAGCCGGCATTAAACCTGCTGCGTGGTTTGGAGAGAAGTACCTTGGCTGCAATAAATCCGGCGAATGCACCAAACAGATGCCCTTCGAAGGAAACACCCTGACGCGGCAGGAAGCCAAGGATCAGGCCGCCATACAGTACCGCTACGACACCGGCCGTTATCAGGTTGCTCCAGCTCCGGTGGAACCAGGCGCGCGATAACAGGTAGGCCCATAACCCGAAGACCCAGCCGCTGGCCCCCACGTGTATGCCCGCAAAACCGAACAACCAGAGCAGTGAACCGCCCAGCAGGATAATGATCGCGCTGACGGTAACGAACCGATTGAGCCCTTCGATGATCACCAGGGTGCCCAGGATCAAAAAGGCAACCAGGTTGGCGCTCAGGTGAGCAAACGACCCGTGCAAAAACGGTGAGGTGAGGATGCCGGGCAGCCCCTGCAGCGTTCTCGGGATCAGGCCGAACGCCATGAGGCTGTAACCGGTCGCCACATTGAGCAGTTGCAGCGCGACCATGAACAAGGCCAAGCCTGCGATTGTCTTGAAACCCTTCAGGGCATCCATCCTGACCTCGACGTAAAAAAGAAGGGCAGACACTGCCCTCCCTGCGGCGACGCTGCTTACTCCGCCGACTTTTGCTTCAGACGCTCCAGAATCGCATTGGCGCTGCCTTCGTTCGGTGTGATGCCGGCTTCGCGCAGCTTGCGCTCCAGGTCGGTCCCGGTCGATGCATCCGCCAGTTCATCCTGGGCTTGCAGTTCAGCGGCGCGCTGCTGTTGCTTGGCCTGCAAACGATTCAGCGTACCAACGGCG
>Ga0207686_10001189_pt1 | contig 15075 bp, 16 predicted proteins | sample KBSM24metaG_FD_184396 | JGI IMG/M metagenome (GOLD analysis project Ga0207686, IMG submission 184396) | Miscanthus rhizosphere microbial communities from Kellogg Biological Station, Michigan, USA - KBS M2-4 metaG (SPAdes) (version 2) | ecosystem: Host-associated > Plants > Roots > Rhizosphere >...
CATTTTTAAAACATACCATTGCAGAGACCGGGTACGAACCCTGGAAATTAGAGTTGTCAAAGCATTCGATATGAAATGGAATTTGCGATAGTCTTAGATCTTGCTTTACTTGTTTTAATAAATCAAGTTTATCGGTATTCTTTTTATCTAGTTTAAGTCGTTGCTTATTTTTTAACTCATCAATAAAATACTGGGCATTTTTTTCTGACAATTCTAAAAGCTTCTTTTTATCACCTCCCTTAGGAACAGTTATTACGATCTCATTTTCGGGGTAGCTAATTGTAAATGGTACAATGATCTCCTTTGCCTTACTATTGAATGTGCTGCGAAGTTGTGCAATTGCAAAAGCAAGAATTTCCTCTTCAGTTTCATCCAGGAAATTTTCAGTCAAGATCGTTTTTGTTTGCACAATGGTCCCATTTTGGACCATCAAATAATTGATATAGGCTTTTTCCTCATATTTAACAATGGAGAAAATATCCATTTCTGATAAACGAGGGTTAGCCACTACAGACCGTGACTGGTAGTTTTTAAGAAAATCGATCTTCTTTTTAATTTGTTCTGCTTTTTCAAATTCCATTTTTTCTGCAAGACCCTTCATCTCATTTTTAAAATGATTTATGACAGGGTTAAGATTTCCCTTAAGAAGGTTTTTTATTTGCTGAATACCTTCTTTATAATCCGCTTCATTTTGTAAAGCCTCACACGGACCTTTACAATTTCCTAAATGATATTCAAGACAAACTTTAAATTTCTTTCGTTCAATATTTTTTTGAGTAAGATTTAAAGCACAAGTCCGAATAGGAATTGTTTGCCTGATAAATCCCAGTAACTCTCTCACTCTATGCACTGATGTATATGGGCCCAGGTATTCAGAGCCATCTTCAATATGTTTACGCGTAAGAAAGATCCTAGGAAAAGGCTCGTTTTTTATAACTATATAAGGATATGATTTATCATCTTTAAGATTGATATTAAATCTTGGTTGAAAGTTTTTGATCAACGAATTCTCAAGGAAGAACGCATCCTGTTCAGAATTTACAATGGTGAATTCGATGTGATATATCCTGCTTACAAGTTCATGAGTTTTATAACTGGTAAGATTTTTGAAAAAATAGGAACTTACTCTTTTTCGCAGGTCTTTTGCTTTGCCTACATAAAGTAATTCATTCTCTTTATTGTAATATTTATAGATCCCGGGATGGCGTGGTATAGTTTGTGCAATATTCTGAAATTCGGAATTAGTCATCGATGCCAGTATTAAAACAGGTTAGCAGGCGAGATCATTGCCAGGCCACTTTTGTAAAACGAGTTTTATCAGGTTGGTTCTCTTTTTCTATAATGCTGCCGATTGAAAAATAATTGTCTATTTCCCAAAAAAGCTTTTGTTCAATTGTGCTATCTTTTGATGGTAGATACCTGTCTATAAAGATACTTTGCACTTTGCCGCTTGAGATATCAGCCATAGCAATAACAATAATTTGTTTTTGTATTTCCGCATTTTCATTTTTTGCAGTACTGGTAATGTTAAGTGTTTCCTGTTGGGCATCTATCAATCTTTCTTCTGTATAATTTTTATAATAATTTTTGTCAGCAATTTCGGGTAATGAAAGAAATGGAGTGGCAAAATCCCTGATTTCGTCTCGTGTTAGGTTGGTCGTGTCGGTAATATTGCCGGTGGTTTCATATTTAATTAGCCCATAAAGCGACGTATCGAGATGGTTAAGCTGTCCTTTTATGATTGACAGTACAGAAATAGGTGGTTCTTGTTTTGCTTCTTTTTTTTCTTTACAGGCCAAAAATAAAATTGCTATAAGAGTCAGAACGATTAAATAGTTTTTCATAGCATAAATTTAAAGGGAAATAATGTGCTGAAAACAAATATCCCGATCCCGCCTTATGCGGGACCGGGATATTTTAGCGAAAATACGCAGTTAGTATTGCTTACTTTTTATTGTTGAGGGTAGCTCCCACCTTCAACCCTATAGCGTATAATTTTTCTTTTACAGATAAAGCACTCACGAAACTGGATAAGTGCTGGTAACGGAGATGCGGCCCAACCTGCCAATTGATCCTGCCGGTAGAATATGCTACAAATGTCTCAACACCCGTACTTATATTCCAGCGGCGCATAAGATCAGGAAACTTTGCATAATTTTTATAATCACTGGAAATTACATAAGCCCGGTCCCCAATAACATAAGTTGGTTGTATGTTACCGCTAATTCCCCATCTAAAATTTTTATTCTCAGTTAGAATTACTTCTACTCCAACCGGGAAAGCTACTTGGAAATAAAAATTCTCCAACCAATTCGGTGAAGTTCCACTATTTCTATAATTACTTAAGCTGGCTAAAGAATCTACTCTTCCATAACTACTGGTTAAGGCAACGGTTGCAATTTCAGTAGGATGCGAATAGGCCCTAATATCATAACGATTAATATTGAACTGTAAGCCAGTTGTTAAAGAAAATTTCTTATTCATCAGGTATTTTCCTTCAATTCCGAATTCAAGACCCATAGCCGGCTTATGATCTACTATATTGTTCAGATCGATCGTTGGTACATAAAACCCGCTGCCGGCATATACATTTTTATTTTCTTTTAATTTTCTATAACTGACAGTTGGTGTAAAAAATACCTGGGCAGTAACTTTTGATTGCTTCTTTGGTTTTACCAGTAAAATGTTTTGCGAAGCAAGAGCCGAAATGGCATCATTGATCTCTTTTTCTGTATTCTCACTCACTGTGCTCTGATCTGTTATATTTTTTTCATTAGTGGCTATATCATCAATAAATGCATCTTCGGTATTAAGAAAAGTGTTTTGTTTTAAAAGAGTCAGATCAGTTGAAAACGGCGTTTCATCGGGGGATTCATTTTTATTAGAGGTATTTGACTCAAAATTATCTCTGCCAATTTTACTGCTTAGGTTATTACTCAAAACCACATTTGATTGCTTATCATCTCCTGTTGTAGTTTTAAAAAAAGGACCATCTGAATATAATTCGGTAAGATTAGTTGTCAGACGGTCAGAGAGTTTTATTTCATTTATTGCAGGTGTAAATGCTTTTGTTTCGTTCGAAATGGTCGAGGGGCTTTGTTTTTGACTGCTATTTTTAGTTGAAATATTTTTCTGATCAGTTAAATTATTTTTTCCTGGTTTGTCATTATAAATGATAATAGAAACAATAGAGCCAGTAACCAAAAGCATAATAGCTGCGGTGAGGCCATACCACCTGCGACGAGCGTGTAAAGAGGAGTGAATACCTTTCCAAACCTTCTCTGAAGGGTACATCCGGTATTGGTTGGCATTATCTCTCAACAGCTTCTCAAAATCCCCATTATTGAATTGTCTCTCCATAAACCAGTCAGTAATTTAGGAACGGATTAAGTTCTATCTGCTGCCTGCCAAAGCAATCCATTCTGGTTGTTGCCTTGGTTTTTGCAAAATCTTTTTTCTTACTAAAATATCTTCAAGCATTGCCTTCGCCCTTGTATACTGGCTGCGGCTAGTACTTTCTTCTATATCCAGCATTTTTGCAATTTCACGATGACTATACCCCTCTACTGCATATAAATTAAGAACTGTTCGATAACCCATTGGCAACACCCTGATACATTCTACTACTTGTTTCGCCTGTATGATCGATGGTACACTTTCTTCTCTTACCTGGATACCCGTTGCATGAATTATATCAACACTGTCATTGAACTTCTTATTTCTCTTTAGGATATTGATACAGGTGTGAACGATTATTCTTCTGATCCAGCCTTCAAAAGCTCCACGGCTTTCAAACGTATGCATTTGTAAGAAAACCTTTATGAAACCTTCCTGCAGCATATCCTCGGCGTCTTCCCGGTTATGGGCGAAACGATAGCAAACAGCTAGCATCTTAGGACTATACTTATTGTAAAGTTCCCGCTGGGCAGAAGCGTCGTTTTTCAAACAGCCTTGTAAAATGGCTTCCTCGGTCATAGTTTCCTTTGGTTGCCTGTAAATTAGACAATTTTCGAATTCAAAAGCTGCACAGAAATGTAATTTTTCAGAATGCAAAACTCCTAACGGCCTTTCTCAACAGGAAAAAGAGGATTGGGGATAAAATTTTGATCAAAAGGGATCAGAATTACAAGTAAAGAGACTTTCGGGTCGAAATTATTTCTGTGGTGGTGGAGGACCCTGTCTCCTAAGGCTATCAATAGGGTATTGTGTTTTCAATGTATCCATTATTGATTGTGCCCAATCAAAGAGTTTTGTTTTTTCTTCCTCGGATAATATAGCATCCTTATGAATCCATGTATATGAATCAAGGGGCATTTCCCCTTTTTTTACTAAATCAATGGTTTGCTCCATTCTGCGATATTGAAAGCGGGGACGCTTGTTGATGTATTCATCAAAATTCAATTCTTTTTTTCCATCAACTATATGGTTATTCAACCACCAGGCTACAGGCTGTATATTGTTGTACCAGGGATAGCGGGTATTGTTGCTATGACAATCCATGCAGGCTTTATCAAGAATTATTTTTACATCCGCAGACACTGGAAATTTTTTAGAAATTGCATTTGGTTGATCTCCTTCGTGAATATTTTTCTTTGGATGGAAAAATTGAATTGCTACTAAAGCGATCAACAACAGCCAGCCGATTGTTTTAAGAACTTTTTTCATGCAGTTTTTTATGGTTGCGAAATTAATATTTCTCCCGTCATTTCCTTAGGGATTGGTAATTGCATCATAGTAAGAATTGTTGGGGCAATATCACCTAGCTTTCCTGGTTTAATTTTCCCTTTCCACTCTTTATCAATTATAAAAAATGGTACCAGGTTCATTGTATGAGCCGTATTTGGGGATCCGTCTTCGTTGATCATATAATCCGAATTACCATGATCGGCAGTAAGAAAAGTGGTATAGCCGTTTTCTAATCCTGTTGTGACTACTTGTGATACGCATTTGTCAACTGTTTCTACGGCTTTGATCGCGGCTTCCCATATACCGGTATGTCCAACCATGTCAGCATTTGCATAGTTCAGGCAAATAAAATCAACGGTTTTATTTTTTATTTCAGGTAACAATGCATTGGTTACTTCAAAAGCACTCATCTCTGGTTTCAGGTCATAAGTGGCAACTTTTGGGGAAGGGATCATAATCCTTTTTTCACCATCAAAAGGTTTTTCTCTTCCGCCGCTAAAGAAAAAACTTACGTGAGGATATTTTTCCGTTTCTGCAATACGAATTTGTTTCAATCCCTGCTGTTCTAAAATTTCACCAAGCGTATTATTCAAATTATCTGTTTCAAAAATTATATTGACATCTTTATATGTTTTATCATACTCCGTCATCGTGGTATAGTGCAGAGAAAGCTTTTTCATATCATGATCGGGCAGGTCCATTTGCGTAAGCACCTGCGTGATTTCGCGACAGCGGTCAGTACGGAAATTAAAACAGATAGCCACATCACCATCTTTTATTTTTGCAAGTGGTTGCTGATCTTCTGCAATAATTACAGTAGGTTTTATAAATTCATCAGTTATGTTTTTGCTATAAGAATTTTCAACAGCTTCAATTGCATCTGTTGCTTTTTCGCCAACACCATTAACTAAAGCATCATAAGAAAGTTTGATCCTTTCCCATCTTTTATCCCTGTCCATTGCATAGTAACGGCCGCTAACTGAAGCAATTTTTCCAACAGAGCCATTTAAATGTTCCTGCAATTCTTTAATAAAACCTAGGCCACTTTTCGGATCACAGTCACGGCCATCAGTGAACGCATGTATAAAGACCTCGCTTAACTTTTCATTTTTGCAAACGTCAGTTATTGCTTTCAAATGATCAATATGTGAATGCACGCCACCATTGCTTACTAATCCTAAAAGATGAAGTGGTTTATTATTCTTTTTTGCAAAGCGAATAGCGTTTAACAATATTTCATTTTTCCCAAAAGATCCGTCACGGACGGCTACATTTATGCGCTGTAGTTCCTGGTAAACAATACGACCGGCACCAAGGTTCAGGTGACCCACTTCTGAATTACCCATTTGACCGTCTGGCAGGCCTACTGCTTCTCCGCAGGTTATTAATGTAGTATTTGGGTATTTTGAATAAAGTGACGAGACAAATGGTGTTTTGGCATGCTGAATTGCATCTGCAGATGCCACCTTTCCAAGCCCCCATCCGTCCATTATAATCAGAATTATTTTCTTTATAGCCATTATAGAAATTTAACAGTCAAAAATGCGTTCATTTTCAAGGTAAAAATGGCAACAAAGCTAAGTGTTTTAACGTAACCGCTCTATAATCTAATTGACATGTAGTAACTTAGCTTTTGAAGATAATGTGATGACTGTGGCATGTTTTTCGATTAACTACTATGAAAACTAAAATAAAATGAAAAGAACACTACTCTTAATACCTGTTTTTTTTATCGCTATTTCTTCCTTCGCCCAGGCAGGAATAGATGATGTGATCTCGGCAATGAAAAGCGGGAATGCTTCAGGTATTACAAAATATTTTGACAACTACGTTGACATTACGATGCCTGATAAAAGCAGTAACTATAGCAAGAGCCAGGGTGAACTTATAATTAAAGATTTTTTTACCAATAGCGGAGTAAAAGACTTTGATTTAAAACATAAAGGCAATAATGATAACGGCGATTATTGCATTGGTACACTTCAAACAAAAAATGGAAGTTACCGGACTACAGTATATATGCGGTTAAAGGGCAACAAACAAGTAATACAGGATATTCGAATCCAACAATTATAAAACATTCAGTAAATTTTTAAAGCCCTGCCCATTTGTGGCGGGGCTTTTTTAGTTTTGGACGATGGAATTCAATAAACAATTTTATCATTTGATCGACGAAGCGCTTACAGAAGATATTGGCGAAGGAGATCATTCAACTTTAAGTTGTATACCGGAGAGTGCGAGAGGGAAGGCTATTCTAAAAATAAAGCAGGATGGAATACTTGCAGGAGTTGAAGTGGCAGAAAAAATTTTTCTATACAAAGACCCGAGTACAATCTTTACAATATTAAAGAAGGATGGAGAAATGATGAAAGCCGGAGAAATGGCTTTTGATGTAGAAGCATCTGTTCATATCATATTGCAATGTGAAAGACTTGTGTTGAATTGCATGCAACGAATGAGTGGGATCGCAACATTGACCCGCCAGTATGTTGACCGGTTATATGGTCATAAAACAAAATTGCTTGATACGAGAAAAACAACTCCAAACTTTCGACTGTTAGAAAAAGAAGCTGTAAGAATAGGAGGTGGAGTAAATCATCGTTTCGGATTGTATGATATGATCATGCTGAAGGATAATCATATTGCTTATTGCGGAGGAATTGAAAATGCGATCAATGAAGCCTGGAAATATTTACAGAAAAAAAATTTGGATCTTAAAATCGAAATAGAAACAAGAAATCTTGAAGATGTTCAAAATGTGATTGCAGTGGGAAAAGGAAAAGTGTCACGGATCATGCTGGATAATTTTACACCAGCACAAATTACAGAAGCATTGAAATTGATCGGTGAAGATTTTGAAACGGAAGCAAGCGGAGGTATTAACCTTGATAATATTGAAGATTATGCAGAGTCTGGAGTTGATTATGTAAGTGTGGGTGCATTGATACACCAGGCAAAGAGCCTTGATCTTAGTTTAAAAGCAGTAATAATTTAAACAATGGGCAAAAAAAATAAACCCGATAGTCGGGGATTTGTATTTAGTACAGACCCCAATTTTAAATTTGAAGAAGAACATCATTCTGATGAAACATTATTACCGGCTCAACAAAAATTTAAAGTAAGATTAGATACAAAACACAGAGCGGGCAAGGCCGTGACGCTTGTGGAAGGCTTTATTGGCAGAGAAGAAGATCTTGAGGACCTGGGAAAAAAATTAAAATCATTTTGCGGTACGGGCGGTTCTGCAAAAGATGGTGAAATAATTATTCAAGGCGATCAACGTGAAAAAGTGATGCAATGGTTTGGAAAGAATGGATATAAAAATGTAAAGAAATTTTGAGGATTTTTATTTTGTTGTTTGTTCGTCATCATTCATAAAATAACTCAACGACCCGCTAGGGCATTTTGTTACTTGCACAATTATTTTTTCTGTTGTCGATTCCTCAGGTCTTATCCACGGTTTTTCTTTTGGTTTAAAGACTTCTGGCAAACTGCGGACACATCTCCCGGGATGAATACAAAGCTCAGGCTGCCATACAATGGTTAATTCTCCGTTAGAATATTTAAAAGCTTTTTGCGCCATAAATTAATACTTTCTTTCTTCGATCGAATCAAGAATAGTGCAGTAGCTGATATAACGATCAACATTTATTTTTTCTTCTTCTACGGCTTTTTTCACAGCACAGTTTGGTTCGTTTATATGCTGGCAATTGTTGAACTGGCAATCATTAAGACGGCTTCTCATCTCTGGAAAATAATGTGATAGTTCTTGTTTTAAAATATCAACTAACCCAAATTCACGCATGCCCGGTGTGTCAATTATTTTTCCGCCAAAAGGAAGATCAAACATTTCTGCAAAAGTGGTGGTGTGCAAACCTTTGCCGCTCCATCCGCTTACATCCTGCGTTTTAAGTTCCAATTGAGGACAGATAATATTAATAAATGAAGATTTACCAACGCCGCTATGTCCACTCAACAACGATATTTTATCTTTTAAAAGATCCTGTACCGTTTCAATCCCCATTCCTTTTTCAACACTTACAAGAAAGGTTTTATAACCTATTTCTTCATACATCTGTTTCCACTCAAAAAATTTTTCATCTTCCTTTTTCTTGTGCAGGTCGGCTTTATTAAAAACAATTGCGGCTGGTACATGATACATTTCACAGGCAACAAGAAAGCGATCAATAAATCCCTGCGAAGTTCTAGGTTCTTTTAGAGTAGCAAATAAAACAGACTGATCAAGGTTGGCAGCAATAATATGATGCTGATATTTCTGTCTTGGTGACTGCCTGTTCACATAATTCCTGCGAGAGAGAATTTCATTAATGATAGCAGTGTTCTCTATTTCACTTTCTGGTTCAATATCCACTACATCGCCAACAGCTACCGGGTTGGTTGAAGTAATCCCATCGATTTTAAAGATCCCTTTTATACGGGCATTATAGGTTCTGCCGGCCTGATTTTTGACCGTGTACCAGCTTCCTGTGGATTTGTAAACAAGTGCCTTCATTTAACGAATCAGGATTAACAGGGGTTTAAACGCCTGCCAGCGGAGAGGCAGGGATTCGGGGGAAAGATAGCAACAAATTGATTGTTGGATAATTTATCGGGCTTAAAAGCGTTATTTACGTGAGCTATTTACTAGGCTTTTAAAGCCTAAAAACTTTGACTATTTTTAAAGCTAAATTCAGCACTATGAATAAACTTATCCTCGCTACAGTACTTTGTTTTACAACATTGTTTTTTACTAATTGCAATAAAAACGATAACCCCCCTCCTTCAAACACGGATTACATTACAAAATCATCCTGGAAATTTAGCAGCGCCAAGGCAGGCGGAACAGACGTTACCGCACAAGTTCCTGCCTGTTTCAAAGACAATACGATGCTTTTTGTTGCCAATGGCTCAGGAACAATAAACGAAAACACTACTATATGCTCACCGGCTTCACCATCGAGCTTTACATGGGTATTTCAAAATAATGGCACAGAATTAAGTCTTAATACTCCAATTGTTAGTGGCGGATCAGGTGTGTTTACTATTGTATTATTAAATGATGTAAATCTTGTGGTTTCTCAAACAATGACAATTGCGCCATATCCACCGACTACCGTAGAGCTCACATTTATCCATTAAAGAATCAGGAAAGGTATTTGCCAACAACCGGCATTCTCCTTCCAACGCCAAATGCTTTGCAGCTTATGCGAAGGATAGGGCAAAACTGTTTTCGTTTATATTCATTGGTATTAACCAATTTCAAAATTCTGTCAACAAGGACCGAATTATATCCTTTTGCTTTTATTTCTTTCGGGCCGTTACGTAGTTCAATATATTCATATAAAACTCTATCGAGAGTGTCATATTCAGGGAGGCTGTCACTGTCTTTTTGATCGGGTCTTAATTCAGCGGAAGGAGCTTTGTTGATAATATTTACAGGAATAATTTCTTTTTCACGATTGATATATTTTGCTAAAGCATATACCTGCATTTTATAAACATCACCTAATACACTAAGGCCACCAGCCATATCTCCATATAACGTTCCGTAACCGGTAGCTAATTCACTTTTATTAGATGTATTCAATAAAATATATCCAAACTTATTGGCAACCGACATCAACAAATTACCTCTTGTCCTTGCCTGGATATTTTCTTCAGCCAATCCGAATGGTAGGTCTTTATAAACAGGTTTTAATTCTGTAAGGAAACTATCAAAAATATTTTTGATCGGTATAATATTATGCTGGCTACCTAGATTCTTACTTAGTTGTTCTGCATCTTCCACGGAATGTGATGATGAAAATTGTGAAGGCATTAAAAGTACACTTACATTTTCTTTACCTAGTGCATGAACTGACAACGCTTGTGTTATAGCACTGTCAATTCCACCACTTGCACCAAGTATGGCTTTACTGAAACCCATCTTTTTGAAATAATCTTTTATTCCAAGAATTAATGCATGATAGATCTCATCAATATTTTTATCATTGGTTAAATAAGCGAGAATATCCTCGCCAGTACCTACTTCTTTAGCGGAATAAAAATATTTTTCTCCGGAAGGGTGTTTTATAGAATCATCTTTCTTCAATAGCTGATCCAATTCAAAAAGTTGAAAATCCTCTTCAAAATATTTCATTTCTTTGACCTGCTTGCCATTAATATCATACACAAGACTGCCACCATCGAAAATAAGTTCAGTATGCGAGCCAATCGCATTGCAATAAAGCATTGGCAGTTTATATTTTAATGTATGTGCTTTAATAATACTATTGCGAACAATATCCTGCGCATAATTGTAAGGAGAAGCGGAAAGATTGATCATTACATCAGGTTTGTAAGGTATCAATTGCTCCATTGGGGTGATGCGATACAAAGGGTTGTCGCCCATGTTCCAGATGTCTTCACAAATTGTTACTGCTAATTTTTTTCCTTTGAATTCAAAAACTTTCCAATCATAAGCCGGTTCAAAATAGCGGTATTCATCAAACACATCATAATTTGGTAAAAGTGTTTTATGGATCTCGCCTTTTATTTCTTTTTCATGAAGAAGGAAAACAGCATTAAAGAGATCTTTGCCTTCTTTTTGTGGATTCCTTGCAGGTGAGCCGATCAAGACACCAATTGTATCGGCATGTTGTTTTATCCGGTCGATCGCTTCGTAACATTTATTAATGAAATCTGGAAATTCCAGGAAATCCCCGGGAGCATAGCCGCAAACGCAAAGCTCTGAAAACACAATAAGGTCAGCTCCTTGTTCTTTGGCCTTTTTTATTCCTTCAATGATCTTGCGGGTGTTATCTTCAAAATTGCCAATATGATAGTTCTGTTGCGCTAAGGCGATCTTCATGATGCAAATTTACAACCAATGCATTTAAAGGGTTAAATTTTTCTTTCCATTATCTTCGTACACAACATACAATAACCACTGTTGTTAATCATTTCTATGAAAATAAACACCTTGTTTCTTCTCGGCTTAGTTTTTTTTATTGGCTGCACTGAAAGCAAAGGCCCTGATGTGTCAAAAATAAAAGTTGATATCCCAATTGAAAGATTCGATAAAGATTTTTTTAGCATTGATACAAACAATATCGCTATTGGCTTGAATGGACTATTGAAAGAGCATCCGGATTTCTATTCGGATTTCATGCAACAGATCCTTGGAGTCTCCGGTTCGGATACAAATAAAGTCACGCTTAATGTTACTAAAATATTTATTCGTGGATATTCATCAATTTATCAAAGTTTAAGCAAACAGTATAGTGATGTTAACTGGTTACAAAAAGATATTCAAAAGGCTTTTCAATATGTAAAGTATTATTTCCCCGATTATAAAACATCGAAAATAATTTTATTCGCCGGGCCGCTTGATGCGCCGGGAGTTGCATTAACGGGATCAGGTATTGCAGTTGGCTTGCATCAATTTGCCGGCAAGGATTTTTCTGCATACCAAAGTATGGAAGCACAACAACTTTTTCCTGCCTATATCTCAAGAAGATTCGAATCACAATACATAGTTGTTAATTGTATGAAGGCAGTAATTGAGGATATTTATCTTGATAAAAGCGGTGCCAAAGGATTAGTAGAACAAATGATAGAAAAAGGAAAGCAATGGTGGTTGCTGGATAAATTTTTGCCAACCACTCCAGACTCACTTAAAACAGGTTTTACAAAACAACAATTGAATTGGTGTGAAGCACATGAAGGATTAATTTGGAATGATATTATTGTTACTCAAAAAGATCTTTATACAAAAGACCCAATGGCAATACAGAATTATATTGGCGAAGCTCCCTTTACTCAATCATTAGGTCCATCTTCTCCTGGTAATATCGGTCAGTGGATAGGCTGGCAAATAGTAAAGAAGTTTGCCGATAAAAATTCATCAATGAGTATTAGTGATGTTTTGAAAACAGATGCAAGAAAGATTTTGGAAGAGGCGAAGTATAAGCCTAAATAATTAGTTGTTCTTAAAGGGAACAAACATCTCAAAAGCCGGAATATTCACGTCAAAAAATTTTTTGTTATTGAGATTTTCCATTTGATAAGTGCCATGCATTCTTCCCATTTCTGTTCTTAGATTGCAGCCACTTACATATTGGTATTTTTCACCTGGAGATAGAACCGGTTGTACGCCTACAACCCCTTCGCCTTCCACTTCCCGTGTGGAACCGGTACTATCAAATATATACCAATGCCTGCGATGAAGTTTTACCGGGAAAGAGTTATGATTTTCGATAGCAATGCGGTAAGCAAACATATATTCAGACTGCATTGGGTTGCTGTAGTCCTGCTGGTAGAATGTTTCTACACTTACTTCCACACCCTCTGAGATCAAGCTTACCATCAGGTTCAATTTTGGTAAAAGTAAATAAAAATAATCTTCTGTTGTCTATGATTTAATTCACAGTGGATATACTAGTTATCCTAATTTTGCGCCACAAATGTGACCTTTAAAAAATACTGATAGAATATGAAAATAGCTGTAGCAAAAGGAGATGGTATCGGACCCGAGATAATGGAAGCAGTGCTGAAGATCTTTAATGCAAATAAAGTTCCACTTGAATACGAATATGTGGATATGGGCAAATGGGTTTTTGATAAAGGGTTTTCAAACGGGATGACTCCTGAGGCTAAGCTAACAATAGAGAATTTTGGCATCTTATTTAAAGGCCCCATGGAAACTCCAAAAGGTAAAGGAGTAAAGAGTGTAAATGTCACTGCCCGCAAAACATGGAATACATATGCTAATAAGCGAGTTTTTCAAACACTGCATGGAGTTGATACAGTCTTTAGCAAAGCAGGAATACCAATTGATATTACTGTTGTAAGAGAAAATATAGAAGATACTTATGGCGGGGTGGAACATATGCTTACACATGATGTAGCACTGAGTCGTCGCTTTATCACAAGGCCAGGAAGTTTGCAGGTTATTCGCTACGCTTTTGAAATGGCGAAAAAGAAAAATGCAAGACGAATAACATGCAGCCACAAGGCCAACATCATGAAGATCACTGATGGTCTTTTTCTTGAATGTTTTTATGAAGTAGCCAAAGAATATCCACAGTTAAAAGCCGATGATGTGATAGTGGATGATCTCTGTATGAAATTGGTCACAAGACCTGATACGTTTGATGTAGTCGTGCTCACGAATCTGCAAGGTGATATCGTTTCAGATCTTTGCGCCGGTCTTGTTGGTGGGTTAGGCTTTGCACCCTCTGCGAATATTGGAGATCATATATGCATTTTCGAAGCAGTGCATGGCACAGCGCCGGATATTGCAGGAAAAAATATTGCTAATCCAACTGCACTGTTACTCAGCGGTATTACAATGCTTCGCCATCTTGGTATGATGGAGAATGCAGCTATCATTGAAAATGCATTGTTGTATACTTTAGAAAACGGAATACACACCGGTGATTTTGGTGATAAAGCAATCCCATCTGTAAATACCACTCAATTTGCTGACGCTATCATTAAGAATTTTGGAAAAGAGCCAACAGTAGGAGCAAAGCCTATGTTACCAAATATGCCTGCCACACCTACGCATTTTAAACTGGAAAAAAACCCTATGCTTGTTTCAGAAGAAATGAGCCAAGAAAAAATTATCGGTGTTGATATGTTTATAGAAAGCGAAGAGCAACCATTGGTGATCGCAAAAAAATGTGAACGTCATGCTGGCGTAAAATTCAAATTGGTAAGTATCAGTAATCGTGGTACACAAGTATGGCCTACCGGTTCAGTGTTTACCAATCTTGTCAATCAATATAATGCCCGTTTTGAATCACTTGATGGGGAACCTCTTTTTCAACAGGATATTATTGGGCTTTATGTTAGTCTTAGCGGGAATTTTAAAATATGTTCTTTCGAGCTCCTGAATATGTGGGGAGATAAAAAAGCTTATTCGCTGGCGCAAGGTCAGTGATTATTCAAATTGATTGATGTGATTCTCAGGCAGTCTTTCTTTTCAGATCAATATTGATCAGTTTCCCTTCTATTACATTAGCAAGCTCAACAACAGCCTTGTTCTCGTTTTTCCTTGCATTCTTTGTATGTGTTGGATAAAGAGAAACGCCTGTGTAAATGTTGTAATGCAGCGTAAGAGAGTTGCCATGAAAATTGAAAGCCCAGTCGATGCTATCGAAGTCATCTTCCTTGCAGCGAAAATCAATATGAAAATCTTTGCTGAGAATATCGGCAACCTGGTAGAATCGTTTCAGACCGCCGTCATCATCAAGGATGGCTTCTGTGCAGCCAAGTGCAATGCGTAGGGTAAGGCTCATAGTTTGTACGTTTTAGGTTTTAGAAAAGGATATTGGTGACAGGTTTAAAATCTATATTATACTAAGACTTAAACTTCTTTGCTTTTCTTGCTGCTTTTTCAGCTTC
>Ga0207686_10001192_pt1 | contig 15068 bp, 23 predicted proteins | sample KBSM24metaG_FD_184396 | JGI IMG/M metagenome (GOLD analysis project Ga0207686, IMG submission 184396) | Miscanthus rhizosphere microbial communities from Kellogg Biological Station, Michigan, USA - KBS M2-4 metaG (SPAdes) (version 2) | ecosystem: Host-associated > Plants > Roots > Rhizosphere >...
ATTGAGCCGCCGCCACCGATGCCACCACCACTACCACCACCCTGAGGACTTCCAGGGCTAACGCCAGGGCCAGATAATTGCACCGGTCCGCCACTACTGCCGCCGAACAATGTGCCGAATATACCTGCTATACCGCTAAGAAATCCGCCGCCGCCACCACCACTATCGCCACTAAACAGCGATCCGAATAAACTCGTTATGCCGCTAAACAATCCACCACCACCCGCGCCCGTACCGCCGCCGCTAATCGCCCCGGCTATTTGCGGCACAATCTGAGTAGCGTTTGTTAAAAGTATGTTTTCAAAGCCGAGTTTCTTGATAAGCGTCTGAGCAAAAAATGACCCGATATCCCGAAGGAGCGCGGCCATTAATCCCTTGCCAACATCGGCAAGTTTGCGCGTGCCTAAAATCACGCCTTCAAAGGCATCGCCGACGGAGTTCGCTATTGTTTGGCCGACGTTGATGGTTACGGTGCCGAGTTGTTGGAGTTGAGTTTCAACATTTTTAAGTTGCTGCTCGCGTAGCGGAATATTCAAACTCTCGACGCCTTCCTGATCTTTTAAGGCTTGAATGTATTTAAGCTGAGTCGTCAAGCGCAGGCGTTCGGCCTCGCTAGTTTTGCCGATGATGGTTAATCGATCCGCTTCTAAGTCGCTTACCTGTTTTGTTGTCTCAATAACTTTTAATGCGGCTTGATTTGCATTGTCTAAACTCGTTTTGTAAAAACCCCAAGCCTCGGCCGTAGTCTTGGCGTCATCTGCTTGGGTTTCTAGCTCTCGGTTTGCATCTTCAAGAACGCGCTTTAAATTCAGTGCGGCTTCTGCGGCTTCAAGCTGCGCAATCTTTTGCTCCTTCGTAGCCAAAAGCAGCTCGCCCAACTGAGCCGTATATGATTTGTTTGCCTGAGCCGTTTTAATCGCTGCGGTATATTCCTGATCGATTAAAGCCAACGCCAAGGCTTTAACCTCTACCGTATGATCGCCCGCCGCCCGCGCCGCTTCCTGATTAGAGAGCGTTAGTTGAGCCAGTGCAGTTTTCGCGGCTTCTATTGCATCGAGTTGACGCTTGGCCGCTCCTTCATCGACTGCCGGAAGTGATCCGCCGCCGATTGCGGGCTTATCCTTGTCTTTCTGCTCTAGCCTGATTAGTTTATCCTGAGCATCAATGAAATTTTGCAACGCTGCGCTGCGGTTCTTTAATTGCTCCGCATCATCAGAGCCAGTTAAAAACCCGAATCCTTTGGATCGCAAACTTTCGCGCGTCCTTAAAGTTTTATCGATACTTTCTATTTGCTTCGCATAATCGGCAAGAGCGCCGCGTTGCTTCTCAATGTCGCTGATCTTAAAGAGCCTATCGAATCCGCGAATAAGATTGGCTATGCCCTCTTGCGCTAAACCGAACATGGCATTTTTCAACCGCGTAAGCGCATCGCCGAATTTATCGAGCTGCTTGATATTGTCATCGCTGACACCCTGATCTCTCAGCGCCTTAAACTTGTCGGTAAGTTCTAAAATTATTGGGATTTGATCGGCGCCGGCGCGGCCCATCACCTTAGTAGCAATAGCCACTCGTTGATTTTGGCTTTCGACTTGAGAAAGGGATTGAGCAAACTTTTCAAAGAATTGTTCCGGTGACGCCTTGGTTAATTCGTTGACATTAAGCCCCATCGCCTTGAGAGCTTCGCCGGCTTTTCTACCGTCGCCCTCGATATCGCCAAGCGACTTTTGCGCCTTAGTCATCGCCGTGGCGAAGGCTTGAAGCGAGCCGCCGTTTTCTTCGATGGTGCTTTTTAGGCCGGATAAGGTTTGCCGAGTAAAGCCGGTTTTTTTAGCTAGGTCATCAATCTCGCCCGCGGCGTTAATAATTTGCTTAGTAAAACCAATAATCGCGCCGATACTAAACGCGCCGGCGATACCCGAGGCGATACCGCCGAATAGGCTTGGCAGGTTAATTAAGATTCGCTGAAGACCGCCGAAGGCGTTTGTCGTTTGTTCCGCACCTTGAACAGCGGCGCGGTTAAGTTGATTATTCTTTTCAATAATCCGCTGAACCGTAGCCTCGTACTGGCCTCCTTCGCCCGTTATACGAATCTCGATTTGTCTAGTCGCCATTGATTTTTATTGTAATCCGCTAAGCGTTATGCGATGCTCACCGCATCATGCCAATTAATATGATCGGTCAAAAATTTAATCGCCTGACTGTAATTAAATTCGTGGAATACACGACGACTTCGCAATGGCTCTGCCTTTGTGACTGCGGTAATACCGTTACCGTTGGTCGCGGCATTCTTCTTGAGGGAAAGCAAAAAAGTTGCGGTTGTTGGCGTCGTGAAAAGTCCTCTCAAAAGCGCATTGATATTAGTGGTCAAACATTTGGTCGCCTTCACGTAATAGAATTTAGCGAGAGTCGCAAAGGTCGCGCATTTTGGCTCTGTCGTTGCGACTGCGGTAATGAAAAAGTCATTGAAGGAAAAGCGATGCGCCAAGGGATAACGGTTAGCTGTGGTTGTTTCAGCCGAGACAAAATCACTCACCGAAATCTGTCTCACGGACTTTCTAAAACTCCCGAATACCGCAACTGGCAGGCGATGCTGACCCGTTGCTACAACTCGCACTCTAAGAATTGGAAAGATTACGGCGGGCGAGGAATTAAGGTTTGCGCACGCTGGAAAAAAAATAACTTTGAAAACTTTCTCGCAGATATGGGAAAACGGCCAACACCTCAACATACCCTTGATCGCTTTCCGAACAATGACGGCAACTATGAGCCGGGAAATGTTCGATGGGCGACAAGATACGAACAAACCCATAATCGAGGAAGGAAATAATATTTCTATTTGCCGCGTTGCCACTCTGCCCTCAACGCATCGAGGCTATAAAACTCAAAGACTAACTCTTTTCCTTCATGTCGCGCATACTCTTCTCGTCGCGCTTGATCTTGAGTAGCTTCAGTCCGTTCCATACCGCCATCGGTTGACTTTCGAACGGGATTCGCGCGCCGACCGCAATTAAACCGTCTAAATGAACTAAGTATTCGACGAACTTTGACGGCTGATCTTCCGGCTCTAAATCCGCCAGCGGACAAGTCGCGCAGGCATCCGGCTGCGCTATTATCAACTGACACAATTTCAAGTCCGCTTCGGTTTGCGGAGTGTCGTTGATCGTCCATTGTGTTTCGCTCTGAATCTCGATATCCGGCGGGACACCGTAAGGGCACCGGTCGCCTTTGGGAGTCTTGGCTGTTAGCCCTAGAAATTCGCCAAGCTCCCGAGCTAGTTTTTTTGCACTTCGGCCTCTTCGCCTTCAAGGTCAGCCAAGTGTTTAGCGATAACGGCTAGCTTGGTACGGATTGGAACTTTTTCGTAATCTTCCGGCGACATGTCGGCGCGTTGCGGCGTGCCGTTGGAATATTCGACTTTCACCTTAACTTTATCGAGTAGCCAAAGCGGCGCATTTAACGCCTCGTCGCTACTTTCCAGCTTGCCGTTTTTAGCCTTGAGCTTTCCCGAGCGGCGGCGAAATTCTAAATCCTCAGCGCTATTAGGATTGCGCAGGGTAAAGAATAATTTCAGGCCGCGATAGTTAATCGCGTATTCGATTTCTTCCTGCAATGCGTCTTTTAAATCCACGGCGATTTTTCCTCCTTTGGTTTTAAATTTTTACGTATAGACGAGCGATATTTCGTCGTTTGCAGCGTCCGTCGACGGATTAAATCGAATCGGAATATTTAGAATGCGGAGCGAATTTCTTTCGCCCGGTGCGGGAGCTTCGAGTTGAATTTTAGGGCCAGTTACCGCCACTTTATTTCCGGCAACGGCGCCGACGAGATTTCCCGCCAAAGCTACTTCTGTAGCGTTCTTCATGTTGGCGTACCAAGGATTAACGGCCTCGGTAGTTGTCTCGGGATCAATTGATCCGCCCACACCGCGCCCGGTGACTAACAAACCGCGCAATCCTTCAGTTGCGTTGAAATCTAATCGCTCGCTAACCTGCACGCCTAAATCGATGTTAAGAGTTGCGGCGACCGGCGAATAACCGCCGAGAGTCAGGCCCAAGTTGACAACGGGTTGCGGCTTGGTGATGTCTAATGTCATTGCTGGCGCGGCGACATCCGTCGGTTGGTTCCAAATTCCCGTTGCCGTGAACTCGTAGCGGCCGAATTGCCCAACCTCTTCAACGATTCTCATCGTGCAATAGGCGCCGGTTAGCTTGTGCAATTTTTCGCCGTCGTACCAATAGATTGTGACGCTTTCAAAACCGGTATTGATTGGCGCATAAGTGACGCTTGTTACGGCCACAATCGTTTCCGATAGTCCGCAGGCGCGAAGCAACGGCCCGTGTCGCGCCGCTGTTCCCGCGGTGCCGCTGCCTTTCATTTCGACGCCGAATGTTAATCGCGCCAGTTTGCGGCCGACAACGAAGGACAAGCGCGATATCGAATCGCGCAAGATTTGATCGCGCTCAACAATGGCAACGTCCGTGGTGTATTGCGGATTCATAACCGCTACGGCGTTAACTGCCGCCGTCGGCACCGGATCGGTTCCATAAACGCTCTCGATTTTCGCGAGGATTCCGCCCCGCTTTGAACTAATTGGCATCGTCTTTATCCTCCTGCTTCGGCGTACCGGCTGCGGTCGGCGGTTCTTGCAGCGTCAAAGTGTTTGCTACCGGGTCAAACGTCCACGAGCCGCCGAACGGCGTAGCGTTGCCCTCTACCACGATTCCTGTTTTGCGTTCTTCCAGCGGTAATACTCTCGCTTCGTCTAGTGTCATAAAAATTTATTCCTCCACTAATGTCGGAGCTTCATCGAGCGTCAAAGAACCTGCCGCCAGAATCCACGAACCGCCGAACGGCGTAATAGTGCCGGCGACGACAACGCCTTCAACTCGTTCGTCAGCTGGTAGCTGTAAGGCTTGATCGTAAGTCATAAATCACCCCACTAAGGTGTAAGGATCTGTTCTTAAAGTGCGGTAATGCACGGTGTAATTTTTTATTTCCGCCGCTTCGGTTAACGCCTCATTCATCGGAAACGGCCCGCTCCAAGCACCCTCTTCCGTCCAGCACTTATCGGCCAATCCTATATGCGAGTCAGCGGCCATTGCCGACGCCATCAGCACCTTGAACGCTTCCAAGGCTTTCGACACATTCGATAGCGCCGAAACCCAACAGGTAATATTTAAATCCAGCTCCCAATCTAGATAATCATTTAGAAGTTGATTCGGCTCATTCGCGCCGATGCCAATCACCGCTGCCGGAAAGCTCTGAATTTCCAAAGCATCAACGCCGTCGCGGCTTACTTCGCGTATGTCTGGGATGGCGCGCAATATTTCTTCTACCTTTTGCAAAATCTGCTCGATTGCTGAATCAACGGCCACAATTTAATTCTCTGTTTCTACGTTCATTAGGTGCGCCGCTACGTGTAACCAGCCGCTCATGCCAAAACCGCCGCGGTCAAAGTGCCAGTTCTCCCACTGCACCGGATGCACAAACTTCAGGTGCGCTAGGAAATAAGGCCCGGCTAGTTTTTTTCTTGGATGACATAAGTTGCAAAATTTGACGGGCCATTCTTGGTCAAACGGATGAGCTGGTTTAATCGAGCGCTCCTAATGCGGCTCGCCTTGCTGCAATCACTTGTCCAATTGAGTCCTGAATATCTTCCAGTATTTCCGGTAATTTTTGCTCAACTCGCTCATTAATCGGTAACGGCGGCGCCGCAGGCCGGATGCTTTTCTTTAAGACAAACAGCGGCACTGCAACATTCCCCTGACGGATAAAAGCGATCTTGTTGCCGGCACCGCTCATGCGAATAAAAGTATTCTCGGCGTGAAAGAAATCTTGCGGCGTAATGTTTCGGTTGTTGCGTAGCGGTACCCATAAATAAGCGCGCTTTTTCGGCGTTGCCCCGCCTCTCTGCATGACGTTTCCGGCAACCATCGTACGGCCTGATATTTTTCTAGTGCGAAGCCCAACCGCGCCTATCGCAATCAAGCCGCCGGGACGTGTAGCAGAAGAAAAGAGACTACGCGCTAACTGTCCCGTCACGCGCGGAATAAATGATCGTAAGTCACGCGCAACGGCGCGAAGATACGGCGACATTACCCGTTGAGCAATGACCGGGACGCTGCGAGGACTCCTTTTTAAGTCCTCGTTTAAGTCCCCGAGTTCTTTAAAATTAAATTTCAGCGGCGGCGTAGCCATCAACAACCCCTATAAACGCGGTAATCGTCCAAGAGCCTTGTTACCGACTGCGGCAATATCGTCGGCGCGAGCAAGCTAACCGAGCCGCCTTCTAAAGATCGTCCCGTCAACCCGAACTCTTCGCGTCGATCGAATATGATTTTCGTCTGCTCGATTGCCGCAACCTTGACATCATCCGGCGTCCCGATGCCGTCAGCAGTCAAATAGCCGCCAGTGTAAGTAACCTTGATAGACTTCGGCCCGCTAATAAATCCGGTACGGTGCTCGATCGTTCCTTCGTCCTCGTAGACAACAAAGCCAGTCGTGAGCTCCGTTCCCGCGCCGTAGGTTGGCGGGTCGGCGCTGTCCTGATACAAGCGCAGCGCCTCGATAATTGGCGGACCAACAGCAGCAGCGTAAACCGGCGGCGAGCTTAAAAAGAGAGTTCTTAGGTAACGATCAGAACCGAAATATTCTATGCGGGCTGCTTTGTCCCAATCGGGACGGTGACAGTAATTCGCGAATACTTTAGTGACGGATGGGATGATTACTTTTTCAAGCAGATATTCAAATTCGGTTGACCAGTCGCCGCCGCCTTTGGAAATCTTCTTTATTTCGTCGAACGTAATTAGCTGAAAGGCCATCCATTTACTTCTTCTTACGTCTTAGGTCCGCCGTTTCATGCTCCGTGGAATCTTCCGGCGTTTCGATAACGGCGCGTTTTTCTACCGGGACCGGTCGCGCCTTATCTTCGGCAATCCATCGCTCGGCAACGTCGGCGCGCACCGTTTTTCTTTGGTGCGCGTCGACCCAGCCATAATCGTCATCGCTAAATGTCGCGATAGTGTCGACTTCAACTTGCTTTTCGGCCATTAGCCCCCCACTTTGGTCAATTAGCTGTACGGGTTAGTCAGTCGTAAGTACCTAATTAAGCAAGATTCAGCCACTTAACCGGCCGAGTGCCGGCGTCCAAAAGGTTGCCGTCGGATCTCATAAACGCGATAAAAGCAATCTGATCGGTATCCGCATAACGCTCGTCGAGTCGGACAAGCCGGATAGTCGAAACGTCGCGGATTAAATATTTGGATAACCTGCCGAAAACAATTAACTTTTGCCCAGTGGTAAGCGCCGCGCTCATGGATTGATTGACGGTGTAAGGATAGCCAAGCAACATATTTGGAATGCCGGCCTGCAATCCCGGTTGCCAGATATAGGCGTTTGTGGTGCTCTCCTTTAGCTTCCTGATGAGAGCCAAAACAGTGTCATGGAACATAAAACTAGCACCTTCGCGATAAGCCGGGTCGACGCTATGGATAAGGTCAATGACCTCGTCGGAAGTGAAAGTGTTAGTCGCCGTCGCTGTTTTGCCACTTACTGCGGCAACTGTGATGCCCTTCGGTAATGTAGAACCTGCACCGGTTGTGAAATGATCGTTCTGGATGCGGCCGATGCGCTCGCCGAGCCAGTCGCCGGCCAACGCGCCCAAATCAAAAGCCGAGTCCTGCGTAATTTCGTAGCTCATCAAGAGCGCCTTACTGGAATATTTATAAGCGTTGAACGTAATGCTGGAAAATGCCGGATCAATTGATGTGCCAATCGTCGTCGCTTCCGCCAAGATCACACCTTTATTTGTCGTATCATTCATGGTGGGATAGGGCAGCGCGTTTCCTGAATCGGTACGCAGAACCGTTGCGACTTGACGCATTCCGCCATAAGTCAAAAGCGCGCGCTCTAAAGTATTAACGAATCCCTGTGGTATGGTTTCTTTACCGGCGGTCGCCGTCGCCACGTCTAAACCGGCGCGATATTGCATCTGATAAGCCCGATAATCTTTTTTTATCGGCAGCTCGATCTCCTTCGCGCGTAAATCCATCACTCCAATGCGCTTAGCCGCGTCAATGTGCTTCTGCGTGATTGTCGCTTCGCCGCCCGGCTTGAATCCGCGCGTCCAACCTTGAAAGGTCAGAGATACGCAACGCTCAAATTCAATGTCGCTCAACGGATGCTGGCCAATTGGATAATAAAACTCGTCACGGGATTGACTATTAAGAGCAATATTACCGTTACCATTTCCATTGCTGTTGCCGTTCCCGTTGCTAGCGTGCTGAATTCTGGCTAATTCGGCGTCTTTTTCGTCTAGGAATTGCTGATTTTTGATGCGCCGTTCTAGTCCCTTAATAGCTTCTTCGCGCTTATCAAATTCGATACGGTCTTCAGGTGTCTCACCGCCCCGCTTGTCGCAATCGTCTTGCAGCTTATGAAGCCCGTCAACTTCCTGACCGAGTTGCTGCATTAGCTCATTAACGTTTACAGACATATACAAGTCTCCTTTTGTAGCTCGCTTCGAGCGTTGAAATTAATTTTTTCCGGGCTTCTGATCGTGCGATAAATTCCGCTTTGACTTTTTCAGGATCGGGATTGATTTCGGGATTGGCGTTTAATTCACTGATTTTTGACTCGAAATAGCTTCGCGCTTGTAAATCCGTGGCGGGATAGGCGGGAAAACTGACGGCCGACACGTCGAATAGCGAAACTTTTAGAAGCGAGCGGACCATTTCGCCTTTATCGCGGCTCCACTTTTCATCGGCGGCGCGGTCCTTGATGCCGAAGGCAAAACTCATTTCGGACAAGTCGCCGCGCTTTACCTTGGGCAAAAGGCGCTGCACGTCGGGATCGTTGGCGTCAAGATCGGCTTTGAAATAAAGCCCTCTGGCGTCCTCGGAGAGCTGCAAAGTACCGGATTTGGTACGCGCAAGCGGTAATCCACGATGATTGAGCAGGAATTTAACGTCGTCAGTCTTAACCGCGTCGGCAAATGCGCCGGGTAGAATGATTTCCCTAAAACCCATGTCGTGTGATTTTGTATTGAAAACTGCGGCGTGACCTTCAACGACGGGGTTAGCGCCGTCTATTGCGCGGATTTCGGTTAGTGCGAAAGTTCTTAGCTCTTTTTCCATAAAAAAAGCGCCGATCTGCTGTGCACAGATCAGCGCTTTTAAAAGTCTCAAGCGGATGTACGGTCCGCGAAACTATTTAAATCTAGTGATTGAGTATCCGGTAAACGGGGAGAAAAGAGAAACGAAAACTAGCGGGAAGTGTCTACAGAGTTCTTTGTTGTCCTACGGAGTATGTTTTTTTTTCAACGCGGTCGACTTCTTCGCTCCGAATTCGCCAAGTTGAGCCAATTTTAAAGGCATCAACCTCGCCGCGGTGAATCGCGCGTTCTACTGTTTTTGGGTGAACGTGCCAACGTTCGGCGGCTTCATCTATTCGATATGAATTTTTCATCTTCTCACCTTTCCGGCTTGTAATTCCGCCGCCATTCGTCGCGCCACTTTTTGTTGCGCATTTCACGTTCAGCCTCTAATTCCTTGTCGATTATGCGATAGCCTTGCCTGAGTTTATCGTTGCATTCATCGCAAGCTACTAAACCCGCCGTATAATCGACAATCTCAAAACGTGATTCAGGATAGCAGGTATCCGGTTTGATTTGTTTTTGGCATCGGTCGCAAATAATCATCTTTTAGCCCTCAAACGCCTAAGCTCAACCTCACTTACCTTTCGGATCTGCATTGCTGCGTCAGGATATCTATATGAAATCTCGCAATTCCAATCACCAATACGAACGATTTTCGACGGATAACATCTTTTAAAGAAGGATCGCATGGCTTCGTCTCTTCTCTTAGCGTCGTATTCTCTAACTACGGCCAATTGACGCTCTTCATTTTTCGTTAGCGGCGTCTTGTCTTTCAGTTTTTTGCGCAACTTTTCGCGCAGAAGTTTATATTTTTGTGGTTTCATTTGAAATTGCGCCGCCATTCGTCGCGCCATTTCGAAGCGCGTAGTTTAAATTCTGCCTCTATATCCTCTCTGATTTTTTGGATGCCTCGTCTAAATTCCAAATTGCAGTCATCGCACGCAAGTAACCCTATAATCTCATCACCGATCTTAAATCGCGCTTCGGGATAGCGTTTCGAGGGCACAATCGTTTTCTGGCATCGGTTGCAAGTAATCATTTGATATTCCGTAAAACCGCCGCGCCGTCTTTCCTAACCGCGACAATCTTCCAGTTGCTAGTAAAATAACGCCGGTAATCCGTCATAGGTGTCTTGCCTAACTGAATTTCGTACTGATTTCGGTCTAAAAACGTGTAAACTTCCAGTCCCATAAATCGAGTGTGGCCGGGATCGCCCCAAACCCAAGAGCTATCGGCCGCGGGCGAGGTAATAAACATCGTCCCATTAGGGACCAGCACACGGGCAAATTCATCAAACTGCGCAAAAAAAAACCGCCAGTCGCCTTGCTTGCCTACATGCTCTAGCACTTCGTAGGCGTGAATCTCGTTAAATAAATTGGCCTTGAACGGCAAAGTAATTAGCTCCAAATCGAATATCACGCTGGGTTTAACGTCCGGATTGATATCGAGCGTGACTAGATTCTTAAACTTGCTGTCGTCCTGTAACCAGATGCGCTTGGCGCGGTCATGGCCTGCGCCGATTAGTAATTCCATTTATGCTTCCAGAGCAGTAAAAAGAAAAAGATCACTGCAACTTCAAACTTGGCAGATTCCATCAACACCATCTCGTAATCTGTCATCAAACCAAATCTCTTTTTTTGCTCTATCCAACATCCACTAAATGGAGCAACCCTACCAGTAATCCTCAATCCCGGTACACGATAATACTCAGGGACTTTCCAAACATCATGGTAGTTCACTAAATCATCGACAACGCGCAGCCATTTGCCGCCGAACATCCTTTTAACGTGCATAAATCTTTTCCCCGACGTGCCCCATCTCAATCGTTGGATCGCACCAAATTTTTACCCCCGCGCTCCATAGCCAAGCGCAGAAAAAAACATCCTCGCCAACCGGTCGGTCGCAACGAAAATAAGGCGGCTGAATCTTTTCAAGCACGGATAGCCGGATCAGCATACAACCGGTGGGAATTGTCACCAATTCATTGCCGTTGACGCTACAAAACGGCTTATCAGGTAACGGCGGGACTAGCGGCGTAATTACGCCATTTACGTTAATTTTAAGAGTGGAATAACTTTGATCCCGCTGCCTGACCGGGTAATAACCGCCGACGATGTCAACGTTATGAGCAAGCAATCGGTCAAGAGTATCCGGCGGGCAAGTCACGTCCGTATCGAAAAACCAAAGGTGCGAATAGTCCCTGCTGAGAGCCTTTTCGACTAATTCTTCGCGGTTCCAATGCACATAACAGCTTCCTTCGGTCAAAACGTCGAGCGTACCCCGGTATCTGCGCGCAACCCGCCAAAGCGAATTAAACGTAGGCACCGCCATTGAGCGGTAATAGGCGATTCCAAGCGCGACTTTTGGATTCACTTATTTACAGCCATTTTCAAACACAGTATTATATTTGTAGGCGCTAAGGCCCGGTCAGCCGCCCGAACTGCGCGGGGTACGTGGCTGCCGGGCCTCTCTCTTTGGCGTTTCTCCCGGTGACAATTTAACAAACTCATCATCCCACTTCTTTCTATAGAACGGATCCCAAGAGTTTAGGTACTCACGATAAAGAGCTTGCAAGTCAAACGTTTCGTCGTCTGATTCCATTAATGCGCCGCTCCATTGGTCAATTGCGCCGGTTTAGGCGTCACATCAATCGAATCCGCCGGCTGCGTCTTGCCTTCAATCACCTTGTCGACCATGTCGATCGGAATTGAGTTTACATCCACAAAGCGGCGGTCGCCGAGCGGCCCTATCGTGTTACGATCCTCAAGTTTGAGAATATCATTCTGCGAAAACACGCCGATCTTAAACATTGCCGTATAATATCTGGCCCTTGACTCCGAATCACCGCGCAAGAGTGCGTTCATATTAAATTTGCTAAAATATACCTTCTGCTCGGCCGGCGTTAGCAAAATCATGTTCAGCATCTCTTCCCAATTGACTACGTAGGGAATAACGCAATCGCCAACCCAATCCTGTTCTTGCTGCTCTACGCTGGCAAAACTAACCGTGCCGGGCTTTAGAAGGCCGATTTTGTAAGGCGGCACGCCGTAAATCCCGGCAATATCGGCCTTTTCATACTCAATGCTTTCTAAATATTGCATGTCCTGCGCCGGCATCCCGATCGATTGCCATTCAAGCCCTTCCTCAAGGATCGCTACCCGGCCGGCATTGGACAGCCCGCCATGCTTTTCTTCCCAAAACTTTTCTAACCGCTTATAAGCCACGTCGCCGAGCTGTTTTTGTGTCCGCAAAGCACCCCCAGGCTGCGCATTGTTGGTAAAAAACTGCGCCCGGTATTCTAGCGCGGCGTTAGTGAGCCCCATTTTTTGACGGTGAATAGCGATCGGAGAATAGCCGACTAGCCCATCAGACGAGAGTCCACGAAGGTGTAAAACATCGCGTAACTGCCGCTCTTGGCCGTCCGGCGTCGTGTAATAATAAAAAATCTTCCGATTAAAGAGTTGCAACCGCATATGATCTGGCCTAAGCGGCCATAACGCCGTCACCTGCCCTCTGCCGTTTCGCTCAACCTCGGCATAGGCGTTACCCCATAGACACAAATGACCTTGTAGGGTTTTTTTGAAAACTGAAATCGGCATCAAGGGATTAGGTGCGGTATGGAAAAGCCGATAAAGCGGATGATCTTCCGCTTTGTCCGAGCCTTCCTTGATTTCTTTGTAAATGCATAGCGGCAATTGACCAAGCGCGTCGGTAATGACTCGCACGCACTGATAAACCGCCGTGATACTTAGCGCATTGCCTTCGTTGATACGCTGCCCGGCTAGCGTCGTTTGCCCCGGCCCGAATAAGAAAAAATCCATCAGTCCCGGCGTGTTAATACCCAAAGCGCGCAGGCCGCGCGTGATTACTTCACCGATTTTCTGTTTTATGTTCATCTTCTTTCCTTTAGCGCCGCGATAATAGCGTCCACCCTTGCGTTGTGTATCTCAGCGCCGCAGTTGCAGACTTTCGGCGCATCATCATTGCAGCATTTACCGGACATAGGACACGAATACCAACAATCCTCATCAAGAATGAAATGAACGAGTTTTAATTTTTCCAATTCTTCAACTATGTTCATCATCAACCAAGAGTCCTCATTTCATGCGTATCATAGAAAGACCCAATTTCAGGATTTCGAATAGCTAAATCCAGCGCCATAATTAGCGCAACGATCCCGTCTATCTTCTCCGTCGATTTGCCCTTATCGGGCTTGATATTGCCGGCCGGATCGGTTTGCACGATGACATTATTCGCCATCCAGCGAAGTACCGGGTTGCCGCCGTGAGCGATTTTTCGCGCTAGAATATAATTCAGTAACTCTTTGGTCGGCGCACTCATACTCGCAACACCTTGTCCAAACTCCAAAAGCAGCGGTTTGTGATAGTTGTCTGCTTCTTTTTGATCCTTCGTAAAACCGCATTGATCACATAAATCGTTGGTAATTTTATGTGAGCCCCACCTGTCAAACGCCAGCTGACGCAAGTCGTAATCAACCCGGCATTGACCGAGCTTTTCCATAATCCAATTGTAATCAATCTGATTTCCCGGCGTTGCTTCGATTAGTCCCTGCTGCGCCCATAACGCGTAGGGTACACGATCTCTCGTAGTGCGGAGTTCCATGTTATCTTCCGGCACCCAAAAGAAAGGCAATACGACATTCGGCTCGCCGGGAAAGAGCAACACAAGCGCGGCTATATCCGTCGTCGACGCCAAGTCCAACCCGGCATAACAGCGCCGGCCTTTGAGTGCGGCTAAATCAACGGTGCCGTTGCAGGCGTCCCATTCGGCCATGGCAATGAAACGCGACTCGGCATTAATACGTTGATTAAGATACAACAGGCGGAAAGTTGCCTCTCGGACTGGAATCCTTTTCGCCTTGACTGCTTCGGAGCGCATTTCCTCAAGTGAGCGGAAATCGTTTAGCGCCGGATTGCAGGCAAACCAAACCTTTTCATCCCACGGATCTGAATCCTCGGGAGCGCAATAAATAACCGGGTAAAAGGTCGGATCTTTATGCACGCCGTTTTGAATGTCTAGGCCGTAATTTACTAATTCCGTCATTACGGAGTGTTCATCAGGCGATTGCGTAGAAATCACAATCGTCAACGGTTCGGCGCGCGCTCCCGTACTCGTTGTCAGTACGTCGTATAGTTTTCGGTCCGGCGCCTGCGCGAGTTCGTCGTAAATAATGCACGACGCAGAAAACCCGTGCTTGGTTTTGGAGTCCGATGATAAGGCGTAAAACTCGCTGCCCGTTAGCGTATCTTCAAGGTGCTTATTGAAATCACGGATGATAACCCGGTCTTTCAAGTTTGTAGCCTGAATGATCGCCTTCATTTCGTTATAAATTAACGCCGCTTGATGCCGGTCGGCAGCTGCGCTGTAAACTTGTCCACGTTGCTCAGACTCGGGTCCGCAGAGATGAGCGAGCGCAAGCGCGGCAGCCAAACCCGTTTTTCCATTCTTTCTAGGTATCGTAAGCAAAGCCTGTCGAACGATTCTTTTTCCTTTTTTATCGGTGCGATAAATTTGGCGGATTTCCTTTTTTTGCCATTCCCTGACCTTGAAGTTCTCACCGGCAAGCACCCCCGACGTGATTGGCAGGTATTGAATCCACTTGATTAAATCCGCGGCGCGGTTCTTTGTGCGCTTAACGTCAGGGACGTGGAATTCCTTGAGTCCGGTAACTGTCCTTATTTTTGGTCCGCGTAAGCCGATGGCCCGCCCCTCCCGGTTACCCGCCGATGCCAAGCTAGAAATTCTCGCGTTTCAGCGTTTAATTCCACTGCCCTTTCTAGTGATTTCTTGCCTGCGCTAAGACATTTCCAAAAGCAGGCAGCGCCGGCAATGAAACCCAACATAAAGCCAAGAATTAAATATATCCATTCCATAAACTAACTCTGCGTTTCAC
>Ga0207686_10001196_pt1 | contig 15048 bp, 18 predicted proteins | sample KBSM24metaG_FD_184396 | JGI IMG/M metagenome (GOLD analysis project Ga0207686, IMG submission 184396) | Miscanthus rhizosphere microbial communities from Kellogg Biological Station, Michigan, USA - KBS M2-4 metaG (SPAdes) (version 2) | ecosystem: Host-associated > Plants > Roots > Rhizosphere >...
TGTACCGTTAGTGGCGTTGTTAAGTCCTCCCAATGTCTGGGCTATAACACCGTTTGCAAATGTTACATTGGTGGGCGAATGGGCAAAAGGTACACCATCAATAATGTAAAGAGGCTCGGACCCGGCTCCAAGAGAGTTTCTGCCACGGATACTGATACTAACTGCCCCACCGGCCATACCGTTGACTTGTGTGATCTGCAAACCCGGCACTCTTCCTCCTAATGCAAGCATGGGATTTTCTATCGGTTGTTTCCTGATATCTTCCCCTTTTATTTTTGAAATGGACCCTGTACTAAAACGCCTCGTGGTTGTACCATACGCCATCATCTGCACCTCATCCAATACACCAGCTTTTGTTTTTACATTTACTGTTAACTCTGTTCTTCCATCTAATTTTATTTCCAGTATTTCAATACCAACTGCGGAAATTATAAGACTGCCCTGGAGATCCTTGACCACTATGGCAAACTCACCATTGTCATTGGTTGAAGTTGCGCCTTTGCCGCCACCTTTAACGGTAACAGTGGCCCTCACAGGTTCGCCAACATCGTTTATTACATGGCCACGAACTATTATTGGTGGCGGCGGCAATGGAGTTTGTTCATTTATTATTGAAGGATCTTTTTTTACAATAGCGATGGTTTTGTTTTCAATAGAGTAATCTAATGACTGGTCTTGCAGAATTTCTTTTAACACCTGTTCAATTGCAACGTCCTTTACCTGTATGGTTACAGGTTTGACTCCATCAAATATGTTTACATCATAAAAGAAAACATAACCGGTTTGTTTTTTTATTTCCTTAAATACCTTTTCCAGGCTGGCATTTTTTTCAGAAATAGTTACTTTCTGACCATACCCGTTGACACTTGCTGTGAGGCAGGCTGATAAGATAATAATAGCCGTGAGCTTCATGACTCGTAGCGTTTTGATTTAGCTTTAGCAAAGATGCCGAAACAATACCGAAACAAGTTCAGCACATGCTTTTGACATGACAAAACAAAATTATGTTGCTTAAACAGCCGATTCTTCTCAACAAACAAAATTCATAGCCCCGTTCCTTAATTTGGTCAATTGATATTAAAAGTTGGGATAAAAACCAATTTTTAGCCTGAAATGTGATCTATCTTAAGATCTGGAAACTCCAAAAAAAAATTAAGAATGAGCAGAGGAAGAGAGCTCTGATCATCGTATTAGTATTAAGAACGATGAGACAAGAAGAACAGACAAATACAGTGATTTAAAAAATTTACAATTAATTAATATTCGAATAGCAAGATAAAATTTTTTCTCATGTAGTAGAGTTCTCAAATAAGCAGTTAGTTTTGGTTTAGCGAGGGGTGTTTCCACATCCCTTTTTTTATTTAGTACTTACAAGATCATGAAAGACCATGCAAGCTTTAACGTATTTATCTGAATGCATAGAACAAAAAAAAATAAAGAATGAGCAGAGCCTGGAACCCTATTGATCGTATTAGCTATATGATCACAATGTTGGAATCTGGTTCATTTGATATTTATCAAAAACATTTAAATAACACGATCGTAGAATAAATAGTTCGACATTGCGGTCCTGAAATAATCGAAACCATTAACTATTAAACTTTTATATGTCGCATTCAATTTGTCCTCCGCTTTACCAAAAGAAATTCATGGTCACAATTAGGAAGTTGGTCATCTAAAATTCGGACTTGGTTTAATAGCCAAATATTCCCTCGAATGGCAATGTATCTTAGGGGTCAGAAAGAAAACAACTTCTGGTTAATACATAAAATCAATTAAAATTTTTCTCACATAAGCAGTTTTTTTCTCATGCAGGTTAGTTTTGGTTTTATACCTTCTGTTTCCACAGGAGGTATATTTTTTTATGTAGTAGAGTGGAGATTATATTTTGTTCGTGCCTGCTATTATTTATTGTTCGATCCCACAAAAAAAATTCATCGTCGCAATTCGCAAGTTGGTCATCTAAAATTTACACTTTGTTGAATTGTTAAATTTTCCCTTTGGGTATGATATATTTTAACGTTCTGAAAGATTTTTTTAAATAATTATTTGATACAAGAAGCCAATTAAGTTTTTTCTGATTAGTAGTTTTCTTAAGTAGGGTAGTTAACGTTTACTTCCTGTTTCCACAGGGGGTAATATTTTTCACGCAGGTTTGTTTCGTTCACCTCCTGTTTTTACGGGAGGTATTTTTTTGTAATTGAGTTAAGGATATATTTTGTTCATGTCGGCTATAATGATGATATGGTTTGTGTAAAAAAAATTCATGGTCACAATTGGCGAGTTGGTCATCTGAAATTTGTGCTTTGTTTAATAATCAAATTTTACCTCGGGAAGCGATCTATCTTAACATTCTGAAAGGAAAAAAACTTCTAATTATAATATTCCATACCCGAGTCCTATCTAAATTCTGAGTGAGTGGACAGTGTTGGCAAACCTCCTGTACAAACAGGAGGTTTCTTTTATTGTATATGAGTTAAGGTTTTTTCTAACTTTGTGATATGCTTCCTGATTATCCTCACAAATTATTTACTGATAAACGCAATCACTTCGAATTGCTGATGGAGACACTAGCCATGCAAGCTGACCTTGTTGAATAGATTTGGTATCGCAGAAGTCCCGATAACTATCGGGAGCGATGCAACAGAAGATGAATAGGATTACAATTGCTGACAACAAAAAAATAATCATGGCAGATACTACGGCTTCAGATAAAAAACAAAATGTTCAAACAGATTTTCTTCCATTGCAGGGAACTGACTATGTTGAATTCTATGTTGGAAATGCAAAACAGGCGGCTCATTATTATATGAGTGCTTTTGGTTTCCAGGCATTGGCATATGCAGGGCCTGAAACTGGTATAAAAGACAGGGCCAGTTATGCCATTCGGCAAAATAAATTGACACTTGTACTTACTACACCGATCAGGGCTAATAATGAAATTGCTGACCATATTTATAAACATGGAGATGGAGTGAAAGCATTAGCGTTGCGTGTGGATGATGCAACAAGTGCATGGGAAGAAACAACAAAGCGTGGCGCTAAATCCTATATGCAGCCGCAAAAATTTACAGACGCAGATGGGGAGGTGGTGATCAGCGGCATTAATACCTATGGCGACACCGTCCATTTGTTTATTGAAAGAAAAAATTATAATGGCCAGTTCATGCCGGGCTATCGTGAATGGAACAATCCTTATTATCAACCAACTGATACAGGTCTATTATATGTTGATCATTGTGTGGGTAATGTTGGATGGAATCAAATGAACCCATGGGTGAAATTTTACCAGGATGTAATGGGCTTCAGAAATATCCTGACGTTTGATGATAAAGATATTTCTACAGAGTATTCGGCGCTGATGAGTAAAGTTATGAGTAATGGAAACGGGTATGTGAAATTTCCCATCAATGAACCGGCAGAAGGAAAAAAGAAAAGCCAGGTGGAAGAATATCTTGAATTCTACGATGGCGAAGGAGTACAGCATGTGGCAATGGCGACCAATGATATAGTTCAAACGGTAACTGATCTAAGAAACCGGGGGGTTGAATTTTTGAGAGTGCCTACATCATACTATGATGATCTGCTTGACAGGGTGGGACACATTGATGAAGACCTTGAGCCATTGAAAGAGCTGGGTGTTCTTGTTGATCGTGATAATGAGGGATACCTGCTACAGATATTTACAAAGCCGGTCGAAGACAGGCCGACATTATTTTTTGAGATCATTCAAAGAAAAGGAGCGAAGAGTTTTGGAAAAGGAAATTTCAAAGCGCTGTTTGAGGCTATCGAAAGAGAGCAAGGGGAGAGAGGGAATCTATAGCTAGTCAGCAGTTTGTAGTTCATATTTATAATTGTTAGTTAGGAATAGATCGTGAGGACTTAGTAACAGTCTATATAATTAACGAAGTATAATTTCCTGTGAAAAGGGGCGGTATTGCTTTCTTGTCTTTGGTTTTTATGCTTATTTTTACAATTAGTTATAAACAAATGAGTAATAAAGCTTTTGGACTCAGCGTTTCTTAACCTAATGAACCGTCAATGAAATACCTTTTCTTCTGTACAATCCTGACTTGCTTCGCTATCTCTGTTTCGGCTCAAAATGGGTCGGGCGGAAATTCTGTTTCGGCCGTTTCTTCTTTTATTGATTTTCAAAAATCATTGCAACGACCTTCAGATGTACTTAGTAAAAATGAGGAGGCATTAAAAAAACAATTTGAGGATAAGAAATTAGTGTGGCCCGCCAAATATGTTTATATCCGTTCGTTTAAATATGATAGTCAATTAGAGGTCTGGGTAAAAAATGACAAGAAAGATCCATACAAACTTTTCAAAACTTATAAGGTTTGTGCATTGGCAGGTACACTTGGTCCGAAAAGAATGGGTGGCGACTACCAGGTGCCGGAAGGGTTTTATTATATCAATGAATTTAATCCGAAAAGCAATTATCATTTATCGCTTGGACTTAATTATCCTAATATATCTGACAGGATATTAAGTGATGCAACGAACCCCGGTGGTGATATTTATATTCACGGTAGTTGCGTTACCGTTGGTTGTATTCCTTTGACTGATCCAATGATCGAAGAAGTTTATACTATTACGGCACATGCAAAAGACCAGGGACAGGATTTTATCCCTGTTCATATTTTCCCGATACGATATAACGTGAAAAGAAGTGTTGATTTTCTTGCTAAGCTTACAAAAGATGATGAGCAGTTAAAAGATTTTTCCACACGTCTTGAGGATGCTTTTAATTATTTTGAAAAACACAAGCAGGTTCCTGTTGTAGCAGTATCAGATAAAGGCGAGTACTATGTAAATGATGCACCGGATAAAAAAACTATGTACGCTGTTTCAACAGAATCAATTAAGCCAATTCCAAAAAGGAAAAACGTACAGCACAGAACAAGAGAAATTACGGGTCTTGTAGAGTCTGTGACTCAATGGCCTAAATATCAGAATGGCGGGGAGGATTTATTAAAATATTTGGACAAACTGGGTAAAGAGATGAGAGACTATTTACCAAAAGGCACCAGAAAAGCATTTGTGCAATTAGAGTTTATTGTTGATAAAGACGGAGTGCCTGTAAATTTTAAAGTATTAAGAGGCGGCGTAAATGAAGATTTTAATGATGAGTTGATCTCAAGGATAGAAGCGACCATGGCAACCTGGCAACCTGCTTTGCTAAGTGATAAGCCGGTGCCTAAAAAAATGGTACAGACTGTTATGATCGAGATACCTGAACCAAGGGAGATGTAATTAAGTTGAAAGCATATTTTATAAGTGGGTTAGGGGCCGATAAAAAGGCTTTTCTAAAAATAAAGCTCCCTGCTGCGTACGAACCTGTTTATCTCGATTGGATCCCTCCGCAAAAAAATGAATCACTTACCAGCTATGCACGACGCTTTTCTTCCCTGATAAAAAATGATGATGCTTTTATTTTGATCGGTCTTTCATTTGGTGGCATGCTTGCTTCTGAAATTGCAAGACTGCGCAGGCCAATGAAGACGATCATCATTTCAAGTCTTGCTTCATCAAATGAATTGCCCTGGTATTTTAAGCAAGCAGGAAAAATAGGTCTGCATAAAGCTGTTCCAATGAAATTTCTAAAAGCAGGAACGGTCATTAAGAATATTATGGGTGCTGCATCAAAGGAAGATAAGGCGATCATCTACAATTATGCAAAATTTGCCGATCCTGGCCTGGTTCGCTGGTCGCTTGATGCAATTGTGAATTGGGATCAGCCGGATCGTTTGCCCGGTATCGTTCATTTGCATGGATCAAATGATAGAATGCTGCCGTTAAGATATACTCATCCTGATTTTATAATAAAAGGAGGCGGTCACCTGATGATATTCAATAAAGCTGACGAAGTTAATAAGATATTGAATGATGTACTTTCGATGAATTGATAACTATAGCTGCACTTGATCACATTGGATGTAAGTAAAATTCTAAATTGCACTCAATTCCTATCCCTCTCTAACACCACCACATCCACTGATCACTTTATCCGAATCACCATACCTGGTCGGGATTTATTGCTTGTCCGGTTTGAGCAATCGAATAAAACGAAATAGATAAGACAAACAAAAACATAGTAGATGGTTTTCTCATTACAGTTTGATTTGGATATTGGAGATAAGAAATGAGCAGCAGGAGGATGCGTTGGTATTCCAGGATTATAGTTTGAATTTCATTTGAGAAGAACAATGATTTAAATACTAAAAACGGGGTTAAGGAAATTTGAATTTTCTTTTTTCATTTTAGAATCTATTACATTAACTTTAATCATCCATTAATTATTAAACCTAAAAAAAGTTTTATGAAAAAATTACTTGTACTCACAGCATTTGCTCTTTTTAGCTGCAGTATCTTTTCCCAGGAACTTGGTGTTCGTGGTGGTTCGGTTTTGGGAAATAATATTGCAATAGATGCGATTTTAAAATCAGGAAAATTTAACCGTCTTCATGCGGATGTCTCTTTTGGAGATAACGGTAACGATAACGGTAACGCTAACGGCGGTGTTGGTATTGAGCTCTTATGGGATTTTTTATATAAGCCTTTAGGAGGGGAAGCCTTTTATTGGTATTTAGGTGCAGGACCCTCTCTGTTATTCGGTAATGACTTCTGGTTAGGTATCAGTGGTGAAGCCGGTCTTGAATACCGTTTTAAAACAGCACCAATAGCCCTTGGCGCAGACTGGCGACCAACATTCTGGATAATTGATAACACAGACTTCAGTGGCGGTGGGTTCGGATTTATGGCCAGGTTTGTTTTTGGAGGTAAGAAAAAATAAACTTTAAAATATTCTTCTTAATAAAAACGACCATTATTAAATGGTCGTTTTTATTTTATATCTATGGCAACGATAATTTAAGTTGGAAGGATATCGTCAATGTTGGCGGCAGTTTTTATTTTATTCTGTTAATGAAAGAACATTTCCGTCGGGGTCTTTAACCACGCTACTTTTGAACCATTTGGTGATGTCCACACACCTGAATTGTCTTGTTCAAGAAAATCATATTTTTCGCAAAAAATGTTTTTGTCGTTTAATTGCTTTATGCTTGTAGAAATGTTGTCAACATTCCATCCAAGGACTGTAAAAGGATGGGGTTTAAAATTATCGACAATTGTAACGCGTAATAAGGTGCCATTAGCATCAAACTCTAAAGCATAATTATCTTCAGATAATAGTTTCAGTCCTAAAATATCTTTGTAAAAAGATCTTGCCTTGCCAGGCTTCATAGTTGGAACGAAAGCTTTGAGGTTTTTGTGAGCAAGCATAATTGAAATAGTTTGGAGTTCAGGTAAAATTGCTACACACTATCGAAATGTTTGAAATAGAATTCCTGTAGCTACTCAACCGATCAGGGATTCATTTTATTAAAATATTCTGTTATCGTTTCATTATTTGCTTTTGCTCTTCCTGCACTTGTTCCAAATGTCAATTCTGTCTTTCCTTCTATCAGCTGTTGGAATATAGCTTCTACAAAATCGCTAACAGCCGGATATCCGTCGTGTATGCCTCTTCCACCAAGGTCTGTGTTCAAAGCTGGTGGTATCATTTCAATTACTTCAATGCCCGTTGATCTCAGTGTATGTCTTAATGAAAGAGTGAACGAACGCATAAATGCTTTTGTCGCACAATAAACAGGAGCTTTTGCAAGTGGAATAAATGCCAGGCCTGAAGTGACATTAATAATAGTTTTTAGCGATCTTAAGCTCATAAACAGATTTGTCAAATGAATAGGTGCTAACACATTCGTTATAATTTCCTCACTGCTCTTTTGATAAAAGTTGTTGTCAGAAACACTCATCCAATTTTGAATACCCGCATTATTTACCAATACATTTAAGTCGCTATGATTTTCTGCAACCCAATTGTAGAGTTCCATACGGTCTGCTTCCTCCGACAGATCGCATGCTTTAGTGATCACAGCAGGAAATTTGTCGGCAACTTCTTTTAATACTGTTTCACGCCTTCCACAAATAATAACTGTATTTTTCTCCTGGATAAATCTTTCGGTCAGTCCTAACCCAATACCGCTTGCACCACCGGTGATCAGGATTTTGTTATTTGTTAATTTCATTATCCTTTTTTTAAGTAAGTAAAATAAATAAGCACTCCAAAAATAATATTTAGTATTAATGATATAGCTGCAAGTGCCAGGAAAAAAATACAGAGACGCTTTAGATTAACGTATTCATTTTTTACATCCTGTTTGTATGGAAGGAAATATTGAAAAGGATTAAGCAATATTGTAGCAGAGCTAATGGCCCTATCATGTAAATGATCCAGGTAATAGTGTACAATGATCTTGCCGAGCAAGGACAAAATAATCATGAAACCAGAGATAGTATGTAATAGTTGCAAATTCATGAGGGTTCACACTTTTATTTAAGTCATTGTGTAATGCATGCCAACAACAGCATATTGTGTGCTGTGTTATTTCAGTGCAACTACAAAAGTAAGAGGCTGTCTTCGATAAGCTTTTACATTTCGTCCGTATTGAACAGCGGGTATCCATTTTGGGCCTTTCTTAATGACACGGATCGCTTCTTCTTCCATTCCATAGCCGTAAGAAGTTAGGGCAACGACATTTGTTATACTTCCATCTTTTTCAACTATAAATTGTACAAGGACATTATAAGTGTCTGGAGGTGCTTTTTGATTTACAGGAATATTTGGATCTAGATGTTGATTGAGATACCTTCTCCAGGCTTTTTCTCCGCCCGGAAACGCTGCTTCTTTTTCTTCTCTTGTGAATACCGAATCTGTTAATATGCCGTTGTCGGTAAATCTTGTTATAATGCCTTTCTGTCCCTGGAAAAAAACTTCACCGTCTTTTACCCCTTCTTTATTATAAGATACACTTCTGTAAGTATCCAACAAGCTATCTTTTGTTGAATGATAACTGAGGATTCCATTCTTATAATAGGAAAATTTTGTTGACAGTATTGGCTGGTCCTGTAAGTAAACAGTTGAATCCACTTTTCTTTGAAGGGTGTCCCATTTCTGCCATACACCTTCTTTGATTCCATTTTTGTAAATACCCTCTTCTTCTTTGTTGCCGTTAGGATGAAAGCTGATATATAAGCCATTAAATTTGGAAAGTGTTGAGTCAGTGCAAAAGGCAGTTAAAAGTAGTTTATCCCTGTTCATAGAATAACAGTTTAACCTAAAGGCTCCATTTTCATACGATCCTTCACCTAAGATCACAGCTTTTGATTTTTCGACTGAACTGAAATTGGCATCGAAGTAATAAACATATCGCTTATTTGTCTGACTATTTGCGATAGAAAAAATAGTTATAGAGAAGATGCAGAGAAGTAAGATTTGTTTTTTCATATTTGAAACTAAAATAGGTTGAGTTTATGAATTTAGATTAGTAAATGAAGTCGTAGAGTTTGTTTAACATTATCACTTTGTTGGAACAACGATTAATAATCTTTGCCAAAATATTCCGCATAATTAGGCTTTCTGAAATACTGTTCACCGCTCAAATTATATAAGTGAAATAATATCTTAGAAAGGTAATAACCATACTTATCCTTAGTATTTACAGGTACATATTCATACCAAAAAACTATTTTCCCGTCAGGCTGTTTTTTGATACATTTTTCGAACATTGCCTTCTTATTCACTACTATTAAGGATGGGAGCAAGGATTTGTCGGAAATATTTTTTGCCTCTTTGTTAATTTCTTCTAACCATGCTTCCTTAATGCTTCCTTTAAATCCAAAGATGCAAGAAAATGGTACTGTACTTTTCCAAACGTCATCAGTTTCCTTTCTAAATTTTTCTCCATAAAATGTCTCCATATGAAAATAGTAGTGGTGCTTTGGAATTTTACCCAATTCTGTTATGTTACTTTTCAATTTTTTGAGTGTCAGGTTTGAGGTAATGCTGAAAACCCCAATAACCGTTTCAATTGGATAAATTCCCTTGTCGCCAAATATCTTTAAAGTATTCTTATTTGTAAGAACAATGTCCATTTGTGGAGAACGGTTGCCTACAGTATTTACAATATTACCACCTCTAAATATTTTATAATGGTCATCTAAACAGTTTATCAAAAACTCTTTAATAAATATTTCGCAAAGCTCCCCGATGTCAGCCGAATTGATACCATCCCGTAATGAAGATTGATACTTTATGTCTAAAGTATCAGCTGTTCCATTTAATAGATTGTTGAAAAACATTCAGATTATTATAGATTAAAACGACTTAGCAGCACACGACACATGAATATACGCCAATGTCGTTACAAATTTTAAATGATAATCAATGAAATTGTGTACAGTCAATTTCATTGCAGCAAAGCCTGCACAGTCTCATTTGTCCTTTGCTGAAGCAACATTTTTTTTCCAGCCGTCAGCTTATCATAAATATCTCTTGTGTAATGACGGATAGTAAGTAAGGTCAACCCTTTTGTTACATTGATATCAAAAAAATCTGATGCAGCCAATGCAAGTTTTTCAATTTTATCTTTTCGGTCATCCAGTACACAGATCATACTGATTGCAGCATTTTGTGTAAGGTTGGGTTTTATTTTTAGTTTTTCAAAAAGATGAAAAAGATCGGCTATCGGTTTTTCTTCCACAAATGAGAAATCTCTTGAGCTGAGTTCGATCATTGCCTGGTTCTCTTTTATAACAATTATTGGCGGCAATTTTTTTAATGTCTTGTTATGGATAATCGTGCCGCTTAATGAAGGATCTAAAAAACATTTTACATAAAGCGGGATATTTTTGTTTTGAAGCGGCTTTATTGTTTTTGGGTGAATGACCTGTGCACCGTAATAAGCCATCTCGATCACTTCGTTATAATTCAGTTCATGAATTTCTGTTGCATCGGGAAATTGTTTTGGATCGGCGCTCATTACACTCGGTACATCTTTCCAGATCGTTTGGTTTTTTGCGTTTAACAAGTTTGCAAAAACGGCAGCGCTATAATCGCTTCCTTCTCTTCCAAGTGTTGTGCTTTCATTTTCGTCGGTAGAGCCAATGAATCCCTGTGTAAGAACAATGTCATAGCCATTAAACAATTTAACAACTTGACTGTTGATCTTTTCTTCTGTAAATTCCCAATCAATTGCTGCATCCCGGAAGTTATCATCTGTCCTGAAAATATCTCTTACATCAACCCACTGATTTTTTATACCCGTTTCATTTAAATAGTGACTCACAATAGAAGTTGATAATAACTCGCCGATGCATACTACCTGGTCGTAATAATAATCGTAATCTTTAACTGGTTTATCATGCAGTAACCATTCCACTTCTGTAAAAAAGTTATTTAGTTGTTCTTCGCAGGCAACCGCATTTGTTACCAGCAGAAATTTGGCGGTATTAAGATGTTGTTGTTTTACTTGTTGAAATAATTGTAAGGCCTCCTCTTTTTTACCTGCATAAAATGCGTCTGTTACTTTTTCGAGAGCATTGGTAGTTTTGCCCATGGCGGAAATGACAACTAAAATTTTTTCATTGGGGTATAGCTTAAGGATGTCGCCAACATTTTTAACTCTTTCCACGCTGTTTACCGAAGCACCTCCAAACTTAAAGACCTGCATTTGATTTTAGATTTACGATTTCAGATTTCGGATTTGGCGGCAAAGATAGCTAAGCTTTAGATTCTGTTTTTTAAGGGTTATCCTATTAAAATCTAAAATCAACAATCCGAAATCTAAAATCTTATATTGCCTTACATTTGTTAATCTTAATATTTGTTATGGTCATCAACCGTCAGGTGCTTACATTAGATGAATTTACAATTCAGCAATACCGGAATTACCCGGGAGCTACTGGTGAATTAAGTAGTTTGCTTAGAGACATTGGTCTTGCTGCCAAGCGGGTGAATGTAGAAGTGAATAAAGCAGGGTTGGTGGATATCCTTGGTGATGCTGGTACTATAAATGTGCAGGGAGAAGAAGTTAAAAAGCTTGATGTGTATGCGAATAATCAGTTCACAGGCGCATTGAAACATGGTATCAGTTGTGCCGGAATTGCAAGTGAAGAGTTGGACGATATCATAGTGTTTGATGATGAGGTGAGTAATAATTCAAAGTATGTATGCATGTATGATCCGCTGGATGGCAGCGCTAATATTGATGTGAATGTTTCTATCGGAACCATCTTTGCTGTTTTTCGCCGTTTAACTGCAAAGGGATCTCCTTGTGACCTGGGAGATTTTTTACAAAAAGGAGTTAACATGGTGGCAGCGGGTTATGTGATCTATGGTTCAAGCACTATGCTTGTATATGCAACGAGACGTGGCGTAAATGGATTTACGCTGGATCCTTCTATTGGTGAATTCACATTAAGTCATCCTGATATTAAATGTCCTGGTACAGGTAATATATATTCAGTTAATCATGGTCATTTTTTCAGGTATGATGAAGGTGTAAGAGATTATATTCATAAATGCCAGGCAAAAACAAAAGAAAACGGTGGCCCTTATACGCAGCGATATATCGGCAGCATGGTTGCTGATGTTCATCGCAATCTTATAAAAGGTGGGATCTTTATGTATCCCGGAACAACTGATAAACCAAAAGGCAAACTAAGATTGTTGTACGAGTGTAACCCGTTTGCTTTTATAGTTGAACTGGCAGGTGGTAAAGCAACAAATGGTAAAGAAAGAATTTTGGAGGTGCAGCCAACAGAACTTCATCAACGTTCGCCATTTTTTGTTGGGAGTAAAGGGATGATGAAGGAACTTGAAGCATGTCTGAACCACGATTTATAGGATTAAAGGGATTTGGAGGAAATATGGATAATAACATTGAGATTATAGCGTATGACGAAAAGTATCATGCGGATTTTAAAAGAATGAATCTTGACTATTTGGATAAATATAATCTTACTGAAAGTCATGATATGATCATCCTGAATAATCCCGAAGAGATCGTTCTTGGAAGAGGCGGTTTCATCTGGCTGGCAAAAGCAGGAGAAGAAATAGTCGGAACGGTAGGGATCATGCCTGAAGGGCATGGTATTTTTGAATTAATAAAAATGTGTGTTGCTGAAAGCTGGCGGGGAAAGGGGATCAGTAAATTATTAATGGAGACTTGCTTGCAAAAGGTAAAGAAACTTGGAGGGAAGAAACTAATTCTTTTTTCAAATCATCAATTACAAACGGCTTTGAAACTCTATACAAAATATGGATTCAAAAATGTGGAAGTAACAGATTCACCGTTTGAAACTGCCGATGTAAAAATGGAACTTGAATTTTAATTTTTAAAAAATGAAAGAAACGATCATAAAAGTCAAAGAGCTTGTAAAGAATTATGGAAACTTCCAGGCGGTAAAAGGGATCAGTTTTGATGTGCATGAAGGAGAGATATTCGGATTGCTGGGGCCTAACGGCGCCGGTAAATCAACAACACTGGAGATAATTGAAACGCTTCGGGAGAAAACAAGTGGAGAGGTTTGGGTAAATGGATTTAACCTTGATAAAGATCCGGATGAAATTAAAAAGATCATCGGTGTGCAGTTGCAAACAAGCGGTTATTACCCCAATCTTAAATTAGTTGAATTGATTACTTTGTTCAATGGTCTTTATAACAGGAATGCAGATCCAATGAGTTTATTAGAGATGGTGAACTTAAAGGATAAAGCCAATTCAAAAGTGAAAGAATTAAGCGGCGGGCAAAAGCAACGTTTTTCTGTGGCAACAACGCTTATCAATGATCCTAAAATTGTTTTCCTCGATGAGCCGACAACCGGTCTTGATCCACAGGCAAGAAGAAATCTTTGGGATCTTGTTAGAAATATTCGGGATAAAGGGACGACCGTCATCATTACCACCCATTATATGGACGAGGCCGAAGTGCTTTGTGATCGTGTTGCCATTATTGATGCAGGCAAGATAATTGCATTAGATTCACCCGACGGGCTTATAGATAATCTTGTATCGTCTGGTTTTGAAAGACCAAAAGAAGTAAAGAAAGCAAACATGGAAGATGTATTTATTCATTTGACTGGACGTTCGTTGAGGGAGGAGTAATGTGCCGATATGCTAATTAGCTAATTTGATAATTAAAAAAGTATGAGCAAAGTAATTGAAACGAATTTAAGTTACCCGATAGGTCAATACCAGCAGCAACCATTTTCTATTGATCAAAAAGTGGAGTGGATGGCGGATATAAAATTTTTACCGCTGCAACTGGAGACTGCAGTTCTAAATCTTGATGAATCACAATTGCATGTTCCCTACCGCGAAGGGGGGTGGACGATACAACAGGTTGTTCATCATGTGGCGGATAGTCATATGAATGCTTATATCCGTTTTAAAGTTGGCCTAACAGAAGATAATCCAACGATCAAACCTTATAATGAAAAACTTTGGGCTGAATTCAGCGATGTACAAAAATTGCCGATCAATATTTCACTCACATTATTGCATGCTCTTCATCTTCGCTGGTATGAGACCTTAAAATATGTAACTGATGAACAATGGAATAACAGAACAGTTTTTCATCCTGAACATAAAAAAACGATGCGTCTTTGGTTTTTACTTGGATTATATGCATGGCATGGTAAACATCATGTGGCGCATATAACTTCATTGAAAGAGAGAATGGCATGGTGAATCATTTGATATTTGAAATTTAAGATTTGAAATTATGGCAACCTTTCACCGGTTTGAAGATTTGGAAATATGGCAGACTGCCAAAAAGTTGTCATTAAAAGTATTTAAGTTAACAGAGACCGGCCCTTCTTCAAAAGATTTTAAATTCAGGGATCAGATCAGGAGTTCAGCAGGATCGGTGATGGATAATATTGCTGAAGGCTTTGAAAGATCAGGACAGTTTGAGCTCGTTAATTTTTTAAGTATTTCCAAGGGCTCTTCTGGCGAAGTACGTTCACAACTCTATAGAGGAATCGATCAAAATTATTTTCCGGAAAATACAAGTGAGCTTATAAAAGAATATGATGAATTAGCCTCTAAGATATCGGGATTCATGAAGTATCTCAATCAATCAGAAATAAGAGGTCAAAAATTTAAAGACCGCTGAACAATATCAAATTTTCAAATTT
>Ga0207686_10001198_pt1 | contig 15034 bp, 11 predicted proteins | sample KBSM24metaG_FD_184396 | JGI IMG/M metagenome (GOLD analysis project Ga0207686, IMG submission 184396) | Miscanthus rhizosphere microbial communities from Kellogg Biological Station, Michigan, USA - KBS M2-4 metaG (SPAdes) (version 2) | ecosystem: Host-associated > Plants > Roots > Rhizosphere >...
TACCGATTGGCACCGTGCCGATCTATCAGGCTTTGGAAAAGGTCGGCGGCAAAGCTGAGGAACTGACCTGGGAGATCTTTCGTGACACTTTGATTGAACAAGCCGAGCAGGGCGTTGACTATTTCACCATCCACGCCGGCGTGCGCCTGCCTTACATTCCAATGACGGCGAAACGCACAACGGGTATTGTGAGTAGAGGAGGATCAATTTTAGCCAAGTGGTGTCTTGCGCATCACGAAGAGAGTTTTCTCTACACGCGCTTCCGCGAGATTTGCGAAATCATGGCCGCGTACGACGTGTCGTTCTCGCTCGGCGATGGTCTGCGCCCCGGCTCGATTGCTGATGCGAACGATGAAGCGCAGTTTGCCGAACTCGAAACGCAGGGCGAGCTGACGAAGATTGCCTGGGAATACGATTGCCAGGTGATGAACGAAGGTCCCGGCCACGTTCCTATGCATCTCATCAAAGAGAACATGGAGAAACAACTCGAGTGGTGTCAGGAAGCGCCGTTCTACACGCTCGGTCCGCTGACGACCGACATCGCGCCTGGTTACGACCACATCACTTCGGCAATCGGCGCCGCGATGATTGGCTGGTACGGCACGGCGATGCTCTGCTATGTCACGCCGAAAGAACATCTCGGCCTGCCGAACAAGAAAGACGTGAAGGACGGCGTCATCGCCTACAAGATCGCCGCTCACGCCGCCGACCTCGCGAAAGGACACCCCGGCGCGCAGTACCGCGACAACGCTCTGTCGAAAGCGCGCTTTGAATTCCGCTGGGAAGATCAATTCAACCTCTCCCTCGACCCTGAAGTCGCGCGCGAATACCACGACGAAACCCTGCCGCAGGAAGGCGCCAAGCTCGCCCACTTCTGCTCAATGTGCGGTCCGCATTTTTGTTCGATGAAGATCACGCAGGACGTACGGGAGTACGCGGCGCAGAAAGAGATCGATGAACAGGCAGCGCTGGATGTGGGGATGAAAGAGAAGGCGGAAGAGTTTGTGGCTGCTGGTGCTGAACTCTATGCAGTCTCAAAGAAATAGACAGGATTAACAAGATTCACAGGATAGGAATAAACAATCAGTTCAGAACAAAAATCTGAGTAGGCGTTGTTGGAGCAAAGGTTCTTTCTAATCCTGCACATCATGTAAATCCTGTCAGTTATTTTCCACTCCCGCGGAGGACGGTATGATGGATGACGAACTCACTGAGAAGAATCAGTTCAGCGCAAAAATCTGAGTGGGCGTTGTTGGAGTGAAGGTTCTTTCTAATCCTGTACATCATGTAATCCTGTCAATTATTTTCTGCTCCCAGGGAGGATCAAAATGGCTGCTTGGTTTTTCCAATCTTGTACATCATGTAAATCCTGTCTAATTAATTTCCACTCCGCGGAGGACGGTATGATGGATGACGAACTCACCGAGAAGAATCAGTTCTGAGCAAAAATCTGAGTGGGCGTTGTTGGGAGCGAAGGTTCTTTCCAATCCTGTACATCATGTAAATCCTGTCTAATTAATTTCCACTCTCACGGAGGACGGTATGACGGATCACGAACTCACCGAGAAGATCATCGGTTGCGCATATAAAGTTCACAACACATTAGGATCAGGTTTCCTCGAGAAGGTTTATGAAAACGCACTTCGCATTGAGCTCGAGAAATCAGGATTGTTAGTCAGGCAGCAGGCACCAGCATGTGTTAAGTATGATGGTCAAGTAGTTGGTGAATATTACGCTGACCTGTGGGTGGAAGATCGCGTTGTTCTGGAACTCAAAGCCGTGCTGGCACTGGTGAAGGAGCACGAGGTTCAAATTGTGAATTACTTGACCGCAACGGGCATTGAAATCGGGCTGCTAATAAACTTCGGGACATCGGTTCAGGTAAAGCGCAAGTTCCGAGAGTACAAGCCTAAGGGATCGCTCAAGGATGCTATTCTGCGACCGGCTTAATTGAATACCTGAATCTTGTAAATCATGTAAATCGTGTCGGATCAGCCAGGAGAAAGACGGTTCTGACACGCTGGCTGAGCTTACAAGTCAGGTCACTCCAGACAACCTGTCACAAATCACGTCACTGTCTTGTCCTTAACTTAGACGAGTAGTTTGCCGTTGTGGCTTTTGCACACGGCATCGTTCAGTCGCGGCTGCGGAAAACCGTAGCCGCGCACCAAGTTCTGGCAATTCACGGGAGTGTCCGAATTTGAAGAAGTGGCACGGGCGTCTCGCCCGTGAAATCACGCGCAAGATGCGCGTGCCACTCCGGAGGTCGGAAATGAAAAGAAAGCTTTGGGTTCTAGCCTTGGGATTCGCTCTGTGCTTTGTTCCGTTGAGCCGCGTCGCAGCCCAGTCTCAGATCGATCAGCCATCAAAGTCGCAGACGGATCAGCGGTCAAAGCTGGACCAGCAGATCGCGAAAATCAGGGCCGCGATCAGCAAACGCGTCGCCGACGACAAGGATCGAGTTAAGCTCCAGCTTCGCGACGGGTCTGAGGTGAAGGGGCGGCTGGGAGTAGCGGGCGACGCCGGCTTTACCATCACCAACGATAAGATCACACAACCAATGACGTTCAACTACGCGGATGTTCAGAAGGTGAACGGCCGAGGCTTAGGGCGTGGCGCCAAGATCGGTATAATTGCCGCCATCGTCGCTGGAGTGGCGGCTATCGTGGTGATAAAGGCTGTCCGGAATTTTGATCCGTTCGAAAACGGAATTCGACTTCAAGGAGTTAAGTTCTGAGTCGATGACTCATCTCGAACTCTTTGCCGAGTATCGAACGCTGCTATTCGCGCAGGCTCAGCGCATGCTGGGCAGCGCGAGCGAAGCTGAAGATCTGCTCCAGGAAACTTTTCTGCATTGGCAGCGCACCGCACTCCGGCACATAAAATCGCCGCGCGCTTTTCTCATTACGGTGGCAAGGAATCTGTGCCGTAATCATTTGCAGTCGGCACGCATGCGTCACGAAGACTCGATCGAAACGCTTCAGCCGGAGACTTTCAAGCTATCGCCGGAACCGGCTGACGATTCTTTGCGAGAGTCTTTGGCCACGGCGCTGCGTCTGGTGCTAGAGCGGCTGCCGCCCAAGGAGCGTTTGGTGTTTCTGTTGCGTGAAGTCTTTGACTACAAATACGAAGAGATCGCGGCCATCATCCGCAAGAGCGCGACCAATTGCCGGCAGATGTTAGGGCGCGCGCGCCGTCACATCGCCTCGGGCCCCGCCCGCTTCAAAGTAAAACCGGAGCAACTCGAAAACCTGAAGCGCCAGTTTGCCCGCACCTGCAGTAGTGGTGACCTGCGAGGTTTGGTTGCGCTGCTGTCGACCTGATCACATCGGTTCGCGCCAAGCGCCGAAGGCGCGAGATGTAAAAGCCTCGGGCAACGCCCGAGGTGAACGAAACACAAAACAATTCGGAGCTCTGAAGGAGCGAAATAAATCACGCAATGTGATCGGCCAATGTATTTATTTCGCCGCGTTGCGGCTCGATGAATCTTTGGGGTCGGGTCCTGGGCCGTTGGCCCAGGCTATTGCATGGCGCGCCTTCGGCGCTTTGCCGAGCAAGCCGTGGATAGTCCGCGCAGCGGATGGTCGAAAATAGGCCGGCGATTCATCGAGTTACAGAACCGCGAGTGGTAGCGAGCGGGATAAAGATTCAACATTAGAACGACAAATCATCTACCGAACTGTTGCGAAGGCTGCACCCTTGACCCGGTCACTACCGTTCGCGGTTCTGAATCTGTCGCCCGCTAAAGTGGGCTTTTGATTTTGCTGGGCTTCAGTTCCCCGCACTGAAGTGCTGGGCTACTTTCAAACGTCCGCGCCGCGGACGAGAACCGACGCCCTCGCTCACGGTCGGGCTACTGCCCTCAACTCGCATGATGCGCTGGAACCCACCGTGATTCCGGGTTTACGATAAGCACGATGACGCACGCGCTCGAAAGTCGCGAACTTGCGGGCTTCCGCATGACCGAGTCGCTTTATCCAGCTCGGCTGCGCCAGCCGCGCCATAGTCACACACTGCCATCATTCAGTTTTGTACTCGCCGGAAGCTATCTGGAAACATTTGCCGCGCGTCCGGCAATGCGCCAACCATCAACGCTGGTGTTTCATCCTCCCCAAGAGTCTCATGCCGTCGAATATGAAGATCGGCCAGTGCGCATTCTCAGCGTACGGATGGATGCGCCTCGCTTTTCCTATTTCACAGATCATGCCGCGATTTTTGAATCACACGTGAGCGCGCGCACCGAAACGATAAATTGGATCGGTCATCGGCTATACAAAGAGTTTCGCCATGCAGATGACCTTTCAACGCTCGCGGTCGAAGGTTTGGTTTGCGACGCACTGGTGGAAGCGGTGAGAACGCATGCCCGAAGCAAAGTCTCTTCACCTTCCTGGTTGCGGCAAGCTGAGGATTATTTGCGCGATAATTTTTCTCAGCCGTTTCGGTTTGAAGATGTGGCCAAAGCTGCTGGCGTTCACCCCGCCCATCTCTCTCGCGTGTTCAGGCGCAACCATGGCTGCACGGTGGGCGAATATGTGCGCCGGCTGCGACTCGATTTCGCCGTTGATGCCCTGGTCAATCCACATTCATCCCTCGCCGAGGTCGCCAGCGCCGCCGGTTTTGCCGATCAAAGCCACCTCACCCGTACCTTCCGATCTTATTTCGGGGTAACGCCTTCAGAGTACCGCAGGCTTCATCGACGATAGCCACGTTACAAAATGCTCATCTGATTCAAGCCGGGCGCAGATTGCGCGTGCTATAAAGTGCCATGATCAGAACATGGGTGACAGTTACTCTCGTGTGCGCCTTCGTAACTGGTTCCGCGAAAATCACGACTGCGGAAACATCATCCTGCCACGAACCTGAGCCAGCGGCAGAAGTCACTACAAAACTCGCGGACTATTTTCAGAAAGTCGCTGGACTGGGTTTTTCTGGCGCGGTGCTCGTGACATCAGGCGACAAAGTTCTAATCCGAAACGGTTATGGTTGGGCGGATCAAACGCGGCAGATACCCGTTACTCCCGAAACCGTTTTTGATATCGGTTCTATCACCAAGGTTTTCACGGCCGTGGCGATCATGCAGTTGGAAGAGCGCGGGAAGCTCAGCACGGCAGACAAAATCACCAAATACTTTTCAAATGTTCCGGCGGACAAATCAGCGATTACGTTGCATCATCTGTTGACGCACACGTCAGGACTCGCCTATGACGATTTCTATTCTTCAGCCACGCCCGAAGTCAGAGAGATTCTCAAGGACCGAGAAAAATTCATTCAGCGCATCCTCAGTTTCCCCCTCGGGTTCCAGCCCGGCGCCAGCCGCGCGTATTCAAATTCGGGGTTCAGTTTGCTGGCAGCGATCGTCGAGAAACTGTCGGGCCGGCCCTACGAGAAGTATCTCCGTGAAAACATCCTGCAGCCTACTGGAATGTCGCACACCGGCTATCTCCTTCGTACGTGGAACAATCGATTAGTCGCGCGCGGCTACAACGACGGCCCGACAGATTTTGGTTATCCATGGACAGGTCAGTGGGCCGGCAAGATCATTCCGTGGGACCTGCTCGGCAACGGCGGTCTGCTCTCTACCGTTGACGACATGCACAAATTTGTAGTCGCGCTGCGCGATGGGAAGCTACTGAAAGAAAACACTCGGGCAAAAATGCTGACTGTGTACGCGGAGCGAGACCAGGCTTACGGTTGGTTTATCTCAAAGACTGAAAAAGATTCGCATCGATTTGTTAACCACGGCGGAGATGCCGTCCCGGAAGGTTGGAATGCCGACCTGCGTTGGTTTCCAGAAAACAACTTGATCGCAATCGTGCTGACCAATATCCGAATTCGCGCGGGCAGCGTGCGGCGTTACGCGATGAACGATCTCGTGGACATCGTGCTCTTTGACAAGAGTCCGCAGTTGCCGGATTTCGCCCAAGTGCAGGGGTCACAACTGCGCCAGCACGAAGGCACCTACAGGCTTCCGTCAGGCGCGTTGTTTCGAGTAACTTCGACCACCGCCGCTGTCGGGGCAGGGACAACAAAACCTGTTCTGGTGATTAGCGGCCGGGGTCAGGAAGCTATCGACATCTTGTTCTCGGGAAATGAAACGCCCGGTCTTACCAAATTGTCTTTGGACCTCAATGAAAAGACGAAGGCTTACATAGAGGCATTGCGCAACAACGACGTCGAGGTGTTGAAGAAAATTCCGGCGGAAGATTCAGCAGCTGAACAGGCTGTAAAAGACTGGAGTGACTTTGTGAGAGCGAACGGCCACTTGACTAGAATTGAGATCCTCGGCACTTCGCCGCTGAACCAGACAGGAGTGCAAACATTTATTCGACTCGAGTTCGGTAAGACTGCCGGGTTCTATCACCTCACATGGCGCGATCAAAAACTCCACGTGCAAGCCGAGGACACTCTACAGCCGAAAATCACAAACTACTTGCGAAAGTCGTTCGTGATTGAGCCGCTCAACCTTCCTTTTCTGCCGCAGTCGAACATCGATTTCGCGACCTACGATCCATTTAAGGCCCGCACGATCAAAATAAGCTTCGTCAATGGAACTCTCGTGGCGCATACCAAAAGCGGAGACATCGTTGCCAAAAAGATTTGAAGATGGACCCTCGACCTGAATGACGAGCGGGTCATTAAACAGATTGCCTCCGCTTGTCGGCAAGATCTCTGTGTTGCTGTTTCGTTGACAGCTACACCGGGCGCGCCTAGGCTTCTCTCCTATTCAAGGATCATGGGAAGCAAGTCACACATACTTCACACGCGCACACTTTCATTTCCGTTTTCTTGTCTCCTGCTGCTTGCCTTGGCAATAGCAGTATTAGGGCAATTACCATCGACTCCGAATCAGCGCGACATCGGGCTGCAACCGAATCAGCCAAACTCGCAATCGAACCAAACTCAGTCAAAACAGCCGAAGCCTGAGTTGGTTTTGCAGACGGGCTACAACAGTTTTTATGGCGCGACGCGTCTGGGGTTTAGTCCTGATGGGCGTTTGCTGGCAACCGCGACATTTCATACGAACACGATCAAGTTGTGGGAGACAGCGACGGGGCGCGAGCTGCGCAATCTTTCGACTGGCGGACAGAACACTACCAGTCTCTCGCCGGTGTTTGCTTTCAGTCCCGATAGTCGTTTGCTGGCGACGTCTGGTGGGAACAACTCGGTCAGCGTCTGGGATGTGACCACGGGACGCGAGGTGCAGACTCTGAACGGCACCGCGGGGTCGTTCATGGGAGCGTTCGGAGTCACGTTTGTTGGCTTCAGCGGCGACGGTCGCAAGCTTGTCACGATCAGTGATTCGATTCGCGTGTGGGACACAATGACGTGGCGCGAAGCCTCAACCATTCAAACTTCGAATCTCAATCCGGGCAGCATGATGGGTGGTGGTGGTGGAGTCGCTCTGAGCACAGACGGGAATCAGCTTGCTCGCGTGGACAACGATCAAATCAAATTCATAGATCCTTTGAGCGGCAAAGAACTACGAACGGTTTCGCTCCCTGATTCAAAAATGCAGGACGTCGAACTCGCGTTTACTTCCGACGGTCGATTGTTGGCGGCAGGCGTCCACGACAAGAAGCTGAGGGTCTGGGACGTAAGCAATAAATCTGACCGCGTGCAGGCCGCAACACAGAAAGACTTTGCGTTCACCAGGTTCAGCGGCGACGGCCGGCTGGTGGCCGTCTCTGATAACTACGCTGTGCGCATTTGGGAAGTAGATAGCGGCAAACAACTTGCATCGATCACGGTGCCGAACAACGGCCTGTATCAGGAATATGGCGGCGTGTTCGCCGCTTTCAGTCCTGACGGAAAGCGTCTGGCGACGAGCGGCTTTGGCACGCAGACGTATATTTGGGAAGTCGAAAGCAGCAAGCAGGTCCAAAAGATGACGGGCCGCACGAACATGGCTTATGCGGTGGCGTTCAGTGAAGACGGAACGCAACTGACTTCGGGCGGACGCACCCGTTGGGATCTGCGTACAGGACAAGGCCGCCGGCTTTCTTCATCAACCACCGACAAGCAATTGGGGATGCCGAGTCCGGATGGAAAGCTGATCGCGATGTTTGCGCCGAACACGAGCGCGGTAACCATCTATGATGCGACGAACGGCAAGACGCTGCAGACTTTGAGCCGCGCGAATTTCAATGGCGGAGTCGAGCGCGTCCGATTTAGTCGCGATGGTCGCTCGTTGGCGGTCATCTACACCACGTCGCAAGGTGTCCAGCAAATCGGCCATTTGCCTTCGAGCGAAGTAAGGATTTGGGATGCAGTTGCCGGACGTGAGATTCAGACGCTTCTCTTGAGCATGGCTCCGGTGGAAACTGATTTCAGCTCGGACGGTAAGACGCTCGCGACGGTGACTTCCCAGGGCGAAATCACTCTGTGGGATGTCGCTTCGGGCAGCCGCTTGCGTTCGCTGACGACTTCGGCCGGGCAGAGCTTTGATCCAACCTCGATGGCGCGAAATCTGCCCTCGCCGGGACAGATGCAACGCGGGCAAAGGCCCCAGATGCCGAACATGGATCAAATCAACAGCATGATCACCAACACGCTTGGCGCGATGACTGCGGGCACGAATGGCCGCAATGTTTCCTCGGTAACGTTCAGCCGCGACGGCAGTGTGCTGGCGAGCGGCGGCATCGAGTCGAAATCAAACATCGATATGTCAACGATGATGGGCCAGGCCACAAATCAGAAGCGTGGCAAGAATCAGCCGCCACCCAACAGCGATGAGTTTTTGAAGAATCTGAAAATCGAAACGACGGGTCAGTTGGTTTTGTGGAACCCCGCGACGGGTCAGCAACTCGGCCTTATCAAAGGACACGGCAAGGGCATCACCAAAGTGGCTTTTAGTCGTGATGCGAAACTGATCGCCTCTGCCGGCACCGACAACACAATCAAGATTTGGGATGTCGCCACCCAACGCGAATTGAAAACGCTCACGGGTCACACGGCCGGCATTGAATCAATGGATTTCAGTCCGGACGGAAGGCTCTTGGCGTCGGCGAGTGACGACGGCAGCACTTTCCTGTGGGATGCGAATACGGGCGAACATCTCTTGACGCTGATCTCGCTCGACGACGGGGGCGAATGGATGGTGGTCACTCCCGAGGGTTTGTTCGACGGCACGCCGCAATCGTGGAACCAGATTCTATGGCGCTACAACCAGGACACCTTCAACGTCGCGCCCGTCGAGTGGTTCTTCAACGAATATTACTATCCGGGTTTGTTGTCTGATGTGTTCGCAGGCAAGCGACCGAAAGTCACGTTAGACATTTCGCAAAAGGATCGACGACAGCCGATTGTGAAGTTGTCGATTCCGGGGCCAGGCGCGGCTGAGAATATCTCGACACGCACGATCAAGGTCAGGATAGACATCACCGATGCGGCTCCCGATCAGGATCACAAACAAGGCACGGGCGCGCGCGACTTGCGTCTATTTCGCAACGGCTCGCTGGTGAAAGTTTGGCATGGCGACGCCCTCAAAGGTCAAACGGCCAATTCAATCGAACAGGAGATCACGCTCGTGGCGGGCGCGAATCGGCTCACCGCTTATGCCTTTAACAACGACAACGTGAAGAGCAAGGATGCGAATCTCCTGCTGACTGGCGCCGACAGTTTGAAACGCGCGGGCACGGCCTGGGTGATTGCCGTCGGCGTGAATGAGTACGCGAACTCGCAATACAACCTGAAGTATGCGGTCGCTGACGCGCAGAGCTTTGCCACTGAAGTCAGTCGCGAACAAGCGCCGATCGGCAGATTCGATCACGTGGAAGTAATTCCGCTGCTGAACGAACAAGCGACCAAGGAAAATATTCTCGGCGCCCTGCGTCGATTGACCGGCGCAGACACAGGGCCGCCCACTTTGAAAGCCGGACCGTTGGATAAACTCAAACGTGCGGAACCTGAGGACGCGGTGGTCATTTATTTTGCGGGCCACGGCACCGCGCAGGGGCAACGCTTCTATCTGATTCCGCATGACCTCGGCTACACGGGTGATCGCAACGCACTGGATGAAGCTGGATTGAAATCAATTCTCACCCACAGCATTTCCGATCAGGAACTGGAAGATGCGGTGGAAGGCATCGCGGCCAGTTCGCTCTTGATGGTGATCGATGCGTGTAACTCAGGCCAGGCGTTGGAGGCGGAAGAGAAACGACGCGGTCCGATGAATTCGAAAGGGCTGGCGCAGCTCGCTTACGAGAAGGGCATGTACATTCTCACCGCCGCGCAGAGTTATCAGGCGGCGCTCGAAGCCGCGGAACTCGGGCATGGGTTGTTGACCTACGCGTTGGTGGAGGAAGGTTTGAAGACGGCCGCCGCGGACAATGAACCGAGAGACGGCGCGGTGAACGCGCGCGAATGGCTGGACTTTGCCACCGAGCGTGTGCCGCAGTTGCAGGACGAGAAGACAAGGCAACTTCGCGGCCTGGGACTGAATATCGCCTTTACTGAAGGGGAACAGAAGATCGCCGACCCGGAGAAGCGCAGCGTGCAAAGACCACGGGTTTTTTATCGCCGTGAGATGGAAGCAAACCCGCTAGTGGTGGCGAAACCCAGGGCCCCTGGTCAATAAGAATTTTCAAGGTTGCGACTCCCGCCCCACGCGAACTGCGAGCGCTTTACCGACAAGTGGGAAGCGACCAGGAAATAGCTTGTTCTGGGCCGCGCCGACCTGTTTTATTATCCCTCCGCCAGACGATTCCCGTTTGCGGAGGGATTCAATGAAACCAAAAACCTTCTATCTGCTGCTGTGCGTGGCGGGAACGGTTCTGCCTCTTTCATTCTTGATTCAGTTTCTGCGTGACCACGGATTCAATCTGCGCGTCTTTGTCGAGCAACTGTTTGCCAACTCAATTAGCAGTTTCTTCGGAGTTGATGTGATCGTATCGGCCATCTGTCTTTGGCTGTTCGTGTTTGTTGAAGGCCGCAGAGCGCGCGTAAAGAATCTGTGGGCGCCGATCGTCGCGAGCCTGTTAGTTGGCGTATCGCTGGGATTGCCGCTGTTTCTTTACTTGCGCGAGTCTTCTCACGCTGAATCTGTGGGCCGTTAGAGCAGGCTCACTGGGCACTCCTCAAAGCCGGGTCATTGTGTCCCGATTCGGTGCTACAATCCGCCGCCGTGAATTGCCCACGCTGCCAAGCCGCGCTCTCATCCGCAGGCTCTGCTTGCCCGTCATGCGGTTTTTCGTTTGATGACGCGACTCAACGACTTGATAAGCCTGCTGGCTCATCCGTCAAATCTGCCGATAAACGATCGTTTAGTTCGCTCGATTCAATCGACGATGCGCGGTTTGTACCGGGCACAATCCTGGCTGACCGCTATCGCATTGTCGGCCTGCTCGGCAAAGGCGGCATGGGTGAAGTCTATCGCGCCGATGATTTGAAACTCGCACATCCCGTTGCGCTCAAATTCCTTCCGGATCACCTGACAACCGACAGCGCGGCGCTGGCGCGCTTTCATCGCGAGGTACGCGTGGCACGTCAGGTATCGCACAAGAATGTCTGTCGCGTTTACGACATCGGCGAGATCGATGGTCGCCATTTCCTCTCAATGGAATTTATCAAAGGTGAAGAGCTGTCTTCGCTGTTGCGCCGCATTGGGCGTCTGCCACAGGACAAAGCGGTGCAACTCGCGCGACAGATTTGTGCAGGCCTGGCCGCCGCGCATGACATCGGATTCCTTCACCGCGACCTGAAGCCGGCCAACATCATGATCGATGCCGACGGCAATGCGCGCATTCTCGACTTCGGACTGGGCGGACTCGCTGAGGAGTTTGCCGATGAAGAAATTCGCGCCGGGACGCCCGCTTATATGTCGCCGGAACAGATCGATGGCCGCGAACAAACAATTCAAAGCGACATTTATTCGTTGGGGCTCGTGCTTTACGAACTTTTCACCGGCAAACGCGCGTTCGAGGCCGCTTCACTCAATGAATTAATCAAACTAAGACGAAGCGACACGACCCCACCGACGCCGACATCGCTCGTCAAAGATCTGGATCCCTCGATTGAAAAAGTTATCGATCGTTGTCTGCAAAAGAATCCGCCCGAGAGGCCCGCGTCAGCCTTACAAGTTGCAGCTGCATTACCGGGCGGCGATCCGCTAGCGGCTGCGCTGGCGGCGGGCGAGACACCTTCGCCGGAAATGGTCGCGGAGGCGCCGACTGAAGGCGCCCTCAGACCGGTAGTTGCTGTCAGTCTGTTCGCCGGATTCCTCGTGCTGCTGGCAGCCTCGTGCTGGGTCACAAGGTATGCGCATCTTTATCGCCTTGCGCCGCTCAATCAGTCGCCAGAAGTGCTGCGCGCCCGCGCGCACGAAGTGATCGCACATCTGGGATACAACGATCCGATGCTCGACAGCGCCGATGGATTTACTATCAAAACTGATTATCTGGACTACACGGCAGCCCATGACAACTCTCCTAATCGTTGGGACAAGTTGAGAACTGACAAACCCGGTCCGTATCGATTCTGGTATCGCGACAGTCCGCGATACTTCGAAACGGGCGATGGCGAAATTACTCCGGATCTTCCCGCTCTCACTGTCTCCGGCATGACCACGCTCTACCTCGACATGGATGGACGCTTGCGCTGGTTCCTGCACGTTCCGCCGCAACGGGAACCAGAGGCCGACAAGCTTGTCGAACAAAATCCAGCTGATTGGTCCCTGCTGTTTCGCGAAGCCGGTTACGACCTAGCGACATTTCAAAGGGTGCCTTCAACCTGGGTGCCGCTACATGCTTATGACGAACGAGCGGCGTGGGATGGTGTTGATCGGCTGCGTCCCGATCAGAAGGTCCACATTGAGGCTGCGGCGTTCCATGGCAAACCAATCTATTTCGATACCGTTTATCCCTGGGATCCCGCAGGCCGGCAAAATCAACAACCTCAGAGCACGACGGAACGCACCTTCATTGCCCTCGTGATCACAGTTTTCATGATTGCCTTGATCGGCAGCGCATTAATCGCGCGGCATAATCTGCGCCTCGGCCGGGGAGATATTTCCGGGGCGCTGCGTGTCGCTTCAGTCTACTTCATCGTCCGGTTGTTGTTTTGGCTTTTCGAAAGACACCACAATGGAACCCTTCAAAGTGAGTTCCTTGTTTGGCTCTTCTATATCTCGATTGCGACTTTCGCGGGGTTCTATCTCTGGCTCTTGTACATCGCGCTCGAGCCTTTCCTGCGACGGCGATGGCCGCATCGAATTATTTCCTGGAGTCGATTATTGCGAGGAGACTTTCGGGATCCACTGGTCGGCCGCGACCTCCTGATCGGCGCGTGCGGCGGTGGCTTAACAATGGTCGCATTTACAGTTGGTCCCGCCATCGCCAGCTGGACAGGCAAACCATTCGGGCTGATTACAACTCCCGGCACCGAACTGGTGGGCTCGCACTTCTTCCAACGCTTGGCTGCACAAGTTACTTCGGCGTTTTTCTTGTCCTTGATCATGTTCTTTCTGTTCCTGCTGCTAGTTGTTGTACTTCGACGCGAACGGCTGGCGATGGCAGCGGTTGCGGTTGTCGTAGCTTTGTTCGGCACACTCGTCGCCGGCGGGACGATATCCACATTGCTCTCCGGCGTCGTATCCGCAGTGATCCTAATTCTCTTGTTATACCGCTACGGTTTGCTGACTCTCTGCGCAGCGCTTTTCATCACACACTTGTGGGTGTTTTATCCGATCACGACTGAGTTGCGCGCCTGGTACGCCACGGACTTCGTTATCGCCGCTGCATTGTGCGTAGCTCTCGCCGGTTACGCCTGCTACACCAGCATGGCCGGACAACCGTTATTCGGCGGGAAGCTGTTAGAGGATTAGCTCGTGCCGAATGTCGGTGAATCATGTTTGCAAGGATTCGAGACCATCACTGAAGAACAATTCAAACAGATCCAATTGCTTTGTCGCGAATGGTTGAGCGACCCCGCGACAAATCGTGACAGTCGATTAACCATTCCAGCCGGCGCCGTCCTTCCCCAATCCATTACGATTGAAATCAAGGGTATTTTGACATTCGACGATGTGCTGATCACTTCAGCAGTCGATACGAAAACAGGTGTCTGCTACACAAAACTAATCGCAAAGTCAGGGCAGACGGGAACGTTCATCGATTCACCATTCGAGATGATTGTGGCCGGCGAAGTGCCGCAGCCCGACAAGACCAGATCGCAGTACCCGGCTTACGCAAGTGAAGGAGTGACGGATGAAGCGACTAATCTGCATCGCGAAGAACGAACAGCGTTTCGTGATGAGTCGGCACGTGGAGAATATCTGCTTTGCTCAAATGGAAAGGTGCTCGGCTCTTCCTCACTCGAGAAAACAAATTCCGCACATCAGCGAACCGGGCGATTCTTTCCGAGCGATGATTATTTCGAAGTCGCCGAAATTTTTGGGCAGTTCCCGACGGCGGAAAACGATTGGCTGGAAGCGAATGTGCGCGAGGCCTACGGATTAACGGACGAGAACGCGAGCGACTTTCGAAAGAAGTTCAATGAATTATGCGAGCGTATCGATGCGTTGAAGCTATACGTTGCGGATAAGAGCGGAAAGCAAATTGCGACGATAGAAGTTAAGCTCGAAGACTTGTCAACGTTTTACGGCGACGAATCAGAGCGTTGGCTGCATGTCGATTTTGGGAAGTAGCGCATCGGTGTCTCTCAAGGTCTGTATCGGTGTTGACCGCGCGTTGATTTCTCAATACCTTCACAACGATTCAACTACGAGGAGAACACCATGAAAAGATTCTTCTGGTCCGCCCTTCTGGTTATCGCCTTCGCAATCGTGGCTCAGGCGCAAGCGGCACCCGCTGCGGCTGAATTGACCAAGCTCTTGAACGAGTTTCTCGCGGGCGCATCGCACAACGATGCGGCGATGCATGATCGGTTCTGGGCTGAAGATGTGATCTATACCGGCTCGAGCGGACGCCGCCGCGGCAAGGCCGAGATCATGAAAGACGTGCGTTCAGCGCCGGCGCCGAAACCGGACGACCCCAAGACTAACTACACTGCCGAAGACATTCGAATTCAGCAATACAGC
>Ga0207686_10001202_pt1 | contig 15019 bp, 11 predicted proteins | sample KBSM24metaG_FD_184396 | JGI IMG/M metagenome (GOLD analysis project Ga0207686, IMG submission 184396) | Miscanthus rhizosphere microbial communities from Kellogg Biological Station, Michigan, USA - KBS M2-4 metaG (SPAdes) (version 2) | ecosystem: Host-associated > Plants > Roots > Rhizosphere >...
TGAGACGGCTTTTGCAAGATTCTCTTTTCTATTTCCTAAATTGCCTCCTATCAATAAATGCGCTGTTCTCATAATACTAAATTCAGGGAAGGCGCAAATATCTTTATTTTTACCGTCTTAAATAATTTGATATGGGTGGGTTCTTTAAAATGTTCTTCGCATCACTGCTGGCATTGATAATTTTTTCTGTCATCGGTTTTTTTCTTTTTCTTGTATTAATTGCTGGTCTTGCAAAAAGTGACGCACCATTAGTCGAGAAGAATTCAGTTTTGGTTATTAATATCGGGCAATTATTCCAGGAGCAAAAAGTGGAAAACCCGTTAGCGGTTATTAGCAGTAACGATGAGCTTAATGTGCCTGGTGTTTATGATGTTGTGCGACTTATTCAAAAAGCAGCAAAAGACGAAAAGATAAAAGGTATTTACCTGCAAAGCGGCCTTAATCCAAATGGCTTTGCCACTTCTGAAGAAATAAGGAACGCATTGCTTGCTTTTAAAAAGTCCGGCAAGTTCATCATCGCTTACAGTGAAATGATGAATCAAAAATCATATCATGTAGCGAATGTGGCTGATAAGGTGTATGTAAACCCCAAAGGTTTTTTTGATTGGGCGGGTTTTAGTTCTGAGTTATTATTTTTAAAAGGAACATTGGAGAAACTGGATATTGAGCCACAAATTTTTTATGCCGGTAAATTTAAAAGCGCCACCGAACCTTTGCGTACTGATAAGATGACGCCTGAAAATAGATTACAGACATCAGTATGGCTCGGCGATCTGTATGCTCATTTTTTACTAAAAACTGCAGAGGAAAGAAAGATAGATACTGCTACACTTCATCAATATGCAAATGAAGCGGCGATCAAAACACCGAAGGATGCTGTCGATAAAAAATTAATTGACGGGGTGAAGTATGATGACGAAATAAAAGATGAGATAAAAGAGAAATTGAAATTGGGGAAATTCGATAAAATAAATTTCATTACAATAAACAGTTATTTCAAAAGTGGTTCTTATAAAAAAACTACAGGTGAAAGAATTGCACTCATTTATGCGCAGGGAAATATTGTCGATGGGGGTGGCGAGCAACAGGGACAAATTGCAAGTGCAGATTATATAAAATTGATCCGCAAAGCAAGACTTGATAAAACTATCAAAGCAATTGTAATTCGTGTGAACAGTGGCGGCGGTAGCGCCTTAGCAAGCGAAACGATCTGGCGTGAACTTTCATTGGCAAAAGCTGAAAAACCAGTTGTAGTAAGTTTTGGTGATGTGGCAGCATCGGGAGGTTATTATATTTCCTGTGGGGCTGACAGCATTTTTGCAAGTCCTACAACCATTACTGGATCAATTGGTGTGTTTGGAATCATTCCTAATATGGAAGGATTTTTTAAAAATAAATTAGGCGTAACATTCGATGGAGTAAAGACAGCACCTTATGCTGACCTTGGCGCTATTTACAGGCCAATGAATGAGAATGAAAAGAAATTTGTACAACAAAGCATTGATGAGATCTATCTCAGCTTTAAACAAAGAGTAGCTGATGGTAGAAAAAAAACTGTTGAGGATGTTGACAGCATTGCACAGGGCAGGGTATGGAGTGGCAACCGGGCGATTGGTATTGGCTTGATCGATAAATTCGGCGGATTGCAGGATGCAGTTGACTGTGCAGCAAGAATGGCAAAGCTTAAAGATTATCGTTTGCGTGAATACCCAGAGACTCAAAATATTTTTGATAGGTTCTTTGGTGCAAAAGACAATACTTTAAAAACAGAAATGATAAGAAAAGAACTGGGTGAAGATCAGTTCAAGATTTATAATGAGATGCTGCGTGTAAAACAAATGACCAACTCGGTACAGACAAGATTACCGTTTGAGTTTTTTATTAATTAGCTATTTATTGCCTGAATGTATAACTGTATTTGTCAAGGGTCTCGAATTTAGTCTCTAAATCCACGATGTCATCACTTTCTATCATCATATCCATTTTGCTTGTTGTAATTAGACCTTTGTCATTGTATGTGTAGGTACAAGAAGCCGCATTTGTTCTAAGTATTTGTGTCAAATTTCCGCTACTGTCGTACACATAACTAACTGAGCCTTTGTTATGCATCCAGGCGTATTGACTATTTATTTTTTCAACTTCCTTTTCAATTTTACCATTGTCATAATAAAAGATATCCCTGTTTGAAAATAGTGCCCCTTTTAAGTCTTTCTCATTTTCATAAACTGTTTCTACAATATTGATGATCCTGTCTGAGCTGTCAAGTTTATTAATAATTTCTCTTTTTCTGTTAAACCCTAAGCCAAAGTTTGTGTTAACAATTGTTTTTAAAAGTTCTCCGTTCTTAGCATATTCAAAACTATAGCTAACCGGGATGTCACTTGAAGAGTCTTTAATTAATTTATCGCCTTCGTAAGATTTGAAATAAATTACTGTGTCAATTTTATTGTGTTCATAATCTTTTTCTATTCTCGAAATTAAATCATTGTGATGGTTAGTTGTAAAATAGAACTCTCTTTCAGGAATTCCTGTGGTGTCTTGTATAGTCTGCCTGGTTAATAAACCTTCTTTGTCAAAATGGTAAATAGTTTTTCCTGAACTTTTCCCATTCGGAAGATACATTTCAATTGTTACGGTCTCCACTTTCTTCAATTTAATTATAGTCTTGTCATAGCTATAATTGAAGAAAGTCATATCGTCATTAACGATTTGTCCAAAAGCAAAAGCTGTATGAGTAAATAAAAATGATGTGATTGCGAACTGTCTCATATAATGACTGCTTACACTCTAATTTATGATATAAAGCTCAATTGTTGTTAGCATAGCTCACCAATTAGAAAACGAACCAAGAGCCTTACATTTGCCACTCAACATTAATTAATGTCACAACCATACAGCCAGTTTCGGGCAATGATGGCCATAACAAAAGCCAGCCTAACAGGAATGTTTCGCAGTCCGCAAGCTGTGTTCTTCAGTTTATTTTTTCCTATAGTACTAATCGTAATATTTGGTGCTCTTAGCCAAAGAGGCGGCATATCTGTAGATGTTGCATTTGATAAAAATACGGATACCACAAACCGCCTTTATCAATCACTTATTCATGTGCCAGTATTACATATTGAGAACGGAACCGAGGAGGAATTGGCGGATAAGCTAAAGAAGGGCCGTATCACGGCATTGATCGATATAAAAGAAATACCTGGCGCAAATCCCGACCATCCATATACCATTCATTTAAAAACAACATCAGCCAGTAAAAAAAACCTGCCTATTTTAAATTCCATTCTTCAATCAGTGATAAATAATCAAAGCAGGGAATTAATTACTACGGAAGAAGTTCCAGGCAGGATCTACACGTACATTGATTTTTTACTGCCAGGACTTATCGGCTTTTCTTTAATCGGCGCTGCTATCTTCGGAGTTGCATTTGTTTTCTATTCTTTCAGGGAAACTCTTGTATTGAAAAGAATGTATTCTACGCCTATTAAAAGGGCATATATTGTAATAGGTGAAAGTATTGCGAGGATCATCTTCCAAATGCTAACGGCAGTTGTACTTATTTTGTTCGGCACATATTTTTATCATTTCACATTAGCAAATGGTTGGATCACATTCATTGAACTATTAATTCTGAGCTTTCTTGGTCTTGTCGTTTTTATGGGATTTGGTTATATAATCAGTGGCGTAGCCAAAAATCAAAATGTGATACCCATTTATGCAAACCTGTTCATGTTCCCCCAATACTTTCTTTCAGGAACTTTTTTCCCGATAACTGCTATGCCGGAAGAATTACAGAAGGTCGTAAAGTATTTACCGCTGACTGCTCTGAATGATTCACTACGCCAGGTCTCATTTGAGGGAGGTCATATCTGGAATGTTTGGCCGGAAATTCTTATTCTCCTGGTTTGGGGTATTATTGTTTATTTTATTGCCGTCAAAGTTTTCAAATGGGAGTGATCCGTCGACAGTTCGGAGTCTTGTCATTCCGGGCGGAGCGAGGAATCTATTTTGACTTTTGAATTTATGCGTGTTATCAAATTAGCGATACTGAGTTTTATATTTTTATTTCTGTTGGTTACAACTATTTCACTTTTTATTCCATCACATATCCGTATCTCTAGGGCTACTGATATTAATAGTACAAAGCAGGAAGTGATGAGTGTTATTGCTGACCCTTTGAAATGGAAAGAATGGTATCCCGGTGCCGATTCACTTGGTATTTTATATATCGATGGTAAGCCGAAAGGGATCTTATTGGACAGTAGCAGTTTGCTCGGGCTTTCTATTTTGAATATCAACGATAGTGTTGTTACAGTGGGAGAGGTAGGCAAAACTGCAACACAGCGAATGGAAATGGGATGGAAAGTTCTCGCAGGCGGAAATGAAAACACCGTTGTTGCGCAATGGTATATGGATTTCAAATTGAGATGGTACCCCTGGGAAAAGTTCAAATCTCTTTTTTTCGAGAATCTTTATGGTGCTCATTTGGAGCGGGGGCTGGCAAATTTGAAAGAATTAAGTGAAGGGCGCCGTTCGTCAAGTAACTAATCTTATTTTTATAGTTCTCTGTATTTTTAAACATAAACTAATAATATGAAACAAGTACTTTTTTCTGCTGTATTATTCCTGTCCCTTGTTGCTTGCGGACAAGAGGATAAATCAAAAAGGCCCAGTCCACCGGCGATGGCAAAGGAAACCATAAAATCCGGTGCTGTGATCAGCATTGATTATAGCCAGCCTTCTGTAAAAGGAAGAACAATTGGTAAAGATCTTGAGCCATTAGAGGGCAAAGTGTGGCGTGCAGGTGCAAATGAAGCAACCGTGTTTGAAACAAGTAAAGATGTAAAAGTAGAAGACCAGGCTCTTCCTGCCGGTAAGTATGGTTTGTTTACAATTATGAATGGTGATGAATGGACGATCATCTTTAGTAAAACATGGAAACAGTGGGGAGCTTTTAGTTACAAAGAGGCCGATGATGCATTAAGAGTAAAAGTAAAAGCGGAAAAGTCTAAAGCTTTTGCAGAAAAACTGGCTTATACTATCGATAAATCAGGAAAAGTATCATTGATGTGGGGTGATAAGCAAGTTGATTTTAAAGTTAAATAGTTAACCAGGGAAACTAATCTTTCCCATCGTAACAGAAGGGATCTTATTTCTTCCTTTACCAACATTTATTTTTTCTCCGCAAACACATTCATTAGCAAGCAGTGCAAACAGCACTGCTTCTTTTGCATCAGGGGCTATATGTAATGTATCGGTTGTATAAAATTTCATTCCGGTTAATTGTGATTTGATGTTTTCTATTAATAAGGGGTTGTGCATGCCTCCACCGCTTACATAGATCGAATAGCTTTCATTTTTTTCAATACATCTCTTAATGGCATCAGCAGTTGTTTCAGCAGAAAAACGATTTAGTGTTGCCATTATATCCTCATTTGAAATAGACCTTATTGTTGATGCTTCTATGGCATTTTGCAAATAAGACATGTTGAATAATTCCGGGCCGATAGTTTTTGGAAAATCGCCAGCGAAGAATGAATGAGCTTTTAATTGTTTTAAGAGAACATCATTCACTTTCCCTTTATTTGCGATTTCTGATCCTTCATCGAAATATTTTCCGGGAAAATGTTTTTGTACAAATGCATCCATCATTGTATTGCCGGGTCCCACATCGGTGCAGAAGATCTTTGTTCCATCAAGATCGCCAGGTAGGAAGGTAAAGTTTGCAATGCCTCCAATATTCAGCATGATCCTGTTCTCGCCTTTTTCTGAAAAAAGAAAATAATCGCCATACACAGCTAGTGGCGCTCCTTCACCACCTGCAGCAATATGTTTCTGCCGGAAATCACTGATCGTGATTATACCGGTATTTACAGCAATATGATCACCATCGCCGATCTGTAATGTTGCATTTGGAAATTTTTGGTTGCCATGTAAAAATTTGGGGGCATGATAAATTGTTTGGCCATGACTTGCTATAAGATCAATATCATTTTTTGAATAACCCCATTTTTGCAAACATTCATTTATGATTGTCGCATGTTGAATGGCCACCCATTCATTCAGTAAACAAACTTTTTCAAGATCAGCATTGCGGCGTGAGAAGATCGTTTTTAATTCCTCTTTGAAATCATTTTGATAAGAAGATGTCTCAAATTGCATAAGCTCAACTTTAGTGTCCGGTCCACTTCCTTTTATTTTACAAAGCGCCACATCAAGACCATCAAAGGATGTTCCACTCATCAGGCCGATTATAAGCCGTTCGGGTTTTGAAGCAATTGTATAAAGCTTTTCAATGTTTGGGTTCATATGATACAATAAATATAGTCACTTAAGCTTTGCGGTTTCGACCCTTAAACTTAATGGTGGATGAACGTTTTTGCGGGAAATTGAAAAAAACATTGCATTATTTTGCGGGTTTTAGGAAAAACTACCTTAGATTCGACATTCCAACTAACGATAGCTTATGCTGAAAAAGGAAAGACAAGAGTTTATCCTTCGTGAGATCAATCTTCATAATAAGGTTTTAACCTCGGATCTCTGTGAAGCGATCAATGTTTCTGAAGACACTATTCGCCGTGACCTCTCTGAGCTTGCAGAAACAGGTGACATTATTAAAGTACATGGTGGCGCTTTATCCAGATCATTTCATGTTTCTTTCCAAACCAATGGTGTCTATTCTCATGATAATAAAAAAATGATCGCTCAAAAAGCGGTGAGGCTGATCCGCGACGGCATGTTTATTCTTACAACAGGCGGAACTACGATCCTGGAATTAGCAAAAGCATTACCACAACATTTGCGTGCAACTTTTTTTACCGGAAGCCTGCCTGCGGCAATGGAATATATTCAACACCCCAATATCGAAGTGATCTTTATTGGTGATCGCATTTCCAAGAATTCAAAGATCACGGTAGGTGGCGATGCAATTACAAAGATCAAACAGATCAATGCAGATATTTGTTTTCTTGGTATAAATGCTATTGATGCCGAGCATGGTCTTACAGATAACGACTGGGATGTAGTGCAGGTGAAAAAAGCAATGATCCAGTCTTCAAAAAAAGTGGTGGCGCTGACGATCGCTGAAAAAATAAATACCCAACAAAAACTAAAAATAGGAGATCTTGATGTGTTAGATATTATGATCACAGAATCAGATCCCGGAGAAAAAATTTTTGATGCCTATAAAGAAAAAGGCGTAGAGATATTATAGATCCGTTCCCTGTAAGATAAAGTATATCCACTTTAATTATTCAAACCGAAAAAGTATGAACCGAAAAAAAATCTCAAGACCGATGTATAATCAATTGGGTCTTGTGCTCGTCTTCTGCCTGGTCTCAATAACTGCAATGAGCCAGGTAAAAATAAGCGGTAAAGTTACCAGCACAATGGCAAGGCGCTTCCTTATATTTCTGTCGTTGTAAAAAACACAAGTTTTGGAAGTTCCACTGATCTCGACGGCAAGTACAGTTTTTTTGCTGATCTGAAAGCAGGACAATATGTATTGGAGTTCACGGGTGTGGGTCTTCAAACAAAAGAACAATCTCTTAGTATTGGCAGTGCGAGTTCCTATACTGCTGATATAAATCTTGCACAGGATGCCTTGAATCTTGATGAGGTTGTTGTTATTGGATCCTCTTTAAAGCAATCAAGAAAGCAATTAGGTAACACAGTTAACAGTGTTAGTTCAAAGCAATTGACCAATACAGGCTCGGGAAATCTTGCTGCGTCATTGCAAGGAAAGGTTCCTGGTGCACAGATAACTCAAACATCTGGTGATCCATCCGGAGGTATTTCGATCAGGATGAGGGGAACAAGTACAATTAAAGGTTCATCAGAACCACTTTATGTAATAGATGGTGTCATTGTAAGTAATACGACTACAAATGTTACCAACCTTAATGTAGCTGCGGGTGCCAGTGCTGAAATAGGAACTAACCGCCTGGCAGATATAAATCCGAATGATATAGAAAAGATCGATATCATTCCCGGAGCATCTGCAGCAGCGATCTATGGTTCCAGGGCAAGTAATGGAGTTGTATTGATCACAACAAAGTCAGGGAAAACAGGTCAATTGAAAATTGATTTCAGTACAAGCATTATTTCTAATTCTTTGCGAAAAAAAGTTTACATCAGTACTTATGGAAAACAATTTGGCTCAGCAGCACTCAGGCTGGGAAATATTAGTGATGGTCCGGGAAATTTTATTACATATACAAGATCTGATGGACAGGTAAGAAAATTATCTACAGACCTGGTAGATGTTACACGTTATGATTACCAGGATGAGATCTTTCAAAAAGGATTAGGCACTGATAATTATATTTCATTAAGCGGAGGATCAGAAAATACGAAATATTATTTTTCAGGTGGCTTTTATAAAAATGAAGGAATTATTAAGAACACAGATTTCAGAAGATTCAATTTTAAAGCAAGACTTGAGCAAATAATCAATAAATATATTACAGTTATTGGGGGCGTTGCTTATACAAACAGTTTTTCAAATGAAAAACCAAATGGAAACGTTTTTTGGAGCCCGATCAATTCTGTAAATATTACTAATAACCTCTACAACATTGAAGAACGGGATGCTTCTGGCAATCTTAAAGGTGTGGAACCTACAAGGGTTAATCCATTGAGTGTAATTGAAGACATGTCATTGACACAGGCAGTAAGCAGAACAATAAGTGATCTGCAGGTCAAAATAAAACCCGCAAAAGGGTTAAGCATTGATTATGTTCTCGGAATTGACAATATTGCCCAGGAAGGAAGAAACCTGATCGAAAGATATCCTTACATATCAGCGCAGGAAGGTCTTGGGTATGTTGGACATGCATTTGCAAATACTCTTTCAATTAACAATGACGTTAACGTTTCATACCAGGCAAAGTTTAAGAATTTCTCTTCATTGACAGTTGCCGGGTTTAATCATCAATATCAGAAGATAACAGGGTTATTTAATGAAGGTCGCGATCTTTTACCTGGTATCTCAACTATTAATGGAGCGGCAGTAAAATTAGATCCAAGATATACATATGACGTGAAGCAAATATTTGGAGCTTTCATTCAACAAACATTTGGGTACAAAAATATTTTCTACATCACGGGTGCTGCCCGATTTGATGGCAGTACTTCTTTCCCAGAAGATACAAGGACTTATGTATATCCAAAAGTAAGTGGCACATGGTCTATTAGCGATATGGAATTTTGGAAAGGAATGAAAGGCAATTGGTTCTCTTCTGCCAGGATAAGAGCTTCATGGGGACTGGCAGGGAACTTAAGTGGTATTGGTACTTATGATAGATTTTCTACTTATCTCGCAAGTAATATAAATGGAGTCGCCACCTATAATATTAATACTGCATTAGGAAATGCATTTATAGAACCAGAAAGATCAAGTGAGTTTGAGATCGGTACTGATCTTTCTTTTTTGAATAATAAATTAGGTGTGGTATTCACTTACTATACCAAAAAGATCGTGGATAATACATTGCTCGTGGATAGAATTCTTGCACCATCATCAGGAGGAAGCACAAGAGTTGAGAACGTAGGTAATGTAACCAACGAAGGTTGGGAGCTTGGTGTAAAAGCAACGCCTGTATCTGGAAAGGACCTTACCTGGAACATTTTTGCTTCAGTAAATCATAATCAAAATTTAGTTACGGCTTCCAGCCAGGTAACCCCGATATTCCTTGCTAACGCAGGTGGATCGCCTTCAGCTATATTAGCAGGATATCCTGTTGGAGTTTTTTATGGTAATTATTTTGAAAGAGATAAATCAGGCAATTTAACATTGGATGCCGGTGGAAGACCGATAGCGGCAGTAGATAACCCGACAACTAAAGTGTTATTGAGAAAAGCGTTGGGAGATCCTAACCCTGATTGGATAGTAAGCTTGAGCAATAGCCTGGATTATAAAAAACTAAGTTTTAGTTTTTTATTTGATGGTGCTTTAGGACAAGAAGTATTTAATGCTGACAGAAGAACAAGACAAGGTGTTGGGATCGGCGATTATTCAGAAAAAGAAATAAAAGGTGAATTACCAAGAGGATATATTTTCAGTATTTATAATACAGAAGAATGGCGTGTTGAGGACGGCTCTTTTATCAAGCTCAGGGAAATCGCTCTATCTTATCAGCTCCCTTCATTTGTCAAGTTTATTAAATCATCTTCTGTTTCTTTAGTAGGAAGAAACCTGGTCAGCTTTGATAATTATGATGGTTATGATCCTGAAACGAACGCAGGTGGTAACAGTTCAGTTTTACGGGGGATAGATTTTGGGAACGTGCCAATTCCAAAAACCTTCCAATTAATTTTCAGAGCTAGTTTCTAACCACAAAAAAATTAATACAATGAAAAAAGTACGAATAAAACAAATCACTTTATTGCTTTTTACAGGAAGCTTACTACTTATTACTTCCTGCAATAAAGAATATATTAATCCAAGTACAGCATCAGAGCCGAGTGTAACCACTAGTGTTGATGGATTGATGAACCTGTGTGCGGGTTTACAAAGAAGATTTACCATTGGTCGTCAAAGTCCATTATATAATGCACCAATCGCTGGAGGTTATAGTGTATATGGTTTATATACTTTAAATATCGGTAATACGGCTGAAAAGGAATTGGAAACGGGTAAGGGATCTGTAACCCGGAATAATGCGATTGTGATACAAATGTGGTCGCAGTGTTTATTGACAAGAACAGAAGCTGAAACTGTATTGAACAATTTAGGTGTTGCAGGTGATCCAACTGACAAAGTAGGGTTAAAAGCTTACGCAAGTATTTTTTATGCGTTAAGCATGGGTACCCTTGTCCAGTTTTTTGAAAAGATACCTCTAACAAACGGGCTTAATGCTGAATTCAGTCCAAGGGCAGAGGCATTGCAAAAAGCAATTACAGCTTTGGAAAGTGCTGATGCAGACCTGGCGACAACAACACCGAGTTCAAAATTTATTAGCAAGATCCCGGCTGGGATTGATATAAAGAATACAGTAAAAGCGCTTCTTGCTCGTTATTATAATATCCAAAGTATGATCACTGGAACATACAATTCTACTTCGGGTAATAAAGCCTTAACATACGCGGCCGCTGCAAGCCAGACAGTAAAATCTGAATTCAGATTTTCAACAACCACAACAAATCCAGTTGGTGAGCAAAATGTTTCTGTAAATGTATTTGGCGCTATTGATTCAACACTTGGTTTAAAAAATGGATTAGCACCGGTTCCAGCTTCTACAGATCCAAGAGTTGGTTTCTATATAAGTAAATTAAATGCTACTACCTATCCTTTAAAAGGATTTGCACTTGATAGAACAACTTCATACCCTGTTTATCTTCCTGGAGAAATGAGTTTGATCATTGCAGAAAATTATGCACGTCAAAATTCATTTGCTCAAAGCAAGACAGCATTGGATGCTGTTCGTACAAAGACCACAGATATCTATGGTATTGGTGCTGCGCAACCGGCTTACAGTGGCCCATTAACATCAACTGATCTATTACAGGATATTTATAAACAAAGGAGACTTGAAATGTTTATAAGCGGCCAGGAGCTTGAAGATAGCCGCAGGTTTGGTCGTCCGGCGCCTAACACGCCAGGCGAAGAAAGAAACAGAACATTCTTTCCTTATCCATTTATTGAAAGAGATAATAATACAAATACACCTGCTGACCCAGCAATATGAGTTTTTTTCGTTTTATATAAGCAGTAAGGGGCTACCATGAGGTGGCCCTTTTTATTTAATGTTGTTATATTAAAAACCCCAGTCCGTAAGCTAAGGTTAATAAACATCTATGATTGGCTTTAGCCCTTGTACATTATTATCTTCTTCTAACTCTGAATGTAGCAGATACATTATGGAGATTATTATTCATTTTTTCCCGGAACTGTCCTGTAAAACTTCCTTCAATAAATTGACCCGGTACTCCATAAGTGGTGAAGGTTATATTGAAAGGTGTTACCAATGTTATTAAAGTATCATCATACTGATTCGCAGTCATAAATAGTGCAGGAAAAGTTCCTACATCACCTCCCATGGTGTAAAAATCAATGTTTATGTTCGGCTGACTTTTTTTGAAGGCCATAATAAGTGTAGCAGGTGATGTTGCATTACCTGTTGATACGAAAAAGGAGTCTGCAGTGGCAGTACTTAAACTATAGCTAGTTCCATCCAGAGTATAATTGAAAAAACTAACTGAAGAGGTACCACATGCAGATAATGTTCCGGTGCTTACTGTTCCGCCTGAAGCGGGTCCGCTCCATATTGAACTTTGCTCGTTGCCAATATTATCAACAGCGACAACTTCTACAATTGCGTTGCTGTTTGAGCAACGTGTAACAGTTAGTGAGAAATTACCATTGCTGATTGGCTTATTATAAAGATGACCATCATAATAAATCATTGCATTACCATTTATTACAGGTTGATTGCTACAATTTACTGCGCTGCCTGTGATCTGTAAATAATTTATTGGAGGTATCGTAATTGTTATTGTACCAAGATTTGTATTTGAACTATAAGGTCCAATATTCTGCGAAAAAACCGGTTGATTACAATTACTGAAAACTTCCAGCAGTAAGGCCTCGTTTTTTGGTACCAAACCACCAACATGACCTGTTGAATCAGTATAACCATAGGTCGCCCCGCCACTATTTACCCTTGTAATTTTTACTGGTGTAAATGGCAATGATCCTTCTACAGTTTTAAGGTTTAATTCAAGAAAAATGGTCGGAGTACTTACATCACAATTCCAGAAAGAGAAGTGGCTTACATCACCTTCGTAATAATCGGTTCCTTTTGTTGCGCTGCCTTCCTGTTTCCAAAGACCTGTTGTTTCATCAACTGACCAAAGAGGAATAGCTGCAGGTGCAGTTGAGCGTAAAGAAGAAGGTATTGAAAATTTTAATTTTGCAGTTTTACCAGCTGCAATTTGCAATTGCTCACCACTATTGCCTTCCAATTCCACCGCAAGCATTCCATATGATTTTAGAGTTACCCGGCTATTATCTGTATCAGTACCCTGGAAACTTCCGGGAACTATTTGTGCAATATCTGATGATGTAGGATCGATCACCTCAGCATAAACATTTATACTACCTGAATAAGATTGATTATTTGATCTTACCACAATACCAGATGCCGGCAAAGTGACCTTAGAATTATCAGGAAGGCTTAATGATCCGCCTGCTACAGCATCAATGCTCCCGATCAAAGTTTTTGGAACAAGTTTTAGTTTAATAAAATTTGTATTGTTAGGAGTAGCAGGAAATACACGGTATCCTTTGAAGAAACCGCTTTTTTCTACTGTTACCACTGCAGAATATTTATCAAGCTGTATATTATTAAAACGAAACAGGCCACGATTGTCCGTGGTTGTAGTATTATTACCTGCTTTTACAGTTGCACCTGTAACAGCATTATTGTTATTGTCAATTACTTTGCCCGTAACAGTTCCCTGGGCAGGGGCTGGATTTACAACGGTACCTGTGCTGCCACCGGTTCCGGGATCATCATTTTTTACTTCCTTTTGGCATGATAAGAGAGAAATAGAAATAACCAGGCTGGTAAGCAGGCAATTGGTGGTATTTATTCTCATAGTAGCAATTTTTCAGTTGGTAAAAATAAGTAATGGGTCTGACGGAATTGCTATAAAATAGTTTAAAATTGGCAATGCAACGTTGGAGAAAAACTTGTTGTCAGAACCTGTAAGAAAGGATAATGGATACACAAAAACTGGTAAAGGAGTGCATCAGGGAAATTCCGGCTGCCCAGCGGCAGCTATATGACCATTTTGCCGAAACGATGCTGGGGGTTTGTTATCGGTATACCAAATCGATGGATGATGCTGAAGATGTGCTGCAGGATGGGTTTGTAAAAGTTTTCAGGAATCTTGGCCAATATAAATATGAAGGTGAACTGGGTGGATGGATAAGAAGAATAATGGTAACAACTGCGTTGAATTTTCTGAAAAAGAATTTCCGTTACAATCATGAATTTTCTTTTGACAATGAGAACCTGCACCCGGTAACGGATGATAACCCCGAAATAAAAATGACAGGTAAGGAACTCGCAGACCTGGTGAGGCAATTACCTATAGGTTATCAAACGATATTTAACCTGCATGCAGTGGAAGGATTTAGTCATGTTGAAATAGGAAAAATGCTGGGAATAAATGAAGGGACATCAAGATCGCAGTATGCAAGAGCAAGAGCCTTATTGATCAGCTGGATAAAAAAAAATGATCAGGTAAATTTTAAAACTGGTGTATATGCCGGAAAATGAATTTGAGAAAAAGATTTCTTCCGAAATGCAGGAGTTGAAGTTTAAACCTTCAGAGCAAGTCTGGCTGCGTGTGGAAGAAAGGATCAAAAAGAAAAAGAACAGGAGGATTTTCGTTGTTATATTCTTGCTGGCAGGGCTTGCATTGCTCGGCTATTGGCAACGCACCAACTTATTTGGCGAACAAAAAAATGATATTTCAAAAACAGTTCAAAAGGACTCTTCTGGAGAAAAGCAACAAGAGGAGAATTCTCAATCTACAACTGAAATAAATTCTTCAACAACAAAACAAAAAACACAACCAACAAAGTCTAGAGAAACAAAGAATACAACTGGTAAGACTGTAAATGATAAACAAACGGATAGTGGATCAGTGATCGATAAAAAAGATATTGCTGTTTCTAAAAACAATATCAGTAAGCAAAAGAAAAGCAAGGAGGAAACTAATGGGAAACCAGGTTCTATAAAAACGAAAAAAGATAATAAGCCGGAAGCTTCCAAAGCTATTGTATCTGCAAATTCGAAAACGAAAAACGGAGTAGTTGATGATAAATCTAAAGATCTAAAAACAGATCCTGAAACGATCGCAAAACAGGAGGATGTCAATCAATCTGAAGTAAAACCGGTTGACAATAAAATTGATTCTGCAAAAGTCGTGACACTTGAACAAGAAAAAAATGTTACGGCAACGGATACGCTTTTGAAAACAGATCCAACGAAAGACACTCCTCCTCAAA
>Ga0207686_10001204_pt1 | contig 14998 bp, 12 predicted proteins | sample KBSM24metaG_FD_184396 | JGI IMG/M metagenome (GOLD analysis project Ga0207686, IMG submission 184396) | Miscanthus rhizosphere microbial communities from Kellogg Biological Station, Michigan, USA - KBS M2-4 metaG (SPAdes) (version 2) | ecosystem: Host-associated > Plants > Roots > Rhizosphere >...
AAAGAGTTGTTGGAAGGATTGGCTTTAGGGGATAAAAAGGCAGTTGAAACCATTTATAAGGACAACTTTAATATGGTTCAAAGCTTGGTTATCAATAACAACGGCTCTGCCCAGGAGGCCAAAGATATTTTCCAGGAGGCGATGATCGTATTGTTGCAAAAAGCCCGGTCAGGAAGTTTTGAGCTGAATTGCCAGATAAAAACCTACGTTTATTCGGTATGTCGGCGGATCTGGTTGAAAAAGCTACAGCAATATAACAGGTACACAAACGAGGTAGAAAGCATGGTGGGGACAGTGCCGATTGAAGAGGATGTAGAAGAATATGAGAAAAGGGACCAGGAGTTTGCGATGATGGAAAAGGCGATCGGCAGTTTAGGTGAGCCATGCAAAAGTTTGATCGAGGCATTTTACATTCAGAAGAGGAATATGCAGGATATCGCCAGCCAGTTTGGATATACGAATGCAGATAATGCCAAGAACCAGAAGTACAAATGCCTTATGAGATTGAAAAAATTATTTTTCGCTCAATATAAAAACGGTAAGTGATGGAAGAAATTCAATTAATAGAAGCTGTTGAACGCTACATCCGCGGTGAAATGAAAACGGATGAAAGAGTTTATTTTGAACAATTGCGTAAAACCAACCCGGAAGTAGATCAGATGGTTGTTGAACATACTTTATTTATTCATCAAATGAATGAAGTAGGTGAATTACGCAAATTCAAATCCACATTAAATGAGGTTCATACTGATCTTGCTGAAAAAGGTTTGATCAACTCAGACAGGCTGAAAGGAAATGCAAAAGTTATTTACCTCTGGAAGAAATATAAAAGAGTTGCGGCGATAGCTGCTTCAATTGCCGGTATTACCACTCTTACTATTAGTTTATTAGTTTGGTCTCTTTCTCCTAAAATTGAAAGCTCACAGGTAAAGCAATTGGTCAATGAAGTGAATGGATTAAAGAAAAAAGACCGGGAACTTGATAATAAAATCAAAGATGTTGATAATAAAAGCGAGAAAAAAGCTATTCTTAATCCTTCTTATCGCTTTAACGGCACAGGTTTCATGATCGACAGTAAAGGATATCTTGTCACTAATGCACATGTTGTTAGAAATGCAACAACGGTTGTCGTGCAAAATAAGAAAGGCGACAACTTTAATGCAAGAGTTGTATTTACTGATTTTGCAAAAGACCTTGTGATCCTTAAAATAGAAGACGACTCATTCAAAACTTTGTCGAGTATTCCTTATGCTATCAGTAAGTCTTCAAGTGATCTGGCTGAATCAATTTACACTCTTGGCTATCCCCGGAATGATGAAATGGTGTATGGCCAGGGGTATTTAAGTGCAAAGACTGGTTTTAACGGAGATACATTAAGTTGTCAAATAGCAATTGCTGCTAACCCAGGAAATAGTGGCGGACCTGTATTAAATCATAACGGCGATGTGATTGGCGTACTTAGTACCCGACAGATTGCTGCTGACGGAGTTGTTTTTGCAATTCAGTCAAAATACATATACACAGTATTAAATGACTTGAAAAAGTTTGATACTTCTATGAAAGTGAAAACCCCTGCGGCTTCTTCATTGAAAGGATTGGATCGGGCACAGCAGGTAAAAAAGATCGAAGATTATGTCTTTATGGTCAAAGTAAATTGATCATTACGTCCTAACATATTTAAAGCTGCTTCGGCAGCTTTTATTTTGCCCAAAGGTTTTCAGGGTATTCGCCGGCATCTACAAGTTTCCGTAAGTTTTTTCTTACCATTGGTGCATCTTCTTTATAAGTTACTCCAAACCATTTCGCAGAAGTGGGAATAACCTTTATCACGCCTTCCCCATCTTTAATATATTTATCTGCAACTATTGGTATAAAAAATTCAGCTTTGGGATTCGAAACATTCTGTGAAAGAAATTCTTTGAATATTCTTTTGGTGTAATCAAAAACAGAAGGGTCAAAACACCAGAAATTCATGGAAACATGAGTTTGTAATGGAAGCTCTTTAGGTAAATGCTCATCATTACAAACAATCTTATCGCCAATTTTCGAAACATTCAATCTTTCAACAACAGAAACAAGATTGCCCTTATTATCAATTTCACATACTCCACGATTTACCGTTCCATGTTCCGAAAGTGTTTTTAATAGTTCGTAGCCGATAATAGAAAATGTCTTTTCATTGCAATCATTCACAAGGAAATTATATGCTTTCACAAAACCATCTTTCCCATAAAAATCATCTGCATTGATAACGGCAAATGGTTCTTTAACTTTCTCATCAGCACAAAGGACTGCATGTGCTGTTCCCCAGGGCTTGGTTCTTTCTTTTGGTATCTCAAAACCTTCGGCATATTTATTCAATTCCTGGAAAACATAATCCACTTCTATCCTGCCTTCAATATCTTTTCCAACGATCTCTCGAAAGTTCTTTTCAAATTCTTTACGAATAATAAACACTACTTTTCCAAAACCAGAACGAATTGCATCATAAATAGAGTAATCCATGATCGTTTCACCTGAAGGGCCAAAACCTTCCACTTGTTTCATACTTCCATAACGTGAGGCCATCCCGGCTGCAAGTATCACTAATGTCGGTTTCATCATATAATTTTAAAAGACTGCGAAAATAAATAAATTACCTACTCAGCTTATATTTATTGCATGGAAGTTCCTGATATAGGAAAAATAACAACGGATAAAATACAAGATTCCTTTTTACAAGAGAGGATCATCCAGTTCGATGTTCTGCGTCTCGATAAAATCCACTCGGTCATTTCAGGCAATAAATGGTTTAAATTAAAATATCATCTTGACAACTTTAATGCCGGTAATTATAATGGTATTATCAGTTTTGGGGGTGCATGGTCAAATCATATTGTGGCAACAGCCTGTGCTTGTTATTTTAAGAAAATAAAATGTATCGGTATAATTCGTGGCGAAAAACCTCCGCATCTATCTACTACTTTACTTGAAGCATCTAACTATGAAATGGATCTGAAATTTATTTCAAGAGACAGGTATGCTCAAAAAAATAGCACGGAATTCCTTGAATCAGTCAAAAAAGAATTCCCTGGTTATTATATCATTCCTGAAGGCGGGGCAGGAAAAGAAGGAGAAAAAGGTGCAGGCGAAATACTACAATTTGCAGATGAGAAGAATTATACTCATATAGCATGTGCCGTTGGTACAGGAACAATGTTTAATGGAATCAGGGAGGCGGCTTCAGCAGATCAAAATATTCTTGGCTTTGTGGTTTTAAAAGGATGGGAAGCAGAAAATAAAACGAATAATACAGAGATGTTTTTGAATTATCATTTTGGTGGATATGCAAAATATGACCAAGTCCTGATTGATTTCATGAATGATTTTTTCAGTCGTACAAATATCCCCACCGATTTTGTATATACAGGTAAATTGGCCTTTGCATTATTCGATCTAATAAAAAAAGATCACTTTCCACCAGGCAGTAAAATTCTCATGATCCATAGCGGAGGATTACAGGGAAATGACTCACTGCAAAAAGGTTCGTTAATCTTTTAAGTTTTGAGGATTGCATACCTATCTTTGCCCGTGTAGACCAAAAGAAAAATCTTGTTTTAACGTTCTATATCCATGAGAAAAATCATTCTGTCCCTTTTGATTTGTGCTTCTGCTTTAGCCCATGCACAGGATTCATTACCTGCTTTTTCCGTTGTAAATAAAGGGAACAATCGCGTCGTCATCAGTTGGAATAACAAGTTTCCCCAGTTAAAACAAATAAGCATTCAGCGATCACCAGATAGTCTTTCCAATTTTAAATCATTACTCACTGTACCCGATCCCAATAATAAACAAAACGGTTACCTGGATTCAAAAGCTCCGAACGATAAAATGTTTTACAGGCTTTATATTTTAGTTGATGGCGCCAATTTTATTTTTTCCAAATCGAAAAGACCGTCAAACGACAGTATACGGACAGCGCTGCTTTCTGAATCATCTTCAAAAGCAATTAAAGACAGCATTTACCTGAAGTTGGTTGAAAAGATCATAAGTCAAAATCTCCCTGATAGCGCCTTGACCACGGACGAACTTCTTCTTTTAAGAAGATACAGGAATGGCAAGCAGGACATCTATTCCGATTCTGTTAACAGGAAGATCGATGCAATAATCAAAAATAAAAATAAACCGAGTGTTGTAATTCCACAATATCGCATCGTTGCAAATAAAGATGGGCTGGTGAGAATTTCATTGTTGGATTTTGGCAGCAAAAAATATTCTATCAAGTTTTATGAAGATGATGATACTTTTCTTTTTGAATTAAAGGATATCAAGGAAGCTTCTTTAATGCTGGAAAAATCTAATTTTTATCATTCAGGATGGTTCAAGTCTGAGCTATATGAAAGCGATAAATTGATAGAGAAGAACCGATTTTTTATTCCGAAGGATTTCTGATCTTAAATTGTTGCATTGTTAATGGTTAAATTGCTGATGGAAGTAACTACCCAGTAAGTCAAAACAATTTAACAATTAAGCCATCTAACCAGGAATCAATTCTACTTCAAATACTTTCTCAAAATTCTTCTTTACTCTTTCCTTCGCTTCTTCAAAATCTATTTTCTTTCCTAATTCTTTTTCAAGTGAGGTTACTTGTTTGTTTTGAATACCGCAGGGAATAATATTATTGAAGTAAGAAAGATCTGTATTGACATTAAAAGCAAACCCATGCATGGTGATCCAGCGGCTGGTGCGTACACCCATTGCACAGATCTTTCTTTCCCTGCCGGGAATATCAGGATCAAGCCAAACGCCAGTTTCGCCGGCAGATCTTGCCCCTTTTAATCCATAATCAGCCATCGTTAGTATGATCACTTCTTCCAGGTTGCGTAAGTATTTACCAATATCTGTATAAAACTTTTCAAGATCAAGAATAGGATAGCCAACTATTTGCTGATCGCCATGAAAAGTTATATCGCCACCGCGGTTGGTTCTGAAGAATTGAATGCCATTTTCTTCGAGTTGTTCTTCACTCATCAATACATTTTCAATATTGCCGCTTTTGCCAAGTGTGTAAACAGGTGGATGCTCTACAAAAAGAAGATAATGCTGAGTTGATAGTTCAGAGTTCGGATTTCGAAGTTCGGAGTTTTGACTATTGACTACCGACTCCTGACTAAAGACTAAAGACTTCTTCCTGGTATTCTCTTTTAAAAGACCTTCCTGGTAATCCCAGGCTTCTTTATAAGCCATATTGCCAAGATCACGGAATATGACCTGCTGTTTATCCATTCTGCAAATGTACTTTTGCATATTCACTAAATCAAAAAGCGACAGAAAGTGAAAATGACAGGTAATGAACCGAAAGATGAACACTTCGCTGCGCTCAGTGCAGGCTTTGCGTCGCAACAAAAGCTTAATCAAGGCTCTGTAGCCGGCTAAACAAGAATAATATGTCAGAAGAAGAACAGGTAAAAGAAGAACAACAGAATGGCAGTGATGAACTGTTTGAACGATTTGTTATTAAAATAGATAAGGGCCAGGAGCCGCTGCGCATTGATAAATATTTAATGAGGCGGATAGAAGGTGCTACGAGAAATAAAATTCAGCAGGCGATAAATGCGGGCATGGTGACGGTGAATAAAACCACTGTAAAACAGAATTATAAAATAAAGGGCCTTGACGAGATAATTGTGTACAGTGACATGAGCCCGGAAGAGACTGAAGTTCTGCCTGAGAAGATTGATCTTGATATTTTTTATGAAGATGATGATGTGATAGTCATAAATAAATCTGCCGGCATGGTGGTGCACCCGGGAAGCGGGAATTATACAGGCACTTTATTAAATGGGATAGCATGGTATCTGCAACAAAAAGATCCATCGATCACTGAATCAACATTGCCTAGATATGGGCTTGTGCACAGGATCGATAAAAACACAAGTGGTTTATTGTTGATGGCGAAGAACAGTAAAGCGATGACGAATCTTGCCAAACAATTCTATGATCATTCAGTAAAAAGAAAATACATCGCATTGGCATGGGGTGATCTAAAAAATGACAAGGGAACAATAGTGGCGCATGTTGGGCGCAATCTTAGATTCAGAAAATTATTTGAAGCCTATCCTGAAGGTGACCATGGCAAAGAAGCGATTACACATTACAGAGTTCTTGAACGATTTAATTATGTAACATTAGTGGAATGTGTTTTGGAAACAGGTCGTACCCACCAGATACGTGTACACATGAAATATATCGGGCATCCATTGTTTAATGATGATACTTACGGAGGTGATAAAATTGTAAAAGGAACAGTGTTCGCAAAATACCGCCAGTTTGTTGACAATTGTTTTGCTATTTGCCCGAGGCAGGCATTACATGCAAAAACACTTGGGTTCATTCATCCGACAACAAAAAAAGAAATGTTTTTTGATACTGAGTTACCGAATGATATGAAAGAAGTGATTGAAAAATGGAGAGATTATGTAAAAAACAAGTGATTTATTTTAAGCATAAGACGATTATAGTATATTAGTGCGCTTTATGAGAATCGCCATCGTCTTATTCTTCCTTTTGTTCATTTGCTCTATTTGTAATGCACAAAAAGAGACATCCCATTGGTTTTTTAATGGCTCCAACTATATAAAATTCAACCCGGGAGGGGGAGTAACAAACCAGGCATCACCAAACCTAATGTTTAGCAACAATGCTGGCGCTTCAATAGCAGATACAGCAGGCAACTTATTATTTTTTGCCACTGCTTTTATGGTTTATGACAGGAATAATACTCCTATGCCTTCTTACTCGAACCCTTTATTAATTGGAAATGATGAAATGAAAATTGCTCCGGTACCGGGACAACCGAATAAATATTATTTATTCTACACTTACCAGGTAACATATCCAGGGGTTAAATCACTAAGGTATTCTATTATCGATATGAGTTTGAGAAGCGGATTGGGAGATGTTGTTGCCCAACATGTGCCTATTGATTCAAACATGTCGTCAGTTTATACACTGATTTCAAAACCTTCTTCGCCTGATTATTGGATAGTTACACATCGAACCGCTACTGATAGTTTCTTTTGCCGTCTTGTTTCATCATCTGGTATTAATTCTATGCCTGTTATTAGTACCGCCGGGATGAATGCAACTAAATCTGAATATTCTTTTATGGATTTGCGACCATCTCATGATGGCAAAATGCTGGCGGGATTTTGTTACACCAATTACACAGTGATATTCGCTTATACAGTCCGGTTTATCGAGGTGTTCAATTTCGACGGGGCAACAGGAACGATCTCAAATAAAGTAAAAACAAGGCGACAGCCTGGATATTTTACTTCGACTGGCAGCATCGAATTTTCACCTGATAACAAATTGCTGTATGCACTTGATGGATTAGTTATAGATGGACTTCAGCCTTGCGGGTTCGGATCTGCAGCTATAAAACAATATAATTTATGCTACACCGATTCAACAAAATTTACAGATAGCTCAATGACAGTAGGGAGTCGTTACACTTTTTGTTGGCTGGTTGCCTGGGGAAAAATGCAAATGGGAAGAGATAAAAAGATCTATTTCCCCTATGCAGGCACAAATATTCTGTCAAGAATAGAATATCCAAACAGAATCGGTAGTTCATGTACTGTAAATGATCCTTATCATAGTTTGGTGGGTCAAACAGGTTGGGATATACCAAAATTCTATCATCGGTATACTGAAAAGGCTGTAAAAAATAATATCGTTTACAGCGGCGGTTGTTTTCCAAATCCAATCCAATTTAATATTACCAATGATACCATTACTTCTTTTCAATGGGATTTTGGTGATCCTGTAAGTGGTGCCGCTAATACTTCAACTCTTCAATCACCGCAACATCAATTTTCCACACCGGGTATTTATGCTGTAACAGCTAATTTATATAATAGCAACGGTCAATTAATAGAAACATTAAATGAACTTGTAGAAATAAAAAATCCGGCTACCAGGCTGCTGGCTCCTCTCCCAACCGACACTACTGTTTGCCGTGGTACTCAAATAAAATTAAAAGTAAATGCCTTAAATGCCATCTTCGAATGGCAATACAGGGATACACTTGGGTACATTTATTCTGAAGGAATAGCAGATAGTATATACACTCAAACAAACGAGCCGGGAACTTATATAGTAAAGATGAAACAAAATGGATGTGACGCTTGTACACTCATAGATTCTATCGCTGTTCACATGTTGCCTAAACCTGATTTGAATCTTGGCTACGACAGAAATCTTTGTACAGGTGACTCCATCCAACTTCACGCTTATAATCCCGGCGCAACATTTTTATGGAGCACAGGTGAGACTACTGAATCAATATGGGTATCACAGGGTGGTACATACTCGGTTAGAGCAGAATTTAATAACAACGGATGTCCATCATATGATACAATAATTATAACACAGCGGCCAAGTGTTCAATTTTCCCTGCCATCCGATACTACATTATGCAGTTCACAAACACTTTTATTGAGTCCGGGAATTGCTAATGCAAATTATTATTGGCAAAATGGATCTAATGCAAGCACATTTACGGTTACCCAACCTGGTATTTATTGGGTAAGGGTAAGCAATCAATATGGCTGTGTGCATTCCGACACCATAACTGTTGGCTATGTAAATGCACAGGCCGTAAATCTTGGTGCCGACACTTCTCTTTGTATCGGAAGTCAATTAATTCTAAACTTAAATATTCCAAATGCTTCTTATTTGTGGAGTAACGGATCTACAGCAGCATCAATAGCCGTTAATAATACGGGGCTTTACTGGATAAACGTTAATAATGGAGCCTGCACTGCTACCGATAGTATACAAGTAATTTTTGCGCCAATTCCTGTAATAAATCTTGGCAACGACACCGCAGTATGTATGCAAGCAAAACATACGCTAAGAGCTACTGTGGCCAACGCGACATATCTATGGCAAAATGGATCAACAGCTGATACATTTAATGTATTTCAACCGGGAGTTTATTGGGTAAAAGTATCTCGTTTTGGATGTAGTTATAGCGACACGATCAATGTTACGTACAAACCTTTACCTTCTCTAAATCTTGGTCCTGATATAAGCATTTGCACAAACCAATCGATCATACTACAGGCGGGCAACCCATCAATACAATCTTATTTGTGGAATACGGGTAGCACTAATAATTCTATTTCTGTTGCTGCAGCTGGTAATTATTGGGTCCAGGTAACGGGAACAAATCAATGTATTAACCGGGATACAGTCCTGGTTTCATTAAAACCTTTGCCGCAGTTTTCTCTTGGTAACGATACTTCTTTATGTCAGAACCAGGTTTTATTATTACAGGCAAACCTTAATAATGCAACATACTTATGGAGTAACGGAAGTCAAACAAATCAATTCACGGTTTCACAACCTGGCACTTATTGGCTTGATGTAACACAAATCGGTTGTACAAAGCGAGACAGTATCAATATAAATTACAATCCTTTACCCACTGTGAATCTAGGCAACGACACTACACTTTGTGAAGGCATCACAAAAACATTGGATGCCTCTAATCCATCTTCTGTATATATATGGCAAAATGGAAGTGGCGGCTCATCGTTTACGGTTAATACTGCCGGTCTTTATTATGTTGCTGTCAATATGAATAATTGTATAAAGCGGGATTCGATTGTAATTGGATATACATATAAACCTGCATTCGATCTTGGAAAAGATACTTTTATATGCCAGGGGCACCAGATAATTCTTACACCTAAGTTAACAGGAAGCTTTAATTATGTATGGCAGGATGGATCTAATAATTCTACTTATACTGTAAACCAGCCGGGCAGTTACCAGCTTACAGCCTCAAATAATTGCGGTTCTTTTACTGATAAAATAGTAATTGATAAAGGAACTTGTTTATTACTGATGCCAAACGCATTTACTCCTAACAATGACGGATTGAATGATTTGTTCAGAGTAAAATATCCCGGCTTTATTAAATCATTTAAAATGACTGTTTACAACCGATGGGGAGAAAAAATATTTGAGACAACGAATGCACTTACAGGCTGGAATGGAAAATATAAAGGATTGGATCAGCCGATGGGAAATTATATCTGGATCATTTCATACACCGATATCGATGGAAGATCGGAAACATTAAAAGGAAATGTAATACTGATAAGATAGCCTGGCTTATTTACTAAAATCAGAAAGCGTAGCAGTAAACACTCCCCTTTCTCTTTTCTTAAAAGCAACATCCCATGTACCAATGTAACGAAGTGTTGATGGAACCATAAGGTTTCCAAATTGTGTCATTTGCACTTCCATGTGAACATTAAAATCGTACACACCGGCATCATAGCTAAGATCATAATTACGGGCCACGATCTCCATTGATTTGCTATTGAACCAAGTTGTCATATTATCGATCACCACGCCTGACCCGCTTTTGGCTTTGATTGTAAACAAATAACAGCTTTGCCCGTTGTAGTCAACATAGTCTAATGAAAAATCATACCTATCCGAATTATCTTTATCGAAGATCGCAGTCTTATCTCCCATCAATGGAATGCCCGGTATCTTTTTACCTGGATCAAAAAAAAGCATCTTTAGTTGCTCCTTGTGTTTTTCAATTCCTTTTTTTGACTTTACATCCCGCTGGAGTCCAGATACAATATTTGTTTCCCCGCATATTTGTCCTTTCGTAAAAAACAGGCTGGCATATAGTTCAGCAGTGTAGTAATTATAATCGTGGCTTTTGTCATAAAAGGCGCCGGCGGTTGACTCATTCAATGTTTCCATTGTTCGGCAACCATTTGCCACATGCTGTCTTGTTTTACTTTGCAATGAAGCCGCTACTTCCCCTTTTTTGTTCTTCATCCGAATATCATTCATTGACGTAAAACTTAGCACTCTCAGGTTTCTGAATGCTTTATAAAATGTAGTGTCGTTTTTTACCCTCTGAATAAATGCATCCACATCCAATTTATTCCGAACCACAACTTCTGAGAGTTGTATCATTTGCGAGAGCCGGGCATTATCAAGAGAATCCTCGTTTTGTGAAAAGACAATTTGTGAAAAAAATAAGGAGGATAGAAAAATAAATCTTTTCATGCTACTATGTTGAGTGAAAAGATCTATGCAGGAAACATCATTTTATAATCAACTTTTACTTTGCCTTTTGATATATCATTCAGTTTTCCTTTCAGCAATTTTCTTTTCAACGAGGTGATATGATCAATAAAAAGTTTACCCTCAATATGGTCATATTCATGCAAAATAATTCTTGCAGTAATTCCTTGGAATGTCCGCATGTGTTGCTCAAAATTTTCATCCAGGTACTCAATGGTCACCACTGATAATCGCTTGATGTCTTCACGAATTTTGGGAATGCTCAGGCAACCTTCATTATAATTCCATTCAAGACCATCCAATTCCTTTATATGGGCATTGATAAATACTTGCTTTATTCCCGGAGCATCGGGATAACTATGTTTTTCATTATCTTCTTCAATTTGCCGAAAGATCTGTTCAGAATCAACTACGAAAAGCCGGATATCCTTGTTAACCTGGGGGGCTGCCAGACCAACGCCAGCACTTGCATACAGGGTTTCCCACATGTCTTCGATCAATTTAGGGAGACCCGGATAGTCCTTATCAATATCATGGGCTACTTTTCGTAAAACCGGGTGGCCGTATGCGACAATTGGTAAGATCATTTTACTATTTCGGATTGTAGATTTTAGATTTCAGATTTAAAACGCAAATTTAAGATTATTGAGCCATCTATTCAATCCGAAATCCGCAATCTAAAATCTAAAATTGACGGAGATATTCTTGTAACAATATGGTTGCCGCGATCTCATCAACAAGCTTTTTATTCCTTCGTTGCATTTTTTTCAACCCCATTTCAAGCATGGCATCTTTGGCCATTTTTGAAGTATAGCGTTCATCCACTCTTTTGATCGGGATCTTTGGAAAATTCTTTTCCAATTGTTTAATGATCTTCTCAACCAATGGCGTTGCATGAGTATCGGTATCATCCCAATTTTTTGGCTCACCAATAATGATCAACTCCACTTCTTCTTTGGCAAAATAATCTTTAAGAAAAGGGATCAGTTGTTTTGATTCAACAGTTGTCAAACCAGTCGCAATTATCTGTAAAGGATCAGTAACTGCAAGGCCAGTTCTTTTAAGTCCGTAGTCTATTGATAGTATCCTGGGCAATTAATAATTAAGAATTAAAAATTAAGAATTCATGAAAAGATCAGCAATTACAAATATTGCAAACACTACTGAGGCAATTCCGTTTGCGGTCATAAAAGCAATATTAACACGTTTCAGATCATTGGGCTTAACAATTGAATGTTGATAAACAAGCATGCCGATAAAAATAACTGAACCAATCCAGTAAAGCCATCCAAAATTTCCGAGCCAATCGGCATATAATACACAAACTGCACTTAAAACATGTAGCATCTCTGATACTCTTAATGCTTTTGCTTTCCCCAACCATGCAGGGATGGAATAAAGTTTATTCGTTTTATCAAACTCTTCATCCTGCAAAGCATAAATGATATCAAACCCGCTGACCCAGAATAAAACTGTGAAAGAAAAAAGTATCGGTAAAAGATTAAATCGTCCTGTTACTGCAAGATAAGCTCCTATCGGCGCAAGACTTAATCCTAATCCAAGTATTAAATGACATAGTGCTGTAAACCTTTTTGTGTAACTATATCCTAACACAACCAGTAATGCAACTGGTGAAAGAAATAAACAAATCCTATTGATGAAAAATGTACAAATTATAAACAACAAGCTACTAACTATTGTAAATAATAAAGCATTATTTGCTTTTATGACTCCTGATGGTATTTCCCTGATTGCTGTTCTTGGATTTTTTGCATCAAATGTTCTATCTAGATATCGATTGAAAGCCATAGCTGCACTGCGGGCAAAGACCATGCATAGAATGACAAGCAATAGCTTTAATAATATCTGATCCCAAGATATGTTGAAAGACTTGGGTGCCCAGCCAATAGTCTCATTTAAATTCAATCCGGGCAACTCAAGGTTCCATTTTATAAGTCCCAAGAAAAAACCAATCAACGCGAATGGCATTGCGAAAATGGTATGAGAAAATTTTATAAGACTTAAATAACTTTTTACTTTGCTCATTTTAACCAATTAATGTTCAATCCTTCCCTTTACTGCCGGCGGCATTTTACTTCTTATTAATTCCCACAACACAATGCCTGCTGCCGTTGCAATATTCAGTGAATGTTTCATGCCTAACTGGGGAATTTCAATGCATCCATCACAAAGATGAATGGTTGTTTGCTCAACCCCTGTTACTTCATTTCCAAAAACAACAGCGATCTTTTCATTTTGTCTGAAGTTTGCCGAATGTAGCTTATAACTTTCTTCCGCCTGCTCCACTGCATACACTTTATATTTTCTAATTTTTAATTCATCAATTGCTTCAGCCGAGGTTTTAAAATATTTCCATGTCACCGTTTCTTCAGCACCCAGCGCTGTCTTTTTTATTTCTTTATGTGGTGGCTTTGCAGAATAGCCAATGATATAGATCGCTTCGATCAAAAAGGCATCGCTGGTACGAAACACACTGCCTACATTGTAAGCGCTGCGGATATTTTCCAATACAACAATAATGGGGAATTTATCAGACTGTTTGAATTCATCAACCGATTTTCGACCTAATTCTTCCATGCTCAATTTTCGCATGGCGCAAAGGTAATGGCAGGAACCAAAACGTTAATACTTCACAACTGAGAAAGAATAAACTATGAAAATATCGTATTTATTCACATAGATATCTCACAGGAAAACAAACCACAGCCCTTGCCTATATTTGTCGTCTCCCGATATCCCGATAGATATCGGGACGTGACAAGATATGGCCAAGACGAAGACAGAAGACACTCCCTTAATGATGCAGCATAAGGCTATTAAGCAAAAATATCCTGATGCAATATTGCTTTTTCGAGTAGGAGATTTTTATGAAACTTTTGGACAGGATGCCGTTATTGCTTCTCAGGTATTGGGTATTACCCTTACAAAAAGAAATAATGGTGCTGCTGCATCATCTGATCTTGCGGGCTTTCCTCATCATGCACTTGATACTTATTTACATAAATTGGTAAAAGCGGGTTATCGTGTTGCCATCTGTGATCAATTGGAAGATCCCAAGCTTGCGAAAGGAATTGTAAAAAGAGGTGTGACAGAAATGGTGACTCCTGGCACTACCGTAAATGACAAGCTCCTTGAACATCATTCAAATAATTTTCTCGCAGGAATTCACTTTGCAGAAAATGATCAATATGGTCTTGCCTTTCTTGATATCAGCACCGGTGAATTTTTTATTGCCGAAGGAGATCGTGAATATGCAGACAAACTTTTACAGGGTTTTAAACCTGCTGAAGTTGTTTTTCAAAGACACCAGCAAAAAAAATTCAAAGAATTTTTTGGTGCAAAAATTTACTCGTACACACTTGATGAATGGATATTCTCGGAAGCCTATGCTGAAGAAACATTATTGAAACATTTTCAAACTATTTCATTAAAAGGATTCGGTGTAGATGATCTGAGAAAAGGACTTATTGCAGCCGGCGCTGTAATGCATTACCTGAAAGACACCGAACATCCCAACCTACAGCATATAACAAACATGCAGCGCATCAATCGTGATGATTTTTTATGGATGGACCGATTTACTATAAGGAATTTGGAATTGGTAATTCGGAATTCGGAAGCAGGTCACACGTTGCTTGATGTTTTGGATAATACGGTTTCTCCAATGGGCGCAAGATTATTGAAGCGTTGGATCGTTTTTCCATTAAAAGATATTCAGAAAATAAATGAACGACTTGAGCTGGTAGAATTTTTTATTCTTAACCCTGACTTAAGAAACAAGATCATTCATGCCATTAAACTCTGCGGCGACATTGAAAGATTGGTTTCGAAAATTCCTTTGAAGAAAATTAATCCAAGAGAGCTATTGCAA
>Ga0207686_10001205_pt1 | contig 14998 bp, 9 predicted proteins | sample KBSM24metaG_FD_184396 | JGI IMG/M metagenome (GOLD analysis project Ga0207686, IMG submission 184396) | Miscanthus rhizosphere microbial communities from Kellogg Biological Station, Michigan, USA - KBS M2-4 metaG (SPAdes) (version 2) | ecosystem: Host-associated > Plants > Roots > Rhizosphere >...
GTTTTCATCATGGCTGAAGTCAAGACACAGGGCGCGGTCGAAGCGATGGAAGTCGCCGAGGCCTCGCGCGAAACGGAATGGGAAAAACCGTCGTTCGTCGGCGATCTTTTTCTCGGGAAGCTCAACCTCGATCTGATTCATCCGTTCCCCGAACAGCCGGCTGAAGACAAGGCCGAAGGCGACGCGTTCCTGGCGCGGCTCGAGCGCTTCCTCGCGGAAAACGTCGACGCCGAAGAGATCGACCGCAAGGGCGAGTACGACTACGAGCTCTTCAACGGCCTCAACGAGCTCGGCGCGTGGGGCATGAAGATCCCCAAGGAGTACGGCGGACTCGGGCTCAGCGCCACGAACTACAACCGCGCCCTCGGCCTCGTCGCCACCTGGTGCGCGAATACGGTGGCCTGGCTCTCCGCGCACCAGTCGATCGGCGTCCCCCAGCCGCTGAAACTCTTCGGCACCGAAGAGCAGAAGAAAAAATACCTGCCGCGTCTCGCGAAAGGGGCGATCTCCGCGTTCGCGCTCACCGAGCCCGGCGTCGGATCCGATCCCGCGAAGATGCAGACCATGGCCGTGCCCTCCCCCGACGGCACCGGATGGATCCTCAACGGCGAGAAGCTGTGGTGCACGAACGGCCTCAAGGCCGAGATCATCGTGGTCATGGCCCAGACACCGCCGAAGGTCGTCAAGGGAAAAGAGAAGAAACAGATCTCGGCGTTCATCCTCGAGACCGACACGCCGGGAGTCGAGATCGCGCATCGCTGCCAGTTCATGGGACTGCGCGGCATCGGCAATGTGCTCATCCGCTTCAAAGACGTCTTCATCCCGAAGGAGAACCTCCTGTGGGGCGAAGGCCTCGGCCTCAAGCTCGCGCTGATCACGCTGAACACGGGACGTCTCACGATTCCCGCGGGCTGCGCAGCCGGAAGCCGGCGCATGATCGAGATCGCGCGCGACTGGGTCAACGAGCGCGTGCAGTGGGGCGCGCCGATCGGCAAGCATGAAGCGGTCGCGGCGAAGTTGGCGTGGATGGCGTCGCACACGTTCGCGATGGAAGCGATCGTCTGGCTGACGTCGGGGCTGGCCGATCGCGGCAACGTCGATCTCCGCCTCGAGGCGGCGATGGCGAAGTTGTTCAACACCGAAGTGGCCTGGACCTGCGTCGATCACCTCGTGCAGATCCGCGGCGGACGCGGATACGAGACCTCGACGTCGCTGAAGGCTCGCGGAGAAAAAGGCTACCCGGTCGAGCGGATCATGCGCGACATGCGCATCAACCGCATCTTCGAGGGGACGAGCGAGATCCAGCATCTCTTCATCGCCCGCGAGGCCGTCGATCCGCACATGAAACGCGGCTACAAGCTCCTGCAGCCCGACACGCCGGCGGGCGAGAAGATCGGCGCCGCGGCGAAGGCGGGCGCGTACTACGCGGCCTGGTATCCGTCGCGTTACCTCGGCTGGAGCCGCTTCCCGAAACACGGGGAGTTCGGACGCCTCTCCACGCACGTCGGCTACATCGAGCGCCAGTCGCGCCATCTCTCGCGCTCGATCTTCCACGCCATGATGCGTTTCCAGGCGAAGCTCGAACGGAAACAGATGGTGCTCTTCCGCATCGTCGACATCGGCACCGATCTCTTCGCCATGTCGGCGACCGTCAGCTACGCGACGATGCTGGCGAAGAAGGGCGAGAAGAACGCGCTCGAGCTGGCGGACCTCTTCTGCCGCGAGGCCCGCACGCGCATCGATCAGAACTTCCGCATCCTCTTCGACAACACCGACGACCTCGCGTACAAGGTCGTGCAGAAGTTGATGAAGGGCGAGTACGAGTGGCTCGAAGGAGACCTCGTGCAGCCGGTCGTGCCGACCGCCGAACAGGTGGAAGAGGCCATTCGGAAGTTGGCGTAACGTCTAGGAGTGCGGTGGCGCAGCCACCGCTCTTGGATCGCAGAGCGGCGGCTATGCCGCCGCACTCCTAAGGGCGCCAGAAGTGCACTTCACGGAAGGCGCAGCCGCGGCCTTCGCGGTTGCGCATCCATAACACGTGGGCGCCTTCGGTGAGGAAGCTCGTCGGGACGAGCACTTTGAATGATCGCCCGTTCAGATACTCGACGTGCGTGTAGTCGATCATCACGTCGATGTCGCGCGGGCTCAGTCCTCGCCGCACGCGGCCTTCGATGAACAGCGGCTCGTTGACCGTCGCGCCGGGCGTGGGGCTGTCGAGAATGACGTCGTCGTCCGGTGACGGAGCGGGCAGCGTCTCGAAATAGGGGCGCATCGTCACGGCCTGCGTCGCGCGGAAGAACGTCGTCGCCTGCACGCGTCCGTTGGTGATGCAGTTCGCGCAGCCCTCCGCGGCTTCGCGGCGCGCGTGCTGCTCGCGGAAACGCCGGTAGAGCGGGCCGTTCCAGATCTCTTCAAACTCGCGGTCGAAGAGATTGCCGAAACTCTTGTCGTTCAGACAGCAGGTGCGTACATCGCCGGCGGACGTGACCCAGATCGACGCCCACGGCTCGCTGCACGTCCACGTCGCGCGCTGTTCGCGCGCGACATCGACATAGTCGAACGTCTGCTGGCCCGTGAAGCGGCTTCCGAAGCGGATGCCGTGCGCGCTGGCGCGCTTGGCCGCGAGATCGAACGCGGCCGACGCGCGATCGGCGCCGGCGAGGCCGAGGTTCTCGCGCGCGTAATGCTCATCGAGCTCGGGGCTTCCCTCCTGCGAGAACAGAGGCTCGACGTGCACGCCCGTGCCGCCGACTTCCGCGCAGAGGTCGACGAGCCGCGGGACGTCGTCGACGTTCGACTGCATCGCCACCATCGAGAAGTCGACTTCCACTCCCGCCGCGATCAGCGCGCGAATGCCGCGCATGACACGCTCGAATGTCGCGCCGACGCGGATCGCCTCGTAGGTCTCCGCGCGCGCGCCGTCGATCGAGACCGTCACGCGCTTCGGGCCGGCCCGCGCGATCTCTTCCGCCTTCGCCTCGTCGATCAGCGTCGCGTTCGTGTTGAACGCGACCTCCACACCCGCCGCGCTCAGCTCGCGGATGTAGTCGATGAGATGCGGATTGAGCGTCGGCTCGCCGAGGCCGAAGAGGTAGGCGCGGAGAAGCGAAGGGAAGATCGGGCGGAGGCGCGCGAAGAGCTCCGGCTCGAAGAACGGCGGTCGCGTGCCTTTCGGGCGGTAACGCGAGTCGTAGTTGATCGCGCACATCTGGCAGCGGAGATTGCAGCGCGCCGACACCTCGAGCCACATCTGGGTGGGCGAGTCGGCCGCGCGCGTTGAACCCGCCGCCCACGACTGACGTGCCGTCGTAATGTTTTCCCAGCGTTGTGCGTCCATGCGCAATGTACGGAACCCTGCAACAAAGTGTCACCCTGAGCGAAGCGAAGGGCCCCCGGCGTCCAGGCGTTGAGCGTTCTTCCGCCGGAGGTCCTTCGCCGTCTCACGCGGCTCAGGATGACAGCGGCTGCTATCCTCCCGTTGTGAATCCCCGCACCAAGGACATCCTCGCCGGCATCCTGGCGGGCTCGACGCCCGAGGAACGGGCGCGCGACCTGCAGCCGCGGCACGATCCGCTGCCGCCGAGCATTCCCGCGAAAGACGAGGACTCGGCGGAGGCGATGGAACGGCGGCGCGCGTTTCTGCGCGAGCGCGGATTCGCGATCGACCAGATCAGCGGCCGGGGCGCGGAGATCGCGGCCGAGGAGTTGCGGGCGAACATCGAGAGCCTCATCGGATTCGCGCGCATTCCGATCGGGATCATGGGACCGCTGCGCGTGAACGGCGTGAACGCGCGCGGCGACTTCTACGTGCCGCTGGCGACGACCGAAGGCGCGCTGGTCGCCTCGTATCAGCGCGGCGCGAAAGTGATCAGTCTCGCCGGCGGTTGTGCCGCGCTGTGCCTCGTCGAGTCGGTTCTCCGCGCGCCGGGGTTCGTCTTCAACAGCCTGGCCGAGGCGGGAGCGTTCGTCGCACATGTGATCTCGCAGTTCGACGCCATGCAGGCGCGCGTGAAAGAAAGCTCGCGGCACGCGCGGCTCGTGCAGATCGATCCGCTGATCTCCGGCAAGGAGGTCTACCTCGTCTTTCACTACACGACCGGCGACGCGGCGGGGCAGAACATGGTCACGTTCGCGACGCACGCGCTGGCGACGCACCTCATCGACTCCTCGCCGGTGAAGCCGCTGACGTGGTTCATCGAGGCGAACATGTCGGGCGACAAGAAGGCCACGCAGCTCGCGTTTCAGTCGGCGCGCGGGAAGAAAATCATCGCCGACGTCACGATCCCGCGCGAGCTGGTGCTGAAGTACCTGCATGCGGAGCCGGAGCAGATCTTCCGCTACTGGCAGCTGGCAATCGTCGGCAGCCTGCAGTCGGGATCGATTGGGATGCAGGGACACTACGCGAACGCGCTCGCGGCGATGTTCATGGCCTGCGGGCAGGACGTCGCGTGCGTCTCCGAGGCGTCGGTTGGTTTGACGCGGATGGACGTGACGAAGAGCGGCGACTTCTACTGCTCGATCTCGCTGCCGAATCTGATCGTCGGCACGGTCGGCGGCGGGACGCACCTCCCGACCGCGCGCGAATGCCTGGAAATCCTCGGATGCTACGGCCCCGGCGGCGCGAAGAAGTTCGCCGAGATCTGCGCGGCGGTCGTGCTCTGCGGCGAGGTCTCGATCGCCGGCGCGCTCGCCTCCGGCGAGTTCGCGCAGGCGCATCAGGCATTCGGACGGAAAAGTTGATGGTTGAGCGGTTGCGCGGTTGCGCGGTGTTTCGACTGCTCACCTGCCGCGTAACCGCGCAACCGCGTAACCGCGCAACTGCAATATGACCCGAATCGATGCGCGTGCGCGCTTCGACATCATCCGCTACGCGAACTCGTGGGAAGACGCCGACGTCCTGTGCGACGCGCTGCGTCCCGCGCCGGGGAAACGCATGCTCGCCATCGCGTCCGCGGGCGACAACGCGTTCGCGCTCCTGGCCGGCGGCGCGGAAGTCGTGGCCGCCGATCTCAGCGCCGCGCAGCTGGCGCTCGTGGAGCTCAAGCGCGCCGCCATCCGGCAGCTCGAGGACGATGTGCTCCTCGGGTTTCTCGGCGTCAGCGAGATGCGCAACCGCGCCAGCGTGTACGACACGCTCGAACTGCCGCCCGATGTGCGCGCGTACTGGGACGCGAATCGCGACTCGATCGTGGCGGGAGTGATCCATCGCGGCCGCTTCGAGAACTACTTTCGCCTGTTCCGCACCTACGTTCTTCCGCTCGTTCATTCGAAGCGGGACGTCGAGCGGCTCCTTGCCGAGAAAGGGCGCGAGGAGCGCGAGCGGTTCTATCGCGAGCAGTGGAACACCTGGCGCTGGCGGGCGATGTTCCGCGTCTTCTTCAGCCGCTTCGTCATGGGGCGCACGGGACGCGATCCGGAGTTCTTCCGCTACGTCGAAGGTTCGGTCGCGGAGCGGATCTTCAAGCGCGCCGAGTACGCGATGACCGTGCTCGCGCCGCACGCGAATCCATACCTCGCGTTCATCTTCACCGGCAACTACCGCGGCGTGCTGCCGCGTTACCTGCGCGACGTCGGCGCCGTGCGCCGCAATCTCGACAGGCTCACGCTCGTGCAGGGATCGATCGAAGAGGCGGCCCAGGGGAAGTTCGACGGCTTCTACCTGTCCGACATCTTCGAGTACATCGATCCGGCAATCACGAAGGCGATTTTCGAGCGTCTGCTGGCCGCCTCGAATCCGAACGCGCGTTTCGCGTACTGGAACCTGCTCGTGCCGCGCCGCGGGCCGGCGGATCGAGTGCAGTCGTTGGATGCGGAAGCGAGCGCGCTGTTCGCGCGCGATCTGGCGTTTTTCTACAGCGCGTTCGTGCTGGAGCAGGCGCCGTGACGGCCGACCTCCGCGGCGCCGCGATCATCACCGCCTTCTTCCTCGTGCTGCTCGTCGCCGCGGAGCTCTGGTCGCGCCTCGGTCACCCCAAACCGGAGTGGACGCGCAAGCTCGTGCACCTCGGCGGCGGAATGATCGGGCTCCTTCTCCCCTGGCTCATCGAGTCGCCGCTGGTCGTATTCATCCTCACGGCCTCGCTCTCGACGCTCTTCGTGCTCGGCGAGCGGTGGAAGTTTCTCAAGTCTTTGCACGGCGTCGAGCGCAAGAGCCGCGGCAGCGAGTACTACCCGCTCGCGATCTGGCTGGTGTTCGTGCTGGCCGCCGACCGCAGGTGGCTCTATCTCTCCGCCGTTCTCGTGCTCGCGGTCGCGGACGCGTCGGCGGCGCTCATCGGCAGCCGTTACGGAAAACATCGCTACGAGGTGGAGGACGAGTTCAAGAGCGTCGAAGGATCGCTGGTGTTCTTCGTCGTCGCGTTCCTGGCGACGTCGCTTCCGATGCTGCTGATGACGAGCCTCCCGCGGGCGGTCTGCCTGCTCTCGGCGCTGCTGGTGGCGATGCTGGTGACGATCTTCGAGGCGATCTCGCTGCGCGGGACGGACAACCTCTTCGTGCCGGTCGCGGTGGTGTTCGTGCTGCAGAAGATCACGACCAAGCCGGTGGAGCACATCGCGCTGCAGAACGTCGCCCTGGTGGGCATCGTCGCGCTGGTGATGCTCATCGCCTGGCGCGTGGAATGGTTCAATCCCGGCGGCGCGCTCTCCGTGACGCTCTTCCTTTACGCGGCGTGGTCCCTCGGGCCGCGTTTCACCTTCGTCATTCCCGCGTTCATCGGTCTTGCCGCGCTGGCGGTCGCGCGCGTGATTCTCAACGCGCGCGGCGAACGGCGGCGATTCAAGGTCCGCGCGGTGACGCGCACGCTCATCGTGCCGTTTCTCTTCCTGCTCGCGGCGAACAGCACCGGGAAGTTCGATTACTTCTACGGGCCGTACGTCGCGACGTGCGCGGCGGTGCTCGCCTTCAATCTCGCGGATGACCGCCCGTTGCGCGCGCTCGCCGCCGGAGCGTTTTCCGCGGCGCTGATCGCGCTGCCGGCATTGCGGGATTTCCGCGCGCTCGAGGTGATCCTCGTCGTCGCGTTCATGTCGATGTTGAATGCGCGTTTCGCCGACCCGAGCGAGTGGGGCGCGCCGTCGTTCCTCTTCGCGCTGCTGGCGGGGATGGCGATGCTCATTCTCTGACGAGCTCCACGACGCCCGTCGAGCCGTCCATCCGCACGACGTCGTCGCTGTGCACGAGTTGCGTGAGGCCGCGGATGCCGACGATGGTCGGGATGCCCATCTCCCGCGCGACGATCGCGGAGTGCGAGAGGATCGAGCCGCGCTCGATCAGGAGGCCGGAGATCGACGGATAGAGCGGCACCCATCCCGGATCGGTGCGCTCGGCGACGAGGATCTCGCCGTTGAGACGCAGGTCGTCATTCGGGGAGCGGAGCACTTTCACCGGGCCGGTCACGGTCCCGGGCGAGCAGGCGACGCCGCGGAGGGAGCCGTCGGCGGGCTGAGAGCCCGCCGCTCCACTGCGGGCGCGGAAGCGGTTGCGGTGATAGGCCATGCCGTAGGTCTCGAAGCGCTCGTCGATCTCGGGATTCGCGCGGTACTCGTCGAACTCCCTGCGCCGCAGCGCGGCGAGGTCGCGGAGGTTGGTCGTGAGCGACGTCCCCTTGACGTAGTCCCACAGTTCCTCCAACCCGAGGTAGAAGACGTCGTCCGGCGAATCGAGGACCTTCTCCTCGGCGAGGCGGCGGCCCATCGCCCGCACCACCTCGCGCACGAGACCGAAGATGCGCGTGCGCGCGAAGCGCATGTTTTCTCGGTTGCGCACGCCGATGCGGGCACGCTTCAACACCTGACGAAACACGATCTTGCGCAGCGGCGAGAGCTTCGAGAACGCGCGCTCCTCTGCCTGCGCACGAACGTCGGGTTGGGGCTTCACGTCCGTGAGGAGGTAGTTTCGAATGAACGTCAGCACGGCATCCGGACGATCGCGCAGCGGCGGCTCTTCGAGCTTCAGCTCGTTCATGCCGCGGAAGCCGTAAAGCTCCATGTAGCGGTCGAACTCGCGCGCGAAGCCGGCGTGCTCGCGCGCGGCCCGCAAGTCACCGCGCTCGATCGCTTCGCGCAACTCCGGAATCGGACGCGCGAGATCGGCGAGGCGCAGCAGCATCTTCGCCGGCTCGGCGCTCTCGATGCCGCCTTCGCCGGAGAGCAGGTCGTTTTGCAGGGATTCGTCCTTGCACCAGTTCGCGCAGAGCTTCTTCAGCGTGCCGTAGAAGATCATCACGAAGAAGTCGTTGATGATCGGCGCGCGCCACGACCAGAGCACGCGGTCTTCGAACTCGTAGTAAAGCCGCATCAGCTCGTGCGGCTCGAGCGCGTCGAAGTCCATGCGCGACCAGCGGTCGTAATGCAGTTTGAAGTTCGCCTCGAACCCGGCGGTGAGCTTGTCGATCCGCGCGAAGTTGCGGAGGAGCCGGAGCACGATCGGAAGCAGCGCAGTGTAGCGGCGGGCTCTCAGCCCGCCGTCGGGTTCGGCGGGCTGAGAGCCCGCCGCTACACCCTCCCGCACACCCATCATCGACTCCATGAACTTCCGGTTCTGCTCGTATCCCGGAAACAGCCGCACCAGCGCGTACCAGTTGAGAAGGTTGTAGAAGACCTGCCCGCGGAAGAGGCCGAGCATGTTCTCGAACACGTACTTGTGCTCGTCCACGACTTCATCGGAGATGCCCATCACCTGTGCGAAGAGGCGGTAGACGATTGCATAAGCACGACGAATGACGCTGAACGTCATCGGCGAAGTCACGCCGGAGAAGCTCTCGACGATGTTCGAGTTGTCCCAAAGGATGCGATTGCCGGCGGCGGGGCCCATCTCCTCGATGGTGGTGATCGGCCGCGCCTGCAGGATCCAGAGCCCGTCCGCGTCGAACGCAAATTCGATGTCCTGCGGTTTTCCGAACGCGTTCTCGATCGCGATCGAGGCCCGCGCGAGCTCGCGGACCTGTTCGTCGGTGAGGCTGCGCGCCTTCGCATCGGCCACGCGCACGCGGATCGTGCCGCCGTCCGGACCGCGCACAATCGCCTCCGTTTTTTCGGCGATCTCCGCGGCGATCGACAAGTCGTCTTTTTGTACGACGAAGGTGTCGGCGTCGAAGCCCTGGCTCACCAGACCCTCGCCGAGGCCGAAGAGGGCGCTGATCACGATCTCGTGCGTGTCCTGCGTCGTCGGGTTCGCGGTGAAGACGACCCCGCTCGCGTCGGCGTCGATCATCTGCTGCACGACCACCGGCATCGGCCGATCGTCGATCGGAATGCCGTGCTCGCGCCGGTACGCGAGCGCGCGCTCGCTCTTCGCCGACGCGCGCACTTCCTCGATCGCCTCGCCGATCGCGTGCGGGCGGACGAACAGCAGCGACTCGTGAATCCCCGCGAACGAGGCGCCGGCGGCGTCTTCGCCGATCGCGGAGGAGCGCACCGCGAAGAACTCGCCCGGAATCGCGTGCCCGGGCGGCGCGCCGGTCACGACGTAGAACGGCGGCACGCGGAAGCCGAGCGCGTGCAACCGCGCCAGGTTCGCCGCTTTCCCGCCTTCAGACGCGGAGGCCATATTTCCTCGCCAGCTCCACGGCCACGAGCAGATCGAAGACGATCATGTACATCCCGGCATAGACCTCCATCATCTTCGCGTGCCGCGGCGTGGGACGAAATCGGTACTGCAAAAATGCCAGAAAACAGACGATGTACAGGACCACGAGCGCGACGTAGAACCAGCGGCTCACGCCGAGGTGATGGCCGACCGCGGCGACGAGCCCGGTGTCGATCGCGCGGATGAGAAGGACGATGTACGCGGCGCCGAACGTGCCGAAGATCTTCGTGTACGACTCCACCCCGTCGATCTCCTGTTCCGGTGCGCGGATCTTGCGCGACACCTCCCAGTTGAACGTGACGAAGAAGCCGACGAACGCGTAGACCCAGAACCACGGCGGCGCCTCCCACGGCCAGCGCTCTGTCGCGAACGAAAACACCAGCAGCGACAAGAGCGGCATGACCAGCATGTGGGAAGTGGCGTAGAGCAGGAAGTGGCGCTTGAGAAAGTCGTGCGCGAAGAACTCGCGCAGCATGAGCAGCGTGAACCCGAACGCGATCGCCCACGCCGCCAGCGCCTGCGGTCCGCGCAGCGCGGCGATGATGATCTCCGTCGCGATGGCGATGCCACCGGCGATTCTCAGATGCCGCAGCGTGATCAGGCCCCGCTGCAGCACGCGCTGCGGGAAGTAGCGGCAGTCTTCCTCGTAGTCCTTGTGCTCGTCGAACACGCGGATGTGGAAGAAGAAGCAGACCAGCATCAGCATGCCGAGGAACGACCAGCGGTCGTAGTGCATCACCGGGCCGGGCTGGGTGAGCGCGAACGCGAGGAACTGGTTCGACGAGTAGTACGTGAGGATCAGGAGAACGTTCGCGACCGGCGGGAAGCGCTCGTTGAGATACGCGAGGAAATTGCGCGCGAGACTCACAGGCGCTCCCGCAATTTCGCGTAGTCGATCTTGCTGTTGTGGCGCGGATCGACGGGGAGGGGCTCGGTCGTGATGATGATTTGGTCGGCGTCGTAGCCGGCGGCTTCGATTCGTGCGCGGATGGAGTCTTCGAGTCGTCGAGTCGTCGAGTCGTCGACTTCGATGACCACCTTCTTCTCGACGACTTGACGACTCGTCGACTCGTCGACTTCGATGACCACCACCACCCGCCCGTCCACCCCCACCGCCGCCACGCGGCGGATGCGTGAGTCGTCTCCGCGCGCGGCCTGTTCGACGAGTTGCGCGTGCACGGCTTTTCCGTCCCGCCAGATCGTGGAGTGGACGCGGCCGGCGATGCGGAAGCGGCCTTCCTCGTCGAACCAGCCGGTGTCGCCCATGTGATGCCATTCGTCCGCATCGCCGGCGACGCGCGCGACGTGGTCGCCGGCGACGAGGAGCTCGCCGACCTTTTCGTCGATCATCTCGAGCCGCGTGCGCACGCCGTTCACGATGCGTCCGGCGAGGTAGCCGCGCCCGCCGGCGGCGAGCCGCTCGCGCGCCTCGATGTGCGCGACCGGCTCCGCTTCGGACGATCCGTAGGCGATCACGATCTCCGCGCCGGGCCAGGCGGCGATCCATGCGCGCAGCTGCGCGTCGCTCACCGGCGCGCCGCCGGTGAGAATGCGCCGGAAGCGCGGACGCCGCTCGATCTTCGCGAGCGCGTCGAAGAGCGGCGGTGAGGCGGTCGCGGTCGTGACGCCGCGGTCGTTCGCGACCTTCGCGACGACCTGCGGATCGGCGGCATCGACGCGCTTCAGATCGATCGGCGGAATCACGGTCGTCACGCCGAGGGCGAGGTTGTTCAGGGCGAAGATCGGAAACGTGCAGAGATCGACGTCGCCTTCGTTCGGAGGGAACGATTCGGCGAGCCGCTCGTGCTGCGCGATGAGGATGCGATGCGTGCGATTCACGCTCTTCGGCGTGCCGCTCGAGCCGGTGGTGAACGTGATGAGTGCGGCGCCGGGGTCATACCCCTCATCCGCCTTCGGCACCTTCTCCCCGCCAGCGGGGAGAAGGCTCTCGACGCAGGCGTGCCGCGAGTGCCCCTCGCCCCGCTTGCGGGGAGAGGGTGGCCCTGAGCGTAGCGAAGGGCCGGGTGAGGGGTGTGTCATCCTGAGCCGCGAAGACGGCGAAGGATCTTCCGGTTGGCGTCGTAGAAGATCCTTCGCTCCGCTCAGCATGACAAGGAGGCGCAGCAATTGGCTTTTCCACGTCCCGATCCACCTTGTCGGACGCGCAAAGCGTGCGAGACGGACCATGTTGCGGAGGCCGACCCATGGATCGACGAACACGGCCACGCCGCCTCGATCGAGCACGGCGAGCAGCGCGACATACAGATCGACCGACATCGGCAGCATGATCAGCGCGCGGTCGTTTTCACCGGCGCCGCGGAAACGGGTCACGCGCTCCCAGAGCGCGCCGAACGTGATCGCGTCGCGACCCTCGTAGAACGCAATGCGCTCCGGATGCGCGCGTGCGGCGTCGCGAAACAGCGCGGCGGCGTTCACAGTGTGTAGAGATAGTACTCGCGGAACGTCGAGCCGTGGCCCGCGTCCATCGACTGCGACGCGTTCGACTCGTGCATCAGGCAGTGATTCGCGGCCGGGCGTCCCAACGCCAGCGCGCTCGAATAGGCGCGGTGCAGCAGCGCCCATCCGAGGTAGCCTCGGCGGTGCGCGGGGACGACGCCGATCGTCTTGTAGTCGACGACGCCGGCGGCCGAGTCGGGATAGGCGAAGAGGAATCCGGCCGGCTCGCCCTCCGCGGTCTCGGCGAAGAGCACGAGACCGGGGACGAGCAGGCGCTCGATGCCGGCGTACAGCTTCAGAAACTCGTCGAGCGAAATGTCGAAGTAGAAACGGTTCCCGCGGAAGATCTCGAGCGAGAGCTTCCACACCAGCGCCAGCTCGTCGTGGATGCGGGCGGCATCGAAGGGGCGGATGCGGTAGCCGCGCTGCATCGCCCGCTCGTGCATCGGCGCGAGCTGCCGGATCAGCGGCTCGACGTCATGCACGCGCTTGGATGAATAGCGCTCGACGACGTCGAAGGGCGACCAGAGCTCCGCGTAGTACGGCGGATTGACCGGCTCGAGGAGGAACGGCGGCTCGTCGAACGGACCGGCGTTCACGCGGTAGCGATGCCACGTGTCGCCGTCGATCGGTCCGATGACTTGCGCCGCGCCCTGCCCGCGCAGCCAGGACGCGGCCTCGCGCAGCAACGTCCGCACCGGCTCCGGCTCGTTCTCCGCTTCGAAGAAACCGATCATGCCGAGATCGCCGCGCAGGATCGCCGTGCAGCGGCCGGCATCGCTAGTGAACTTCACGACGGTTCCTTAGTTGCTAGGTTGCTGGGTTGCTAAGGAAGCCGGATCGCTCAGCAACCCAGCAACTCAGCAACCGTTTCATTTCTCCCCCGCCCCCGCATACACCGGATTGATGTCCACCGGGATGTCGCTGAGCTTCGAGATCACCGACTGCATCTCGGGCGTGGAGACTCCATATTTGTCGAGCAGGCGCTGGCCGCGCGCGAAGTCGCCGGTGGCCTCGATCGTCAGCAGCTCCGTGGCCAGCGAACGAATCCCCTCCCGATACTTCGCCGCATCCATCGTATAGGTGCCGTCGGCGAGCGGCGTGACCGCGCCGTGCTCGCGCAGCCAGTTCCACTGCACGGCCGTGCCGCGTCCGTGGGCCTCGTCGATGCCGAAGCGCATCGAGCGGAACATGAGGCCGGTATACGTCGCCCAGAGCTGGCGCTCATCGAAGGACGTCAACAGCTTCTGGTCGCGCGCATAGAGAATGTTCCAGAGGCCGACGACGTCCGCCTTGCACTCCTCGATCGTCGAGTAGAGGTTCTTCAGCAGCGTGCGCGAGTCGACGCGCTTGCCGGAGCCGGCGGGATCGGGAATCAGTCCCGGCCCGAGGCCGTGGGAGAGCTCGTGAAAGAGGGTGTGGTTGAAATAGGCGTCGAACGAGATCGCGTCGCGCAGCGACGGCTCGAGCACGCGCAGTCCGATGGGCTTGCCGCTCTGCCGGAACTTCGCGTCCATCACGTTCTTGAGCAGGACTTTTTTCGAGCCCTTCAACTCCCGCACGACTTCGTCGTTCGGCAGGTTGAACGCGGACGTCTGCACGCCGCGGCGCGCGTCGCCGGCGGTGTAGATCTCCTGCACCACGCGGATCGGCGAGGACGTCCCGCGGTTCTTGTTCTTGTACTCCTCCGGCTCGGGGAGATTCTTCTCCATGTCCGGCAGGTGCTGGGCGTAGACGGTGAGCTTATCGCTCTCCGGCTTGTCGACCACGGTCACGAACGACTCGAACGCGGACTTGTAGTTGAAGAGGTTGTCCTCGTACACCTCGTACGGTCCGATCACCACTTCGATCGGTCCCTCCAGCTCCATCCAGGCGATGTCGCTGTCGCGGTAGTTGTCCTTGAAGAAGGCGTCGGCGAGCTTGTTCAGATAGTTCTTCAGCGACGCGTTCGTCGTCAGCGCCGCGGCCTCGCGCAGCTTTTCGGCCGCGGGGGTGAGGTGATCTTTGTAGGCCTGCGAATACGGAATGGTCTTCAGGTTCGCGCCATCGCGGCGAACGAGGGTGAAGAGACCTTCCAGCGCTTCCTTCTGATCGGGATGCGCGGCGACGTATTTTTCGAGCTCTTCTTTCGTCAGGTCGGGCGGATAGAAGGCCGCCCCTTCCGGCTTTTTGCCTTCCGGGCCGAACGGCTCGATGAACGCCTCGTCCTGCGCGAGGCGGTCCCATCGCCCCTTGTTGGCGAGGAAGTATTCGTATCCGGCGCGATCGAGATCCGACGCTCCGGCCTGGTTCTGAAGCTTCGTGCGCAGCTCCGGGTTCTGTTCCGAGACCTGGAGCCAGAAGATCTCGTCGATGTGATGCGAGGCTTCGATGAGCTTCGCCACGACCTGCTGCTCGTTGTCGTTGAGCAGGGAACGGTCGTAGTCGACGACGGTCTTCGGCAACTGCGCGAGCCGTTTCGGCGTGTCTTCCTTGATGCCGAGCTTGGTCCCGGCGCTCTGGGCGGCCGGCGGGGCGGGAGTTTCTGTTTTCTGGCAAGCGGCGGCAACGAGGGCGAGGGCGATCAACAGCTTCTTCATGGCAGTGGGGATTCTATGCGCGACTCGTGCTAACTTTCGCCCCGTGATCATCGAGTGCCCGAGCTGTCACTCCAAGTATCAGTACGACGAAGAGCGTTTCGAGCGGAAGCCGTCGAAGAGGATCAAGTGCTCGCGCTGCCAGAACGTCTTCGAGATTCACAACCCGGCGTTCGCGCCGAAGACGGCTGGCGCGCCCGCTCCCGGCGAACGGACGATGACCGGAAAAACGGAGCGCCCGAAGACGGCCCTGGACACGACCGAGCAGTCGCCGCTGCCCGATCCGCGCGCGACCGGCAAGGCCGAGCCGCTGAAGCTCCCGCAGGGAAAGCGGCTCTCGCTGGCGATCCTCGACGGACCCGACGCCGGAAGCGTG
>Ga0207686_10001208_pt1 | contig 14982 bp, 10 predicted proteins | sample KBSM24metaG_FD_184396 | JGI IMG/M metagenome (GOLD analysis project Ga0207686, IMG submission 184396) | Miscanthus rhizosphere microbial communities from Kellogg Biological Station, Michigan, USA - KBS M2-4 metaG (SPAdes) (version 2) | ecosystem: Host-associated > Plants > Roots > Rhizosphere >...
GCGGCAGGTGCAAAAACGCTGGCCCGCCGACGACCGTCCTCGTATCATCGCTATGACCGGTAACGCCATGCAAGGAGACAGACAGAAATGTCTCGAAGCGGGCATGGATGATTATATTGCCAAGCCAGTGCGCATTGAGGATCTGCGAACAGCGCTCGAACGTTGGGGCAAGGCGAGCCGGCCGAATCAAAGTGTTCTGATCCGCCCCTTATCCCGGCTGGTGACGTGACTCCGTCCGCGCGCCGTTACTTCACCATGTGTACGCGATCCTTCTCGTTCTGCCCGCAGAACATCTCGAAGATATCGTTGTCCGGCACTAGTTCGTAGCCAATCTTAACCGAGAACTTTCGGGTGTACATCTGAGGATCATCGAAGGTTATCTCGGTGTCTAGATGTCCGAAATCGCGCCGCCGGAAACGCTCCGTTACGTGCATTGCTTCGCTGCGAGGATGGCCGATGGCGTCGATCGGCGTCCGGTCGTTGAATCCGCGCGTCTCGACGACGAAGGTGTCGCCTTCCCAGCGGCCGACGGAATATCCGAGATAGGCGGGAAACTCGAAGGTGGCGGGAAATTCGCGTCCGTCCGCGAAAACCTGGCGGTGGAGGCCGTCGACTTCGTACAGAATCATGGTCTCTTTGGGCGCCTGAACGATTTTGAATGGTTCAGCAAGCAGGCCCGCCACAGGCCAGCCATACTCACCATGGCAAACATTGTCCACCCGCCGCTCGGCGTCGCGCCGCTTCATCACTGCCTCTGCTTCGGGCCGCAAGACGGACTCGCCGGGCTTCAGGTCAAGCAGAACGTTGATGCCGTACTTGTGCACCGATTCGAGCTCCATCCCGATCAGGGCAGCTTGCGATTCGGCCTCGTACCTCGCCCCGTAGATGCGTTTGAATTCAGCGGCCGTAGTGCGCTCGTGCTCCCAGACGCCCGTCAGATCCGGTTTGCCGTCCGCGCTGCGGGGCGCGGGAGCGGAGAGGTTCGGTTTACCGTCTTTCAGCAACGGTGTACCCGGCGGCTGGTACTTTAGCCACTGCGCGCGCGCGCCAATTGGCAGGAGGAGAGCCACGATGAGCAGCCGCCGGCACACCGTTTTCAGATGATTCACGACTCGATTCTATGCGACTGCCAGTCGCCCTGCAACTCGTGTCCACTGGTCAGCGCGTCCTCCCGCACTTCGCAGCTGAAGTCGACGTCGGCGATTAGTTCGTCTGATTCGCCAAGTCACGCTTGACCGGCTTTCCATAAACCTCGATCCAGGCGACGTCGGAGTACCCGCCTGGGCCGTGGCCGCTTCCCGGAGTCAGATCGGCAAAACCGATCGCATCGACTTTGCTGAGATCCACCTTGTCCAGCAGGTTCCCCTTGGTCTGCACCTTGGGCATGTCGAGTTTCAGCCAGCGGACTTCGGCCAAGAAGAATTCGCTCTCGTGAAAGTCGAAAGCGTTGGCATCAACGTGGTCTCCAATGAGCCAGGTTCCGTCGGCCAGCTTTAAAACCGGGCGAATCTCGTGAAATCCCGACGTCTTGGTGAACCAACGGATCTTCGCTTTGCCTGTGAGATCCACGAAGCTGCCTTTATGGCTCAGCGTGAGTGCGCAGGATGATGCGCACAACCCGCTCCATATGTGAGGGACGTCTCCTTCGCTCGTGACACCGAAATCTTCCTTGCCCGCCCCATATATGTTCAGTTGCAGGTCCGGATTCGTGACAAAAGCTTGCGTCACCGGAACATTGCCAGGGGCGCTCTTCCAGGTTTCCTTAAAGAACAGCGGCGGCGGTTGCGGCGCTGGCTCCCTTCCTCCGCCGCGCGCGCCAGGTTGTTGAGCAAACCCGCTTGTCGGCAGGCACACAACGATCGAAGTTAAAGAGAGCAAACCAAAGATCTGTCGCCTCATGAGAGCCTCCATGCTACTGCAAAAAATGCTGCGGTCCCGCCTTTCGGGTGGCGCGCAAGGTCACTGGCACCTTTGTATTATGTACCAAGGTTGATGCTCTTGCGGAGAAGCTCCAGTAAGATCAAACAGTAAGGCGTAGCCCTGTGCCAGGGCGTCTGCTTCGTCCATAGCAACCTATCATGCCCAAGGTCACACTCACATTCGACAATGGGCCCACCCCGGAAACGACGCCTCAGGTTCTCGATTGCCTATCGCGCCATGATGTGAAGGCCACCTTCTTCGTCGTTGGCAGTCGAGCATGCTCTGAAGCTGGCGCATCCCTGGTGCGCCGTGCCAGCCAGGAAGGCCATTGGATCGGAAACCACACTTTTTCCCATCGAACACCGCTAGGCGAACTGGACGGCGAAACCGCTGTTCGCGAAGTGGAACGAACCGAGCAGATCCTATCGCACTTAGTCCCATCCACGCGGCTCTTTCGGCCGTACGCGCGGGCCGGACGGTTGGGGCGTCATCTGTTGCACCCGGCGGTGATCGAAACGCTTCAGTCCGGAAAGTATACCTGCGTCCTGTGGAACTGCGTGCCGGGCGACTGGCGTGACCCGGACGGGTGGCTGGCGCACGCCGTGGCGCACTACCGGTCGCACCCATGGAGCTTGATCGTCCTCCACGACCAACCCAGCGGAGCAATGGCCCATCTGGATCGTTTCCTGCGCCAAATGCGTGACGAGGGAGTCGAACTGCGGCAGGATTTTCCCCCCGACTGCGTGCCCATTGTGGAGGGAAACATTGTTCATCCGCTGGATCGATATACGGCGGAAATTCCGCAATGATCCGCTAATACGCGATAACCTGAAGATCCCATGAAAATTAGCAAGGGCACAGTATTTGGCGAGGTCGAGTACACCCAAAACGAAGATGGCTCGTGGTCATTCCGCTTGACGCTGGATGACGATCCCGTTCCTATTGAGAGCGACTGGACTTTTCCATCCAAGGAGCTGGCGGAAGAGCAAGTGAACTATACGCTGGATTCTGCAGCGTTGCGAATCGCGGAGGGCTGAAGCTATTCCCGAATTACTGGGATTTACTAGCCATCCATTGTGCCCTCAAGCCAGTGCGGTCGACTTGCAACCCGCGGAGATACACAGCCGCGATCCGCCGCGTATTCGTGATATCGGCGAGCGGATTGGCGTCGAGCACAATGAAGTCTGCGCTCTTGCGCGCCGCTACAGTGCCGGCGTCAGTGACTCTCAGGAGCTCTGCCGCGTTGCGAGTTGCTGCGACGATAACCTGCGCCGGCGTCATCCCGGACGCCACCATGTCAGCCATCTCTTCGTGCGCCGCCCAGGGAATAGGTCCGTCTGTGCCTAATGCGATCTTAATGCCCGCCGCATTGAGCTTTGCCAAATTGCGGGATTGGATTCCGAAGAATTGCTGGGCTTTGGGATCGTCCTTGCTCTCGGCCTGAAGTTTCTCAAACTCCGCCGGGTTGATGCTCTCGCGGAGCCAGCTGCGGTCCACTTTCACACCGCGATCGGGAAGGTTAGGATCCACGACCATATTCGGCCGGGCCTTCATCATGTTTACGAACTCATCGTCGATGTCCTTGTCGCGGACGCTATGCGCGAAGTAGTCGATGCCCGCCCGGAGAACCCCCTTGGCATCCTCCAGCGTATAGATATGAGCGATCGTCTTTAGGCCGTGCTTGTGGGCTTCGTCGATGGCGGCGCCATACAGTGCGGGGCTCAATTTAGTTACCGTGTGATCCCGGTCGTCCACCCAGATCTTGACGAGGTCGACCTTTTTGGCGGCCAACTCCTGGACGTCCTTACGCGCCTCGGCCTCGGTTCTGACCCAGTACGGAGCCTCCGTTCTCCCCGGTTCCGGTCCTGTAAGGCCGCGACCTGCCGTACGAAATCGCGCGGCAGTAGGGATCGTTTCCGCCCGGACCTGAAACGCCACATCACCCGTATCTTGGCCGAGGCTCATCGCCACGCCGATCCCGTAGTACGCCAGATGCTGTAGCTGATCCACAAGAGCATCCCGGGTCACAGCCAGGTGCTTGTGCATGTCGACGATCGCCGGCATGACAGTCTTTCCAGTCAGATCTACACGAGTTGCGCCCGCGGGAACCTTGAGCTGACCCCTGCGGCCAACCGCCGTGAAGCGGCCGTTCTCAACGATGAATGCGGCGTCCGCGATGGGTGCGCTGCCGTCTCCCACAATGAGCCGCGCCCCTTCAAACACCGTCACGGACGCCGGCTGTTGCGCCTCGACCACTACCGGCGCTAGGCAGCCCATCGCCAAGAAGAGAGCGATCGAAAATAAATCTGCAAGGAACGTCACTCTCGGCGATTTCCAATTTACACGGTGCATAGAAACTTCCTCCCAATAATGAAGCGCGCTTACCGGAGCAAGTATACACCGCTATATGAGTGCTAGGCGGCCTGCCATTGCCAGAATCCGCAGAATTACTTATAAAGTGACCGTGTTAGATCTCTTGTCGAACCCCAACCGGTTGACATGCATCCGGGCTTCAATATATGATCCTTGAGTCTTAAAGGTCGTCTTTGGGAGGATCACTTTAATGCAATGTGGACTAGGCTATTGCATCGGTAAAAGCGCGAGATTTGTTCTCTTCGCGCTCCTTGTCGCCGGATTAATTCCAAGCTATTTGAATGCGCAAGGTGCTACTAGCGCGACCATTCTTGGTACTGCCACGGATTCATCCGGCGCGGTCATTGCCAATGCGGCGATTGAGGTTCGAAACATTTCCACTGGTTCGCTTCAGAAAGTAACGACCGATGGACAAGGGCGCTACACAGTGCCGGATCTTTTGGTTGGCAACTATGAAGTACAAGCGGGGGCGCCGGGCTTCCAAACCGTGATCCACAAGGGCATCACGTTGGCGGTCGGCAGCCAGACCGTTGTCGACTTCGCGATGCCGGTGGGGCAAGCTCAGCAAACGGTAACTGTGGAAGGGCAAGTTTCGCAGGTCGACACGATTTCATCGACTCTCGCTTCCAGCGTGGGCCAAAAACAGATCAGCGATCTCCCCTTGAATGGCCGCAACTTTACGGATCTGGTGGCTCTGGTGCCTGGAGTCACATCGGGATCCCAAGTCGGACAGGGCGGTGCCAACCTCCTTTACGGCGTGCAGAATAACTTTAGCGTTTCGGGTGCGCGTTCGGAAGGCCAAGCTTATCTTCTGGACAACACCGATATTCAAGGCTTCTGGAACCACGGGTCGGGATCCGGGGTCATGGGCACCACGTTGGGGATCGAGGCGATCGCGGAGTTTTCGGTTCTTACCAACACTTATAGCGCCCAATTCGGCGGCAATGGCGCGGTGGTGAACACGGCCAGCAAGTCCGGCACCAACAGTTTTCATGGCTCGGCGTACGAGTTTTTGCGGAACAGTGCCCTGGACGCGCGGAATTTTTTCGACGGCTCCAGCGTGCCCGCGTTCCGCCAGAACCAGTTTGGCGGCAGCGTGGGCGGACCGATCAAGAAGGACAAGCTGTTTTTCTTCGCGAACGACGAGGAGTTGAAGCGGTCGTTGGGCCAGACCGTGCCTGCGTTCGTTCCTGACGCCAACGCTCACAAAGGTTTCGTGCCCTGCAAGCTTGCGCCAACGGTTCCCTGCGACGCCACTACCCAGTTGGCCAATGTCGGCGTGAATCCGAAAGTTGCTCCGATTTTGGCCCTCTATCCAGCTACCACTGCGACTTCTCCCACCGGTGTCGTAACGCTGCCGCAAGTGGACTCGCAAACCGGTAATGAAAATTACCTGCTGGCGCGCGTCGATTACGCGATTTCGAACAGCGATTCGCTGTTTGTGCGCTATGTGCGCGACTTTGGCGACACCATCCTGCCTTTCCTTGGGTCGCCTCTACCGCCCCGCTGGCCGGAGGTGGGCGCCACTCGCAACCAGTTTGCGACTATAGAGTACCGGCGTATCGTTTCACCGACGATCGTGAATCTGTTGCGCTTTAGCTTTACCCGGTCCCGCGAAACGGATGTGCAACAAAAGCCGGATCAGGCCTCGGCGCTGAACTTCTTCCCGGAGCGTGGCCAGAACGGCGGAGTGAACATCACGGGCCTGGCTTCGATCGGCACGAGCATCTTCGCCCCGCTTCAGGAGACGCAGAACAAATTCCCTCTGGCTGACGACGTGATCTGGACGAAGGGGTCCCACAACCTCCGGTTTGGCGGAGGATTCAACCGCATTCAGAGCAACTTCCAGCAACAAGGATGGTGGGGCGGCTTCTACACTTTTCCAGGCATAACCGCTTTTTTACAGGCATCCCCCAGTCTGTTCCAGGGGCCGGAGCCTGGCCAAACGGACTCCTATCGTGATTTCCGCGAAATCGAAGTGGACGCGTATATTCAGGATGAATGGAAGGTGCGTCCCAAGTTCACAGTGAACGTCGGCCTCCGCTACGAGTTTGTGACCAATCCAACCACCAACGTGCACCCATTGATGACCCTGATCAACCCTCCGTTTGGAAAGTTCCAGCAGGTGCCCAGTGTTTTCGCATCCAATCCCTCGCTGAAGAACTTCGACCCCAGGATTGGAATCGCTTATGATCCATTTAAGGATCACAAAACGTCGATTCGCGCAGGGTTCGGAATCTTCTACAATCCGATTCATGCGCGTTCCTACGCGTCCGGCTATTACTTCAACCCCCCTTACGCACTCGCCTTCGTCCCCTTGCCCCAGTTTCCCAATCCGTTCCCGGGAGCGCTGCCGCCGCCGGCGCAGTTAGTGGGTGTGGACTATAACACCGTCAAAACGCCGCACCAGATCCAGTGGAATTTCAATATTCAGCGCCAGATCATGGATGCCACTACTCTGACCGTTGCCTATGTAGGTTCGCGGGGTGTGGACCTCTACGCCGCGCGCGATATTAATCCTGTTTTGCCCAATGCCGCCGGCCTGTTTGGTGTTCCCCGCGGCGGCGGCCTCACCGGCATCGTTGGCAACGCGCGCCTGAATCCCGCCGGCGCGGCGTTGAGTAGCGAGGCTCCGGTAGGCGATTCCAGCTACGAATCCCTGCAGCTAGGCCTGAACCGGCGCTTCTCGCGCGGCCTGCAATTCCAGGTTTCCTACACTTGGTCGAAATGCTTGGACAACGCCTCCGGCACGTATGGCCTGGAGGGGGGCATCCCCTGGTCCAATCCGTTAAACGGCTCCTACGACCGCGGACGTTGCCTGTTTGACCGGCCACAGGTTTTCAGACCAAGCGGCGGCTACGACCTGCCTTTTAAGCAAAACCGTCTGGTCTCGGGATGGCAAATGGGCGGTGGCCTGGTGGTGCAGAGCGGTTCGCCGTTTAACGCGATCATCGGCTTTGACCAGAGCGGAAGCGCGGTGGCCAACCAGCGGCCGAATGTGGTGATGCCCTATGGTCAAATCGTCACCGGCAACATTAACCAGTGGGCCAACCCGGCAGCATTCACACCGCCGGCGCCGGGCACACTCGGCAACATGCAAAGAGACACCTTGGCCGGTCCCGGCACTGTGAACCTGGATTGGTCTGTGAAAAAGGAAACGCAAATCACGGAACAAGTGCGTCTACAATTCCGCGCCGAGTTCTTTAATCTGTTTAACCACCCCAACTTCGCCTTACCAAATGCCAATGTCTTTGCGCAGGCCGCCAACGGTGGCGCGACGCCCAACCCGACGTTCGGGAAGGTGACGGCGACTACCACCAATTCGCGTCAGATTCAGTTCGGTCTGAAGCTTCTGTTCTGATAGGGAGCGACCGGTCAAGCCCTGAGGTTTGACGGTTTGAAATCAAGGCCGGCGTTCCTCTGCGAAGAGGGAGGTCGGCCTTTCGTTTTGGACAGCAGGGCGGATGACAGCGGAGGAGCTGGCGCGACGATTGGTGTGCGAACACACGGTAGCCGGTTTGCCGGCGATCCAAAGGATCATATCGAAAACGACGATGTCTCTGCCTTGCGGCGGTGCATAACCTCAGCGTGCGTACACTACGCGCGGGCGGCGGTGAGGATGGCGTCCAGCAGCCGCTACGCGAGGCCACGGCCGTGGTGCGGGTGATCGACCGTAGACCGCTTGCTCACCCGGGACTGTTCTTGTGTGGCGCGGATGCCGCCGCCAGATGCCGCAACTTGTCCGGATTGCGCACCACGTACAGCGTCCTAATGGCGTCACCCTCAATCTCGAACGCCGCAGTCTGCAGCGGTCCCTCGGGTCCGTCCATAATTACACCGGGCAGGCCATTGATGGTCGCAAAGCGAAGCGTGAAATCCTCGCGCCACCCTTTGCGCGTGGCACCAACCAGGAACCGCGCCGCGCGATCAGCGCCGTCGAGCACGTTCAGCGCCGCCGCCACTTTGCCGCCGCCGTCCGTCACGACGCGCACGTCGCTCGCAAGCAGTTGCGTCAGCGCATAGAGATCGCCCGAGCGTGTTGCCGCGACGAATGCGGATATGAGCTGCTCATGCTTCGCATCGATCTCGCCCGAACGCGCCGGCGTCGCGATGGTGCCGCGCGGTCGTACTGCGCGCACGTGCTCGCGTGCGCGGGCGGCAAGCTGCCGGCACGCAGCCTCGCTCCGCCCCAGCGTCGTGGCCACTTCGCTGAACGCGAAATCGAACACGTCGTGCAGCAGGAAGGCAGCCCGCTCCAGCGGCGACAGCCGGTCCAGCGTCAAGAGGAGTGCTATCGACAAGTCCTCGGCCAGCTCCGTGCGGCTGTCGGGCGCGAGCGCTGCCGTGTCGACAACCGGCTCTGGCAGCCAGGGGCCGACATACTCCTCGCGCCGCGCGCGCGCCGACGTCAGGATATCGAGACAAATCCTCGCCGTCGTGGTCATTAGAAACGCTTTCGGGTCCGACACTCTGTCGCGATCCGCCGCGTGCCAGCGCAAATACGTTTCCTGCACCGCGTCCTCGGCGTCAGCCATCGACCCAAGCATGCGGTATGCGAGACCGAGCAGGCGGCGGCGGTACGGCTCAAAGCTTGCGGCCGGATTCGACATTGCGCCCGCAGAGCTCAAGACCTATGCACCGCCACATCCGCGGGCGCCGGAACTCGGCCGTGATCCAACAGCACGGGCGTGCCGCCAACGACGATGCGCATGCAAGCCTTGCCGTGGCCTAGGGCGTACTTGACGGTTGGATAGATTCGCGCCGCGGTGATTGCGAAAGCCAAACTGACCAGGGCGAGCCGTCCCCAGCGCATCACGATCGCCTCGCGATACTCATCGGCAGCAGCATCATGCGCGAGCGTGGCGCGCGTGAATTTCCACACCAGCGCGACGTCCGGCGGCATGGCGTCGGGATTGTCGGCGAGCACTGCACGCAGAACCGCGGGACTGACGCCGGCACGTTCCGCCATCGTGATGCCCAGCTGTGTACATGGGCCGCAGTCCTCGTGGCGCACGGCGGTAATGCCGGCGGCATACCATGGCTCGATGGGGACGTCACGCCGAAACTGTCCGAGCGCGGCAGCGCGGGAAAACAACCACGCGGCGCGTGGACTCGCGTCGATTATGTCGCGCATATAACTGCCGTCGTATTTCCAGTCCCGCTCGAACCTGTCAATCGCTCTCTGAAGTACCCATTTGATCATGTTGTTCCTCCTGTCTCCAACGGTGAGACGGCATAGGGCTTCGGAATGTGACATGACTGCCACCGCCGGCTGGGGTGTACCGCACGCACAGGCGTGATGACGCGGTACTTAGCCGTGGGACTACATCAGCTCGCGACTGCCGCATGCTGGGGACCGAGCCGCGCTGGTGGCAAGGCCTTGAATCCGGAGGGCTCGATCCGGACCGTGTACTCGGCGACGTGGGTGGATTGCCGTGACCACAGTTTTGCTCTTTATGGTCGTTTTGCGGTCACAGTTGTAGCGACCTAGTCAGCGAAGCAAACGACAAGGTGCTTTTCGGGCAGCGAGATTAGTCTATATATACGATCTATATAGACCATAGGATGTATTACCGGAAGTTATCAAAAAAAGATTCTTGCGAGGTGTCTTCGCGAGCCACAGCGTCCTGTTCCTTTTCGGGCATATTAGGCCCCCTGTGCGGCGGGTGAGTCGCAGGGCTGGCTTTACTGCTGATTCAATCTTCAAGCTCTTCGAGGTAACCCTCAGACAGCAAGCCAGATGGAGGAGTTGATAGACAACTCCGAGAGATTGGCCAGAATAGTGCAGTCTAGACCGGTGTCATGAGCGACAAAGATTATCTTTCTGAGCTGAAGCGTGGCCGGGAGGAAGAGTTCTTTCAACGGCAGGAGAAGGAACTCATGGAGAAGATGCGTAGGGACAAGGACCATAATGAGCAAACGGTAGACCCGACACAAGAGTCAAAGGTCCCTGATCCTATGAAACTGGAAGAGTCTGAATTGAGAGCACCAACCTCGCGACATCTATGGATCACGGCAATCGTGGCGATAGCGGCCCTCATCGGCCTGGTCTGGGTTTGGATGGCCGCCTAAGCTCTCAGGCGGAGGCACAATGCAACAAAATACGACAGTTGCCGGCCGAGGAAAAAGCATTCGGCCGCCGGGCCCTCTAGCCGTGTTGGCAATAGTCGTCGCCGCGACTCTTCTCATAGTCTGGCCCGCCTGGGCGAATTTCTACACAGAGTGGCTCTGGTTCCAGAATCTTGGGTACGGCATGGTCTACTCGACCGTTCTCGGAACCAAATTCATGTTAGGTGCTGCGGCCGCACTGCTTGGCGCCGCTGTTGTGTGGCTCAACTTCAAATGGGCTGCAAGCCGGAGACCTAGCCCAAGCTTCGTCGAAGTCACCTCCGGTGTTACCGATGATGGCGTGTCGTTGCTTCCCGATTTCGCTATCCTAGCCGAGCGCTTGATAACTCCGGCCTCGCTCATCATTGGCGGCTTCACCGGGATGCTTGCGTGGAGATCATGGGACCTGTTCCTGCGCTACTGGTATCAACAACCGTTCGGGGAAGCCGACCCGATCTATGGGCGTGATATCGGGTTCTACTTCTTCACTCTTCCGGTGCTTGATTTTGCCTCAGGTGCGTTATTGGGTTTGGGAGTCGTGAGCCTAATTGGAACGGCAGCAATCTATACAGTGCGCCGCGCGAGCTTGTCCGGCGGTGATGGATTCCTAGCATTCCGTGAACGCGGCCCTCGTGCCCATGTGCTGGGCCTCGCCGCAGTGGTTTTCCTGATCCTGGCATGGCGGGCCTATTTGGCGATGCCGCATCTGCTCTATTCTACGAACGGGTTTGTGGCTGGGGCCGGCTATGCCGACATTGCCGCAAGGTTGCCGATGCTTTGGGTGGAAGTGTTCGCGGCCGTCCTGGCTGCGGTGCTAGCTTTCCTATCTGTTTTTCGCGCCACCAACCGCCTTTTGTGGGTGGGGGCGTCCGTCTACGTGGTTTCACTGCTTGGCGGCTCGGTCTATCCATCGGTGCTGCAGCGCTTCTCCGTGGCGCCTAACGAAGTGGCCCGGGAGACGCCCTACATTCAGCACAACATTGCCGCGACTCGCAAGGCGTTCGGGCTCGACCGCATCGAAGAACGCGAGTTGTCGGGCGAACAGGGGCTCAGTGCCGTAGACATTCAGAACAACCAGCGGACCATCCAGAACATTCGTCTATGGGATCAGCAGCCTTTGCTCGACACCTTCGGTCAGATTCAGGAAATTCGCACCTACTACGACTTTCAGTCCGTGGATAATGACCGTTACCGGATCGATGGCGAGATGCAACAAGTCATGCTCTCGCCGCGAGAGCTGGCCGCTTCGAGCCTTCCGAATCGCAATTGGATCAACGAACGACTGACGTTTACGCACGGCTTCGGGCTGACGGTCGGTCCCGTCGCAAAGGCAACATCAGAAGGCCTGCCGGTCCTGTTCGTCAAGGACATTCCGCCCATCACTTCGGTGCCGTCGCTCGCCGTGGACCACCCGGAGATCTACTTTGGTGAACTGTCCAGTGACCACGTCTACGTTAAGACGAAGGTCAAAGAGTTCCATCATCCCGCCGGCGAGGCCAACGTTTTCTCAAGCTATGCGGGAGACGGCGGGGTCCCCATTGGATCGACATGGCGGCAGTTGCTGTTTGCAACCCGGTTTGCCGATATGAAATTGCTACTGTCCGATGATCTAACGTCCGAAAGCCGTGTACTGTTTCATCGCAACATTACGGAACGGCTGAGCCGGGTAGCGCCCTTCCTGCACTTTGACAGCGATCCCTACATCGTGATCTCAGAGGGGCGGCTGTTCTGGATCGCCGATGCCTATACGGCGAGTGATCGCTATCCTTACTCGCAGCCGGTGGCCGGTGGAATCAACTACATTCGCAACTCGGTGAAGGCGGTAGTGGATGCCTCCAACGGCTATGTTCGACTGTACGTTGCCGATGAGACGGATCCGCTGATCCAGACCTACACCCGAATGTTCCCGGACATTCTCCGTCCCCTTCAGGAAATGCCGGCCGGCCTGCGCCCGCATCTGCGCTACCCGCAAGACATCTTCAGGATCCAAACAGGAGTCTATTCCACGTACCACATGGATGAGCCGCAGGTCTTCTACAACAACGAAGATAAATGGGCAGTGGCATTGGTGGCGGACGATGCAGCCGGAAACCAGGCGATGGAGCCTTTCTACACCATCATGAAGCTACCCGAGGAGCAGGCCGAGGAATTCATTCTCATGCTCCCATTCACTCCCCAGCGCAAGGACAACCTGGCGGCGTGGATGGTGGCGCGGGCGGACGGTGAGAATTATGGTCGGCTGGTAGTCTACCGTTTTCCGAAACAAAGACTGATCTTTGGACCCAAGCAAGTGGTGGCGCGCATCAAACAAGACCCAGAGATCTCGCGGCAGATCACCCTCTGGAGTCAGCAGGGTTCGCAAGTCATTCTGGGAACACTTATGGTGATTCCGATTCAGAAGTCCCTCATTTACGTGCAACCCCTGTATCTGCGCGCCGTCAACGGCAAGATTCCTGAACTGCGACGTGTGATCGTGGCCGCCGAGAATCGCATCGCGATGGAACCGACCCTCGACGCCGGCCTGGCACGAATCTTTGGGACTGCAGCACCAACGGGCACGCCTGTGTCAAAAGAGCCCGTGGCAGCCCCGGAGACCAGCGAGGGACTGGCCACTGCGGACAGTCAAAGGTCAACGGCGCAAGCAAGGTCGCATTACGAACGCATGCTGCAGGCGCAACGGGAAGGCGACTGGGCCCGGTTCGGCGAGGAACTGAAGCAGCTAGGTACCGCTCTCAGGCAGCTCTCGGGTGAGAAGTGAGCCATAGCTCTCTTGCACCACTACGTGCTCAGTGCTGAGCCACCTTCGCCGCTGCCGCATTCGGCCGCCGGTCGACCCGGTGCTCATGCCACATTACCTGCGAAGCACTGCCTACAAATACTGGCGAGTCAGGGCAGGGGATCTTCTTCCCCGGGAAACGCTTAATGATTGAGAAGTGGTGGGCCCGACAGAACTCGAATCTGTGACCTCCTTCGTGTCAAGCAAGCGCTCTAACCAACTGAGCTAAGGGTCCGTAAGGAACTAAAAGTGGATGCGCCAGCGGAACAGTGAGATAAAATTGCTATAGGATTCGGGCACTTCTGGTAATTCGCTTTGCCACTGCGGCAAACCCTGGAGGATCTGAGTTTGCTGCTTCGGCTCGCCACTTACCGATTACAGCTTCGGCCTGAGTTTGACTTTGAGGCCGCTAGCGAAGTCGTGGACTACCTGCGCGAGTTGGGAATCTCGCATGTCTATTGTTCGCCGTACTTGCAGTCGGCTCCTGGTAGCACGCACGGCTATGACACCGTCGACTACCATCAGGTAAGCCAGGAATTGGGCGGCGAGGAGGGGCGCAAAAAATTAGTACAGAAACTCGCCGAAGTCGGCCTTGGTCAGGTGCTGGACATCGTTCCCAATCATATGGCGATCACCGGCCACTACAATCAGTGGTGGTGGGACACACTCGAAAACGGACAAGCTAGCCGGTACGCGCCGTATTTCGACATCGATTGGAATGCACCCGAGGAGAGGTTGCGCAATAAAGTTCTACTGCCCATCCTCGAAGATCATTCGGGCCGAGTCATCGAAGCCGGCAAATTGACACTGCAGAGGAGTGAGGGGAGTTTTGTACTCCGCTACTACGACCACACTTTTCCTGTCGCGCCCGAATCCGTTTCGGAGCTGCTTGAGAGTTGCGCCCAACGCGCCGGTAGCCCGGAATTGAGTTTCCTTGCGGACGCACTCGCTCATCTGCGGCAGTCTATCGCCGCAACCAACTGGGCAGGACTGAACGCCCATCATCGCAATAAGGAGACGATCCGGCGCCTACTGGCGCGTTTATGTTCGGAGCGGCCTGAGATCGCCGCCGCGATCGACTCGGGCGTAGCCGCTCTGAACGCCGATTCCGATCGCGTAGACGCTCTTCTGATGCGACAGAACTACCGGCTGTCCCGTTGGCGAACGGCGGCCACCGAGATTGTTTATCGACGCTTTTTCGATATCAATTCCCTGGTAGGCGTCCGCGTCGAAGACGAGTTCGTCTTTGCGGATACTCACGCGTTAATCCTTCAATGGTTACGCGCCGGTCAGTTGGACGGAGTTCGCGTGGACCATGCCGACGGCCTTCGCGACCCTGCTCAATATTTCCGCAGGCTGCGCAGCGCGGCGCCCGAGGCTTGGGTGGTGGCCGAAAAAATTCTGCAGCCGGAAGAATCCCTTGCAGACGATTGGACCATCTCGGGCACCACCGGCTACGATTTCCTCAATCTAGCCGGCGGCCTCTTCGTGGACCCCCACGGCGAAGCCCCTCTGAACGAGTTATATCGTGTATTCACCGGCGAACCCGTGGACTTCGGCGCGATCGTCTATGAAAAGAAGTCTCAAGTTCTGCGGGACATTCTAGGCGGCGATGTCAACCGCCTCACGGCACTATTGGTGCAAATTTGCGAGGAGCATCGTAATTATCGCGACTATACACGTCACGAGTTGCACCAAGCGATTCGGGCCGTACTCGCCTGCTTTCCCGTTTATCGAACCTACGTGCGAGCCGAATCGGGGGAGGTTTCACAGGCCGATTCCCAAACGATTTCGCGCGCGCTCGA
>Ga0207686_10001216_pt1 | contig 14946 bp, 9 predicted proteins | sample KBSM24metaG_FD_184396 | JGI IMG/M metagenome (GOLD analysis project Ga0207686, IMG submission 184396) | Miscanthus rhizosphere microbial communities from Kellogg Biological Station, Michigan, USA - KBS M2-4 metaG (SPAdes) (version 2) | ecosystem: Host-associated > Plants > Roots > Rhizosphere >...
TTTCGCTGTCGTAGATGCATTCCTTGCGGGCGAAGCGCAGCCCCTCGGGCGTGCGCACCACCACGTCGAGGTAGCGGCCCACGTTGAACACCGTGGAGGGCTCCGACAGCTTGGTGCGCAAGACGGCGTAGTTCGTCTCGCATTCCCAGCGGCCCTCGCCCGCCGCCAGCAGCCGGGGCACGCCGATCACGTGGCGCTGGTAGTACGGGTCGTGGAACAGCGTCTCGCGGATGCCGTAGACGCGGTCCTTCAGCATGCCCTGGCTGTCGAACGAGAGCGTGGCGAGCGGCAGGCCGCGTTCGTGGTTCTCGCGCGGCTGCAGGCGGTAGACGCAGTCCTCGGTGAAGAAGCCCGGCCAGCGGTCCCACTGGGCGGCGTCGAGCGCGGCGGCGTAGTCGGCATAGAGCTGCTGCAGCGCGAACCAGTCGGCGAAATCGATGGGGTTGTTGGTGGTAGCGGCCATGGCGTCAGTCCTCCTTCTCCATCACGCCGCGCCAGTATTCGTACATGCCGCGGATCAGCGTCTCGGTCACCATGTGGTCGGTGTCGCCCACCTCGTGGCCGCCCAGTTCCACCAGCGCGCGGTGGAAAGGTTTCTGCTCGAAGCCCTGCTGCGAGAACTCGATCACCTCGCCGTCGTCGGCCGAGACGAAGCCCGCCGGCCCGAACAGGTTGGACTGGCGCAGGCGGCGCTCGGTCATCTCCTCGGTGTCGTCCTCGAAGCCGAAATGCGTCCACACGAAGTCGAAGGCATCGTGGCCCACGGGCTGGATGTGGCGCGTGGAGACGCTGTTGACCTGCTGCTGCAGGATCACGCTCGGGAACAGCGTGGTCATCACCGCCGTCGGCCCGCCCCACCAGGGCTCGGGCACGATGTCGAGAAAGCGCGGGTCTTCCAGCTGCATGCCGGCCTTGAAGCTGGAGACGTTCGATACGTCCGACGCCTGCTTCTTGACCTCGCCGCGCGTGGAGACCATGGCCGCGTGGCGGTGGCGCGCATCCATCTTCAGTTCGGACTTGTTGTCCGCCCGCCAGAGGCCGAAGGTGACGAACCAGGTGTGCAGCAGCCCGGGGTGGTACGGGTCCTTGATGTTCTCCTGCATCAGCTTCCAGTTGCCCGGAATGCGCTGGCGGTTGTAGCCCAGGATCTTCAGCTGGCGGCCGTTGAACATGCGGTCGAAATAGCCCAGGATCACCGGGCCCATGAAGTCCTCCAGCGATTCCACGTCGTGGTCGAACGAGGCGAACACCACGCCGCCGCGCACGGCCACCTTCAGCCGCGTGAGGCTGTGCTCTTCGAGCTTGAAGTCCGCTGGCATGCCGCCGTGCACCTTGCCGTCCTGCTTCACGCCGCGCCGGAACGGCACGCCCTGCAGCGCTCCGTCGAGCCTGTAGTTCCACTGGTGGTAGGGGCAGACGAACTCCTTGCGGTTGCCGTGCCGCTCGCGGCAAAAGCGCATGCCGCGATGCGCGCAGACGTTCTCCACCACGTGCAGCTGCATGTCCTCGCCGCGCGTGAGGATCACCGAGCGCTCGCCGATCGCCGTGCGCTTGAAGTCGCCCGGGTTCGGCACCTCGGCCTCCAGGCCCACGTAGCACCAGTGGCCGCGGTAGAAGAAGCGTTCCAGCTCGCGGCGGTAGATCTCCTCGCTGGTGTAGGCCGCGAAGGGCACGCGGTGGGTGCCTGAGCTTTCCCAGACGGGCTGCAATGGAAAGACGGGGTGGGGCGAACTACTCATGTCGTTGTCTCCTTGGGAATTGTTCTTGGGCGTTGCGAAAAAATCAGGAAGGCCGGGCACGGCCCCCGGGGGTTCAAGGCGTGCTGGCGTAGAAAGCGTCGGCGTAGAGGTGCTCGGGCGCGATGCCGCGCTGGCGCGCTAGCAGCGACACGGCCTCCACCATGGGCGGCGAGCCGCACAGGTAGGCGCGCCAGCCTTCGAGGCTCGGCCAGTCCTCGGCGATGGCGTCGGTGACCAGGCCCATGCGCTGGCCCGGCGCGGCATCGGCGGCGGCCACCACGGCATGCACGTGCAGCTGCGGGTAGCGCTGCTGCAGCGCGGAGAGCCACTGCAGGCCATAGACATCGCGCGCCGACCGCGCGCCGGCATAGACGTGGATGGGGTTGGGCATGCCGGCTTCCAGCGCGCCGCGCACGATGGAAAGAATCGGCGCCAGCCCCGTGCCGCCCGCCACGCAGAGCATGGGCCCCTCGTACTTGCGGCGCAGGTAGGCCGAGCCCAGCGGCCCGCTCACGCGCACCGCATCGCCCACGGCCAGCACATTGGCGACGTGGGTGGAGACCAGCCCGCCTTCGACCAGGCGCACATGGAATTCCAGTTCGTCATCCTGGGGCAGCCCGGCCATCGAATAAGGCCGCACCAGGCCCGGGCCGAACTGCAGCTGCGCGTATTGCCCTGGGGAGAAGTCCAGCGGCTTGGCCGGCTTCAGACGCAGGCGGCGGATGTCGTGCGTGAGCGTTTCCACGGCCGTCACTGTGGCCTTCAGGGTGCGGGCGGTGTGGACGACCACCTCGTCGGGCTCGGGGATCTCGATGGTGCAGGACTCGCTCAGGATCGTCTGGCAAGCCATCACGTACTGGGCCTCGCCATCACCCCCCAGCGGCGGCATGCGCAGCGCCTGGCCGGAATCCAGCACCTCGCCCGCGATCACCTTGCAGCGGCAGGTGCCGCAGCGCCCGGCCATGCAGCTGTAGGAAACGGGGATCTGGTGCTCGCGCAGCACTTCCAGCAGGTTGGCGCCGGGCGCCACGGGCAACACGCGGCCCAGCGGCTCGATATGCAACTCCATCGGGGACTGTCTCCAGGTTTTCGTTATGGGCCCGATCATTCCCGCGATGAGTTCATCAGCCAATAGAATGGCCTGAATACACTGCATCACTCAAATCAATAAAGGTCTGGCCGTGGAACTGGAAGACATCGACCTCAACCTGCTGGTGGTCTTCCAGCAGTTGCTGGTCACGCGCAAGGTGTCGCAGGCCGCGGAGAACCTCGGCCTCACGCAGCCGGCCGTGAGCAACGCGCTGGCGCGGCTGCGGCGCCTGCTGGGCGACGAACTCTTCCTGCGCACCGCCCAGGGCATGCAGCCCACGCCCTATGCCGACCAGCTCGCGGAGTCGGTGTCGTATGCGCTGGCCATGATCCACGGCGCGCTCAACCACAAGCTGGGCTTCGAGCCCGCCACCAGCCGGCGCGTGTTCAAGGTGGGCATGACGGACATCGGCGAGATCTACTTCCTGCCCCGCCTGCTGGAGCGGCTGGCCCAGGTCGCGCCCGGCGTGCGCCTGACCACCGTGCGCAACAGCGCGACGGACCTGCGGGACGCCATGGAAGCCGGCAAGGTGGACCTCGCCATCGGCCTGCTGCCGCAGCTCAAGGCCGGCTTCTTCCAGCGCCGGCTGTTCCGCCAGCCCTACGTGTGCCTCTTCCGCCAGGGCCACCCGCTGCACAAGCGCCGCAGCATCGGCCTGGCGGAGTTCTCCAAGGCGGAGCACGTGGTGGTCGTCTCGGAAGGCACGGGCCACGGCAAGGTGGACGAGCTCCTGGAACGCATGGGCGTGGCGCGCGACGTGCGGCTCACCGTGCCGCACTTCGTCGCCATCGGCCACATCCTGCAGGCCACGCAGATGGTCGCCACCGTGCCCGAGAAAATGGCCCAGAGCATGGCCGAGCCCTTCGGCCTAGCGTATGCGCCCCACCCCGCCAAGCTGCCGCAGGTGGCAATCAACCTCTTCTGGCACACCAAGTACCACCGGGATCCGGGGAACCAGTGGTTGCGGGGGGTGGTGGTGGAGATGTTTGCGGAAGGGGAGTGAGCCTGCCGCTCAGGGCAACACTGAACACATCCCTTGCGCGCGGGAACTTGTTCGGGTTGCCTTAGTAATACCGGAAGCCCTCACACTCAGTAGCCGCTTATGTGCGGGCCGATATATCGTGTTCGAAGGACGGCCGAGCAACGTTGCGCCCAAACCCTTCGCTAACCGCCTGGGCAAACGTCTGTGCCATGCGCCCTACTCGGCGTATAGCAAACTTGACATTGCATGGATGCATCTTGCCGGTCTCCGCAACGCGCTCTATGTAGATGCCGGGCACGCGACTGGCGATATGAGCCCAATCTGCGTCATTACCGAATTGCTGAAGCATGTTATCCAGCCGCAGCTTCTGTGAAGGCGCCAAGCTCGAAGATGCTGTGGTCGCAGCGGTGTATTCACAAATACCGTCTTTGTTTGTCCAGCATAGGTCGAGCACCTCGAGCGGCACTACAGATATGAGGTTGTAGCTAGCGACCCAGCGCTTACCCTCCAGCGGTGAGCCTTCCGGAAACGGCGGCAGCACCCTGAAAGCCAGGTCCTCATCCTCCGATTTGCCCTGCTTGCCAGCATCGGAATGCTCAACTAGTCTCAGCAACAAACCCTCGTGGATCTTTCGACGGCCAGTGTGTCCCCGTAGGGTCAAGTCACAGATGTTGGACACAAGGATTTGATAATCAGTCCGTCCGTTACACGTGAACTCGAAGATGTCCCCCGTAGCGAGAGGGGATAGCAAAGCATTGACGACCTTGCCTGGGTCATGCACTTCGCTAGCACGCAGCCGCTCGATTGCTGATGTGTCGTCAAGAAGGCGTCGATCAAACTCAGCGAATATTTCCGATAACCCCCTAAGTTCAACTAAGTTGCTTGCCACCGCGTCGCTTTCAGCAATGCGGCTCAGCAGCGCCGCGCGCTGGGCGATGGCAGCCATTCTGACTAAGGTATCAATGTCCGACGCACCTTCCTGGTGAGTATGCTTGCCCGACACTGCCATCAAGAGTTCTTCAATAGAAAGCTCTTGAAGAGTGTTGAAGGCGGCGTCGACCGAATCCGTGAAAGCCGCTTGTACATCCTCCGCGAGTGCCCAATGCAAGGCGCAGGCACGAAGCCTGCCAAGCGCCCGCTTGAATGCTTCGTGAGCGGAGTTGGTCGGGTCACCGTTGGCAGCCTCGCCTGTTTGAAGGCGCGACTTTGACAGTATGAGAACCGGCAGTTGGTTTTTCTTCGGACCGCCAGGGAACAACCGCTTCGTGTAATTACGTCCCTCCTTTATCTCCTCTTGTGGTTTAAAAATAGAGGTGAATGCGATCGCAAATACACTTCCCATCGAGTCGTGCTGGGTCACCCAGTTCGCCCACTGCGCGAGTACGTCTTCGCCGCTGGTTGCACCAGATTCGCGGTCATTTTGGAGATCGACGATGAGCAACGCCGTGTTTTCAGGATTGTTATGCTCAGCCAGAATTTCCTTGTGTTCTTGCGCCCACTGAGTAAAAGAAATAGGACGCCACTCCCAATCCCCCTTTCCCTCAAAAGTACTGGCGAGGGCGCGCTTTTCTTCTTGCGAAAAAGGTGCTGGTAGCTTGGCTAGCATCGCCTCGACGATCACCTTCGGGTCCTTGTCGTTCGGCACGACAGTCATGATGCGGCCAAGCGCTTCACTGATTACACCCTGCGGGTCGGCATCATGACGATTTTTCCAAGCGGAGGTAATTTCTCTTCCTGCCGTGCGCGCGGCACGTAAGGCATCGTGTGCACCAGCAAGCAGCGTCGTCAGAGCCTGCTGGCACTCGTTGAGATGCGTCTCGGAATCGTTCTCGGCCAACTTGCTCGCCAGAAAGTCGATTAGCCTCATGATGTCCAGATCCTGCGGCCTAGCGTTCTCATCGTCGACCCAATAGATCTTCTTGACCCTAAACTTGGACAGCAACTCTAAGTGATCCATCATGACGTTTTTCTCCCTCTTCAAACCAGCGTTGAGTGCGGCACCGCGGCGCCCGTGAGGTCAACTTCGAACTGGAAGCGTCGCCCCAATGAATTGCGTTCGGGGGTCAACCGGATGGACGACTTCTCTAGTTCAAGAAACGTCGTGACGATGTGCAGACCTAAGCCCGAAGACTCGGCGCGAGGCTTATCGGATACGTAAGCGTCGAAAATCGATGACTCAAGGGAAGGTCGTACCCCCGGCCCACTATCACTCCAGATAAAACCCCGTTGCGTCACCTCAATCCCGATTTGGCGTTGAGTATTGTCCGGAAGTGGCCCTTGCTTGAGCCAGTAGAGGCTATTCTGAAACAGATTCTCAACCACCTGCAGAAGCCGCGTTCGACTGAATCGCACGATCAGACCGCGCTCTTGCTCCAAATGCCTAATTAGCAATGTCACTCCATTGCGCTCTGCAGCGGCCGTTCTGGCGTCAACAAACTCCTGTAAAAAATCGCCAACGTAGATGTTTTCCTTAAGAGTACGGGAGCCAGGTAGCAACGGATCAATCGTGGCCACCGTCTTTGCGAACTCTCTCGTCACCCCGGTGAGTTGACCCAGAGCGGTCCGCAGGGTCGGATTTCGCAACTGGCGGTTTTCGTTTGCGATAAGTGCTAAACCATCGCGAAGTTGCCGAAGATAGCTGTGCAGCTCATGGGACAGGCTTCTTGCGGCCAACCCTACAGCAGCCGCATCAACCAGACGCGATGAGAAGTCCGCATCCTCTTCTCCGAGGTGGGCGATGAGCCTCGAAACATCTGCCTGCCGTTGCAACTGCTGCCCCGCATCGAGCAAAGCTTCGCTGGCGCGCTCGAGTTGGCTTTTCAGGAGCACGCCGTCTCTCTCGCTAGGCCGCGTGGCACTGGCTTCAAGCAGGACTTCGCGAGCACTTGCCAGTTCAGCCTGCATCTTTTCCAGGGCTGAACTCGCACGTGTCTGAGTAGTGTCAAGCGATGCGACGAGTTGTTCACGCGTGCGCGGCTTGTCTGCGTCCACCGGGTTTTTGCCTGCTTGAAAGGTCCTAACTGCAAGGCGAGTCGCCTCGAGAATAGCATTCGCATAATCTCTTGTGCGCATGCCAAGAGTCATGAATCCGCGGTATGCTGGCGAGTCAACGAAACCTTCACGGTCAGATTTTTCAATCAGTTTAGGGTTTTTTGCGTTCGATATATCGAAGTAACCCACAACATTAGCGGGTCGCAACGTATAGTACGACGAGCCACTCGTCGCGGCCTCGTGCAGCCGGAGCCAGTCCTTTTGAGCCCGGACTCTGAATCCATCACGAAAGATTGCCACCTGCGACATGGCCTGCAGCGTCGCAGCACCCGTGCCGGCCACAGCAAGCTTCTTTTTCACATCCTCGTGAAAGAGGAAGTAGTACAACGTACCAGTGAACGGGCCTGGATCGAGCGCACCGGGGAACTGTTTGCTCAAGGGAAGCGGTATACCAGGAAGCTCATCTTCAAACCTAAATAACCACGGGGCCGTCACATCAGTGCTAAATCCGCGCTCTTTTAACTTCTTGCTGTTTGCTAGGAAATCCAGCAACGCAGCCTTGGTTTCTGGCTGCATCAATTCGCGGAACGCCTTGGCAGCCTCCTCACCACGGTCGCCGCGAAACAGCGTGGGAGCGATGAACGCGCGCTGGACGAGTTTTTTACCATCCCATTCATACTCGAACTTAGCCGCAGCAAGGTTGAGTACGGCTTCGTCAAGGTGCTCAAGCCTATGCTCGACGGCCCCTACCTTGACTGAGATCGTGAACTCGTCGTCGCGTGGAAATGGGCTTACTAATGCCGACAAATTCGGCACCAGTTCTGATTCGATGAATTTCGGATCAAGCCAGCGCGCGTGATCGTGGAGGCCCAAGATTTCAATCGTCGTCCCCGAGTTCTCGACAGGTTCATTGGTGTCCTGCCCCGTCAGCACCGGGACCTCTTCAAGGGTCCGAGTAGGAGTGAAGTCGCGCCATGAAAAAGTGACGGTACGCCACCGGTCTTCTCCACTCACTGCGGTCTTCATTCGCAGGACGTTGCCGATCTTCATGGTTGCCAGGCGCCCCAAGCCCTTATCGCCAACCGGTGTTCGTTTGTGGACTTGGGTTACCGTCTTGGGCTCGCCTGGGTCAGGACGTTTAACAGAGGCGCTGATTTTCAGCCAGCCGCGCTCAACATCCGATGCGGAGATGCCAGTACCCCTATCGATGATTCGGATGCGCCCTGGTGGTGCCGGCTTTCCATCATCTGTTATATGCTCCGATGGAATAGAGTTCAGAAGGGGCGCAGCGGGATCGCTGGCAGTAGGACGCCAATGCGGCTCTACCACAATGTCGCAAGACACCGAGTCTGCGTCATAGGCGTTCTTCGCGAGCTCCAACAGTGCCTGCTCCATGTCGGTCACCAACTCATCGCCAAGCTGAACAACCACATGGGCCGAAATGCTCAGATGCGGTTGCGTGGCGCCTGAATCGGTCGCTGAATTGTTCATATTTCCCTCAGATATCGCGTTTCCTGTACTGAAGCTCGGGCAATTAGTCTTGCGCGATGGTTCGGCTCACGGATCTTGCCATTTGACGGCTTCTCATTTGAAAAATCTTTTTTCAATATGCATCAACGGCCGGATTTCCTTTGACTAGGTTCGAATGAAGGGCATACGCTTTGCAATCAGTGGCTCCCAGTGAATCGATCGGCCTTCGCCTTGCGAGCTACCAAGATAGTTTCCGAGTCCATCGTCGGCGCGAGACTATTGCGATAGGCCATCTTCTTGGCATGGATCGAGCGGCGTATGCGGGCAACCGTCTGGACCTGCCGTTCGGCGAGCATTTCAACCAAAATTTTTTCCATTGGGACGCGTCGACCACCTAGGTGCCGATTGCCGATGGTCCAAGTTTGGTAGCCAGCCACGTTCGTAGCATCGCAGATTTTTTCCAAACAGTCTTCCAGATCGGAAAAAAACGCCGAGAACCGCTTGAACTCGCTGGACTCTCTCGGCATGCCTTCGCCAAATTGTTTGGCACTGTCGTACTTGCGCATCAACTCCACGCCTCTAGAAATCGCTTCGCGGCGACTCCCTCCCAGGCTGGCTGAATCAATACCATGTGTATTTTCGAGCAGAATGGAGGACATGCCGCTGCAGACATCTTCCTTTGATATCCACTGCATTGGCAGATACGAATACTGTCCGTACGGAATAGTCGTGGCGTTATCACCGTAGGGAGGCGATGTCATGACTACGTCGAAGCTCTTGGCAATTCCTTGCTCCCCTAAGAGGTAGCGGCTGTCACCTAAGTGAATGTCGATGCGACCGATATAGCGGCCACGTTGAAGCAAGCCCTGTGCGGTCCACTGCTCGTGTTGATCACGCAGATGCTGCGCGAACTCGGTCAGCACATCTTTGAAAAGCGCAATGGGATCGCGATCACTACACGCATCGGCTGGCTTTATGTGCAGCTTGTAGGTTGACATTCGGGAATTGCACGTGATTCGAATAACTTTGGCCATCGCCAGCCAGAACAGGCGTCTAGCCCACAACTGCGGCTCCTCTTCTATGCCCCGGGCAATTTTAGAAAGCTCCAACGAAACGGAATCACTGAACCACTTCGCACGTCCCTGGAAGGACGTGTAGTACGAACGCTGATTGTCAGCGCAAATTCGACTCGACAAGGAATCGCATTTTTCGCTGAAAGCTTGGAGAAAATACGGGCCACTCTTGGCCAAACAAGCTAGAGTGGCCAACGGATTGATGTCTAAGCCGGTGAAGTCGAACCCCCGGCTCATCGATTCCACCAAGATCGTTCCGGATCCGACGAATGGATCCAGGACTGTCTTCGCCTTGGGATGGGCTTGCTTAATCGCGTCTAACAGCCTCCCCTGCAGTGTCGGGACCATCATCGCTGGGTAATGGATCAGAGCATGCGCACCCTTACGACGCGCAGCGCCCTTAAAGGACCAAAAGTTATCGCTTTGTCCCTCTTGGATCGCTTGGATGTGATCCACCAACGGGTCTGACAGCACCATTTCGAGCATAATATTGGTGAGGCCAGGTAAATTGGCGTCACCGGGTGGACTGTAAACCATCGTTCAGCCGAAGACCAGGTGAGGATGAGTCGCGGACGCTGCCTCCATTGCGTAAGACCTCCTCCGAATTCCCGCAACGACTGAAGCTCAAGGGGCCGCCCCGGCGGAGGCGAGCCCAACTTTAGGCCTACTGAGTCCACCAAACGGAAGGATCAGAACAAGCAACGTACTCAGTCCAGAGCACGCCCAGCAGACCTCGATTGCCGACGCCATGTGCAGGGAGTTCAGGCGCCTGGCCAGTCAGAACGACCGTGCAACTAGCCCACCTACAGGACCCGTGCGGCTACGACTATCGAGGCCCGGTCAGCGGCCATTCGGCAAGCACTCAACCGCCAGATTTTGTAGCTGCCCCACACTGGATAGTGCCTATTCCAGGGGGAGGATGCGTGCTGACCGCAATCGCTGGAGGCTGTGTGAAAACCCTCTCGCGGCCTGCCGCGTGCGCCAGTAAAGTCTGGCGACATATTGAACACCGAGATCAATATGCCCAGATACATCGAGGGACAGAACCGGCATCAGGTCACATTGCTGCCAGAGAGCCTGGATGACTTCATTGCACAGGACAACACGGTTCGAATCGTTGATGCCTTCATCAACGAGCTGGACCTGGTGGCTCTGGGGTTCCATGGTGCAACACCGGCTGCAACCGGCAGGCCCTCGTACCATCCCGCAGTGCTTCTGAAGCTGTATCTCTACGGCTACCTCAACCGCATCCAGTCCAGTCGCCGGCTGGAGCGTGAGTGCCAGCGCAACGTGGAACTGATGTGGCTGACCGGCCGACTCGCTCCCGACTTCAAGACGATTGCGGACTTCCGGCGCGACAACAGCAAGGGCATCCGCAACGTTTGCCGCCGCTTCGTGGTGCTGTGCCGCGAATTGAAGCTGTTCACCGAGTCCGTCGTGGCCATCGACGGCAGCAAGTTCAAGGCCGTCAATAACCGGGAGCGCAACTTCACGCCCGGCAAGATCGAGCGCCGAGAACGCGAGCTGGAGGAGAGCATCCAACGTTACCTCGATGCCTTGGAGACGGCAGACCGGACGCAGCCTGTGGAGATGCAGGCCAAGACCGAGCGGCTGCAAGGCAAGATCCAGAAGATGCGCCAACGCCTTCAAGGCCTGCAGGTGATCAAGGCGAAGTTGGAGACCGTGCCGGATCGTCAGATATCCCAGACGGATCCTGATGCGCGCGCCATGACCACCTACAGCGCCAAAGGCACGGCCATGGTGGGCTACAACGTGCAAGCTGCGGTAGACACCAAGAACCATCTCATCGTTGCCCACGAGGTCACGAACAACGGCAGTGACCGGGCGCAGCTCAGCCCGATGGCCCTGGCGGCACGCGATGCGATGGGCAAGCGGCGATTGAAGGCCATCGCCGACCGTGGCTACTACAGCGGCCATGCACTCAAGGCTTGTGAGGATGCCGGCGTTGCCGCGCTGGTTCCCAAGCCCATGACATCCAATGCGAGATTCGAAGGCCGATTCGATAAAACCGACTTCATCTATGTCGCTCGCGACGATGAATACCAATGTCCAGCAGGCCAGCGAGCGATCCGCCGCTTCAGCCGAGAAGAAGCTGGATTGCAGATCAGCATCTACTGGTCCAGCGCCTGCCCCGCCTGCGCCATGAAAGCGCAATGCACAACGAGCCAGTACAGGCGCATCAGGCGATGGGAACACGAGGAGGTCATGGACAGGGTTCAGCAACGGTTGGACCGGATGCCTCACGCCATGACGGTGCGCAAAAGCACCGTCGAGCATGTCTTCGGCACCCTCAAGCACTGGATGGGCTGGACGCACTTCCTGACTCGAGGCATCGAGAACGTGTCCACCGAAATGAGCCTGAGCGTGTTGGCGTACAACTTCAAACGCGTCCTCAGCATCCTGGGCTTCGAAAACACAATGAAGGCAATGCGCCTTTCGGGTGCCTAGGCGCCCGAAAGGGTCGCTGTAAGCGGGAATCGGCCGTCCGAAGGTACCTCAAAGACCCCTCAGACGAATCGCAGGCTCGGCCAATCCGAGTAAGCCATTGTGGGCCGCGAGTAGCGCTGCTGCGGGGCAAGTTCTCCGCGCGTTATCACACGGCCTCCAGCGGTTGCGGACACTGATCAGTTGCAGGCGAATTCACCATGACGGGCGCCCAGCGGTCGTTGACTCTTGCTACCGATGCATGAAAGGACGGGGGGCACTCAGTATCGGGGTCATCGGCTTTCGGTACTTGGCCGGTGCTGTGCCACCGGCCGCTTCTCCGTCACTGAGGCGGGCGCACCGACACGGGGTCTCCCGGATCGCACTTTACAGCGGTCCTTCAGGACCAATGAACGGAGTCTCGTTGTACTAAGGCCAAGCCCTCTCACGCCAACGTTAGCGTCGTTCTTTCTTGCACGAGAAGAACCGGCGGCGAGAAGAGGACGATGCCTTTACCCTCTAGGTGATGGTACTGGGCGGCCCCAGCGAAGATATTAAGATCTAAGGGATTCAGCGCTCGGGGATTGTGGTAAATCACCATTCCATCCATCCAGCGCTCTTGGTAGCCGTTGCTGCCAACGAGTGTCTTCACCTTCTGAAGGCCTCCTTCACTCGACGAGCTTCGCAAGATAGTCGCCTCACTTGTGGCTCTCACCCTCGTGGAGCCGAAGCCAGCGAGCATACCCATGCGCACAAACTTCTCGATGCCCGCGTGAGGGTTGTAGAGAACCGCAGAGACGTGTTCACTTTCCGGCAGTGAAAAAAATCCCGAGGGCACGGGAGCTTTGCCGCCCCACTGGTGGCTGTCGATTTTTTCCGGCTGCGTCTCGGCACCCTCCATGTAGACACCGTAAAGGTAGGTATACAGCGCATCCGCACTTAATAACTGCCTTTCATAGTCCGGAAAATCCTGGATTGCGAAGATTAGAGGTTTGCCACGAACGTGTTCATGCATCCAGTATTTTTTCTTTAGTTTCGCCGTCAATGGTCCAGCGAACTTAATTGGCATGTAATGCCGCACATAAGCCTCATCCTCTTCTTTGGTCCCAACCGGCGGCGGCAAGACAACCTTTTTGTCCTTCCCAATCGAAGGGTTGACCGTTGTCGCTTCAATCGCCACTTCTCCAAAGAGACCCTTGGCGCACACATCAGGAATAGCGTGCTCCTTCATGACCACCATGTTCGCCTCGATAGCCACGGCAAAAAGGTACAACTCCCATAGACGTTGTCCGAAAGCGACCGTTTGAAATTGCTCAACATAGTTGCCGTCGGTGTCAGGATTCCAGCGCATCATTGGTTCGACAATGCCTTTCGCCGGGGAGTACAGAGGATCTTCGCAGAGCCTGAGAAACTTGTCGTGGTGCTTGGCCTCTGGCTTCACAAGGGTGAAGAAATCTACCGGTGGACCTTTTTCGTCACCCTGCACTCTTTCCTTGTCAAAGTTGTCAAGAACCTCTTTCAATTTTTTCGGAACCTCCGCTTGAGCCTCGGCTAGGGTAGGCTTGAACTCGCCGATAGTGGCGAAACGAAAACGCTCTTGTAAATCGCGACAGAAACATACAACAGCGTAGTCTTGGTCTTCGCTATCGCGCAGCACCGTTGCAAGCACCTCTTCCCCGTCGGTTGAGTACCAAAATAGTTCAACGCTCATCAGCGCCAAAAGTGGCTGCCGGGCGTACCCGCACAATGCGTTGAAACGTTGCAAGGAAATTTTTTTAAGTGTCATAGAGCGTCCGTGAACGGTAGCAGGTGACTAGGATTGTCAATGTGATGTTTTCAAGGATCGTTTCGGCGTAATCAAAAATCCTGGCCGGCGAGTTCGTGACGGGACAAAAAGGCTTTCATCAGTTGCTTCCGCTCGAAGCCACACATGTTTCTGCGAATCTGTCGAACACCATAAGACCCCGAATTTCTGCGCAGGATCGAGAGTGCTCGTTCACCCCTTGCGCATGAACTCGTTGCAGCGGCCGCTTCTAATGCATCCATGCCGACTGACCCGACTTTGAGGTGTAACGGAATTTCAATCAAGATCGCTGCTCAATGTCTGGTATAGGTATCTAGCAGTCAAAGAACAGTAAAAGCTTGATGACGGCTCACAGCCTGAAACTGCCGCTCGAAAAACGTTGTACACGGTGCCCGGATTAATTCACAGCCGGAATGCCCATCGCATTAAGCGTTGGTGTTGTCATCGTGCCGGTTTTTTGCAGGCCCTTGAGATCTTGGAAGTACCGCAGGCCCTGCCGTGTTTCGGCGTTGAGGACGCCATCCACCTGCCCGTCATACAAGCCCAGCGCCCGAAGCTTTATCTGCACCCGCATTACCTGCAGTCGAAGCTTTTCCGGATTGCTCAGTTCCTCGCGAGGTACGGCCCCAGGTGGTGTGCCCGTTCCGTTGTGCAACGGCTGTGTGCTGCGTCCTGGTGTTGAGGGGGCATTTAACTGATTGGTGGCTGTGCCACCCGATGGTCGGGGTGCGTAAAGCGGTGCAGGCGCTGGAGAAGGCGAGGGCGCATACGAAGGGGCGGGGCTTGGCGCCACATATGCCGGCGCTCGGTAGCTTGAGCCGCCACCACCGGAGCCAGAGTAATGCGAGCTATGACTCGAATGGGAGCGATGGCTCGAATGGGAGCGATGACCCGCAAAGAGGTTATCCATCTCCCTGTTCAGGGGACGCAGCGGTATAGGACCGGTCGAGTCGAGTGGTTGGACGTCGACCGTCGGGCTAGGGACCGCTGAAATACTTTTCGTCGTCAGAAGAGGAAGCCCTGCGACAAACAACGAGATGTTGCGAATGAATTTGCTCATGCGATTGCCTCGGCTGATTCAATTGTTCTCAACGGAGCAGGTTTCCACCCCCGCTCATGCCATGCGAAAAGCCCCGAGCAGTCAGCCTTCACGCAGCATGCCTCACACTCCGCTGCATAGACATTCTTCCAGTCGGAAATGCTCCGCTGCGCAATGGGCCACAAAGCCTTTGGCAAGCTGCACAAGGGCGCATTCATCAGCAGATGGGGAATGTCATGCCTGCGCAATTGGCGAGCCGCCAATTCCAATGTGTCGCTCCACTGCGCCAAATCGACTTCGCACAGTTCGCGGT